>ERZ791765.11-NODE-11-length-307852-cov-15.919577_pt1 | contig 307852 bp, 258 predicted proteins | sample MGYA00509949_ERZ791765 | MGnify/ENA primary metagenome ERZ791765 (study PRJEB30046, sample SAMN00791980) | human gut metagenome | study: EMG produced TPA metagenomics assembly of the A metagenome-wide association study of gut microbiota in type 2...
TCAGCGGCGAGGTATATCATATCAAAGCAGCCGACAAAAGTCAACATGTTTTTTGTTTTTTTTCATTTTTTTAAATTTTTGCGTTTTTTTATTCATATTCAACTATGCTGTTCCCATAAATAAAAGCGGTCCCGGGAGGACCCGAAACCGCAGATTTTTACTATCAATCAGGATAACTGAAGCAGCTCCCTGCAATACCAAATGATTACAAATCAAAATATCTCTGGAACTCCGCCGGATGTGGAATCTGAGACAGCTCCCGGCTCTCCGCTCTTTTCTTCTTAAGCCATATCTCAATCAGGCGCTCCGGGAACACTCCTCCCGCTGTCAGATATTCATGATCGGCCTCCAGAGCATGAAGTGCCTCCTCCAATGTCTTTGGCAGCGACTGGATCTTTGCTTTTTCTTCCTCCGGAAGATCATAGAGATTACAGTCAAATGGCCCCCAGCCATGTTTTTCCGGATCGATCTGATTCTGAATGCCATCGAGTCCCGCCATCAGGATCGCCGCATACGCATAGTAAGGATTCGCTGTTGCATCCGGATTTCTCAGTTCAAACCGTTTGGCCTTCGGAGTCTTGGCATAAGCCGGAATCCTGATCACGGCGCTTCGGTTGGATGTGGCATATCCGATGGTCACCGGTGCTTCGTATCCCGGCACAAGACGCTTAAAGGAGTTTGTGGACGGATTGGTAAATGCACATAAGGATGGGACGTGTTTTAACAGTCCTCCTATAAAATAGTGTGCAGTCTTACTGAGACCGGAATATCCATCCTCATCGTAAAAAACCGGCTCCCCGTCTTTCATCAGCAGCATATGGACATGCATTCCATTGCCGGCCTCTTTGTAAATGGGTTTCGGCATAAAGGTAGCAGTCCTTCCATCCTGAACCGCGGCGTTATGGATCACGTATTTGATAATCATGGTCTTGTCCGCCATGTCCACCATATCGCCCAGCTCCACCTCGATCTCCATCTGTCCTGAGCCGCCTACCTCATGGTGATGGTATTTCACATCCACTCCCCACTCCTGAAGCATCATGCACATTCTGCTTCTTAAAGTATAGGCTGTATCCTGAGGTGCCGCGATATGGTATCCGCCGCCTCCGGGTACTAAAAAGCCTTTGTTATCAGCAGACTCCCTGCCGCTGTTCCAGGCCGCCTGCCTGGTATCCACGGTAAAAGCCATACGCTGCGGCTCCACCATATAGCTGACATTGTCAAATAAATGGAACTCGAATTCCGGCCCGATCAGCATCTGATCCGCAATTCCCTGTTCCTTCATATATTGAATGGCCCGCAGGCTTACATTCCTGGGATACTGGTCAAATGGCTTGTTTTCCTTTCCTATCACACATACGTCTCCGCACATGGTCAGCGTCGGAATCTCTGTAAACGGATCCACCACAGCAGTTTCGGGGTCCGGTATAAATACCATATCACTCTTTTCCACCGGGGCGTATCCATAGTTCGAACCATCAAAACCAATCCCCTGCGTAAAAATCTCTTCATCAAACCGTTCAACCGGAATGGTAATGTGTCTCCAACGGCCGTTTAAATCCGTCATCTTGAAATCAATCATCCTGATTCCCTTTTCTTCGCAGATGCGCAGAACCTCTGTACTCTTTGACATAGTTTCCCCTCCAAATCAGATTGTCAGCAAAATTTGCCTGTTATGTTGATTCTACCATATTACGGAGAAATTATCGCCCCTTTAAACGGCTTTTCCTGCAATATTTTTCGCTTGCGGCGGTTCTGTCAGAATCCGGTATATTCGTCCATCTGCTTATCCCATCTATACATCTCTTTCAAACGCCTGATCTCCTCCGCATGTCCCGTCAAATCCGTAGGCGTCTCCAATATAAACGGCAACTCATGGAGCAGGGGATGGTTGATGATCCTATGGATTGTCTCTTCCCCTATATACCCGCTGCCAATGAGCGTATGCCGGTCCTTATGGCTTTCTCTGACATTCATGCTGTCATTGATATGAAATGCTTTCAGGTATTGCAAACCGATCAGATGATCGAAATGCTCAAGCACCTCATCCAGATGATTCACAATGTCATACCCGGAATCCCACATATGGCAGGCATCCATACAAAAACCTATCTTGTCTTTCAATTCCACCCTATCCAATATACTTTTCAGTTCCTCAAAGCATCTGCCGACCTCACTTCCCTTTCCGGCCATCGTTTCCAGCAATACCATTGTCCGCATTTCCGGGAACATGGTCTCATTGAGTCCTTCTGCGATCTGTTCCACTGCACGGTCTACGGGCTGATCCAGCCGGCTGCCCGGATGGAGATTATATAGATTCCCCGGCATGAATTCCATGCGCTTCAAATCTTCGCCCATCATTTGCGCAGACAGCTCTCTTAAATGCTGATTTGCGGAGCAGAGATTTAACGTATAAGGCGCGTGGGCGATGAAAGGCGTGAAATTGTGGTTTCTTAATATCGTTTGAAACGCCTCTATTTCCTCAGGCTTAATCTCTTTTGCCCTGGCTCCCCGCGGGTTGCGTATAAAAAGCTGGAATGTGTTCGCACCGATTTTTACGGCATCCCTTGCCAGCGCAGCATACCCTTTCGCAACAGACAGATGCGTTCCTATTTTTAATGTTGAATTAGTTTCCGGTCTTTCTCCGGTTATCCGATTTTTATTCATATATGTAGTATCCGTGCTTTGCCGTGAAACTATGTATGAAGCGCGAAACCGAAAAAGGATCGGGCAGTGATTCACCCGATCCAGACTTTTATTTTGTTTTCTAATCATCGATTAAATGCTTGAATTTCTCCATCGGCAAATCAAGCGCGTAAATCCAATGAAACAGCACATTGGCAGCCAATACGGAGCCCTTGTCCGAGAATTACGTTAGTTATTTACCACATTCTGCGGTTTTCCGGCTAAAAATGCCTTCACATTGTCCACGGCTATATCCATCAGTCTCTGCCTGCTTTCCTTTGATGCCCAGGAAATATGCGGAGTAATGATACAATTGGGGGCGTTTAACAGCGGATTATCGCCTCGGATCGGCTCGGTGGATACTACATCCAGGCCCGCGGCGTATACCTTTCCGCTTGTAAGGGCATCTGCTAAATCCTTCTCCACAATCAGTGGTCCTCGGGAATTGTTCAAAATAATGACGCCGTCTTTCATTTTAGCAATACTATCCCTGTTAATGATGCCTTCTGTCTCCGGAAACAGCGGACAATGGAGCGCAATCACATCGGAGCCAGAGAGAAGTTCATCCAAATCGACATAATGGCACGCCGCGCTTTCCAGCTCCGCATTTTTGTACGCGTCACAGGCCAGCACATTCATGCCGAGTGCCTGGGCGATTCTGCCTGTGCTCTGGCCAATTCTTCCATATCCGATAATTCCCATGGTCTTACCGGCTAACTCCATCAGCGGATAATCCCAGAAACACCAGTCCTGATTCTGTTCCCATCTTCCATCGTGTACCGCCTGATCATGATGGCCGATATGATGACAGATCTCCAGGAGCAGGGCAATGGCAAACTGGCCTACTGCATCCGTGCCATAGGAGGGGATATTGCATAGAGGAATGCCCTTTTCTTTTGCCGCTTTGTAATCCACTACATTATATCCGGTCGCCAGCATACCGATGTATTTTATATTGGTACAGGAGTCCATGGTTTCCCTGGTAATCGGCGTTTTATTCGTTATGACAATCTCCGCGTCTCCGATCCGTTGAATGATCTCTCCGGTATTCTCAAACGGAGTTCTGTCGTATACGGTCAGTTCTCCCAGCTTCTCAAGTTCTCCCCAGCTCAAATCACCTGGGTTTTCGGTATATCCATCTAAAATAACTATCTTCATTCTGTTCCCCTCGTCATTCTTCTTACAATAATTCCATCGCTTTGGATACTATATTATCGACTGATATTCCATTTTTGTCCAACAGCTTTTCGTATGGCGCAGATTCTCCGAAATGGTCCTGGATTCCGATGCGAATCACCTTTCCGGTTCCGGCCTCGGCCGCCACCTCACAGACCGCGCTTCCAAGCCCATTGATCACATTGTGGTCTTCTACAGTAATCACTCTTCCGGTTTTCTTCAGAGCATCGAGTACCGCTTCCGTGTCCAGCGGCTTAATCGTATGCATATCCAGAAGCCTCACGGAGATTCCCTTCTCTTCCAGGAGGTCTGCGGCCTCATATGCGCGGCTCATGACATCGCCGTTGGCAATGATCGTGATGTCACTGCCATCTTTTAAAACCTTTGCTTTCCCAATCTCAAATGCTTCCGTCTCATCATAGACAAATGGGACGGCGTCCCTCGTGAACCGCAGATATACGGGCCCCTGATAATATGCCGCGGCGCGAACCAGTTTTCTGGTGGAATAATAATCACATCCATTCACAATCGTCATGTTGGGAATGGTTCTTAAAATCCCCATATCTTCTATTCCCTGGTGACTTGCGCCGTCATTGGCCGGTGTGAGACCTCCATGGGAGCAGGCTATCTTCACGTTCAATTTTGGATAACAGATCTCCTGACGGATCTGTTCACTCATGCGCATGCTGCCAAATACCGCATACGTTGTGACAAACGGAATTTTTCCGCAGGCCGCCAGACCGGCCGCCACACCGCAGGCATTCTGCTCTGCAATCCCCACATTCACATGCTGTCTCGGAAACTGCTTCGAAAATTCAACCGTTTTGCAGGATTTTCCGATATCACAATCCACGATATAGAAATCAGGATTTTCTTTCCCCAATTCCAGAATCTCATCACCATACGCTTCTCTTGTGGGACGTCCTACGTTTTTTACGAACATTAAAATCCCTCCTCTATATCAGCAATTGCCCGTGCATACTCTTCATCATTCGGCGCCATTCCATGCCATGACGGAATATTTTCCATAAAGGACACGCCTTTTCCCTTTACTGTCTTTGCCACGATGCAGTGCGGCTTACGGCTGCCGCTGGCTCTGACAGCATCCAGCGTATCTAGGATTTCATCCATATTATGGCCATCCATCTTATACGTATTGCAGCCAAATGCCTTAAACTTTTCAGCCAGATCCCTGGTCGGCATGACTGCGTCGCAGGGTCCGTCATTCTGCAGTCCATTGTTGTCTACAATAATAATCAGGTTATCCAGTTCGTATTTGGATGCGGTTTCTGCCGCCTCCCATACCTGGCCTTCCTGGGCCTCACCGTCTCCCACCAGCACAAACACACGGTAGCTTAAGCCATCTCTCTTTGCTCTCAAAGCCATGCCTGCGGCTGTGGATATTCCCTGTCCCAGCGACCCTGTTGAAATATCGATTCCGGGGCAGCGCTTCATATCCGGATGCCCCTGCAGAATGGATCCCTCCCTGCGAAGCGTTCCTAAAATCTCTTTGTCAAAATATCCTCTGAGCGCCAGGCAGGTATACAAAACCGGGCAAACATGGCCTTTGGATAATACGAACCGGTCCCTGCCATCCCATTTCGGCTCCTCCGGACGGATATTTAGTTCATGAAAATACAGCGCTGTCATAATGTCTGCCGCTGACAGCGAACCGCCCGGATGTCCGGAGCCTGCTGTATGTATCATTGTCAGCACTTCTTTTCTCACTGTTTTCGCCTGTTGTTTCAGGCTGTCTACCATCGCTTGATCTCCCATGGCACGATCCTTTCTATTCGTTCATCATACTGTAAATTTTCTCAAATCCGGAGGGGCCGATTTTATAGACAGGCACATTTACCGGATCATGCGGAAGCAGGCTCATCGATATCTGTGCAAATGCAATGACATCGACTTTTTCAGCTAATTGATACAGAGCCTCGCACACCATACGGTCATGCTTTTCCCTGTCTCCGCTGCAGAGCACATCAAAGGCTCCGTCTACCACTTCATTTACCAGTTCAATTTCTTTTCCGGCTTCTGCAGCCTTTTCCATAATCACACGTCCGATGGCCGCAGGGCTGGTAGGAAGCGTAGCCAGGATTCCGATTCTCGTTCCGTTCGCTACTGCCATCTCCGCCACGGGTTCTTCTATATTCATCACCGGGATGTTTAAGAATTTCCTGATATACTTTGTCGCTTCATTGACAGACGTGCAGGTCGTCAGGATTCCATCCGCTCCCGACGCCTGGGCCGCCTGGGCATAGCTTAACATCCGGCTGCACACATTGGCTGTGACTCCGCCGCCCGCCAGCGTTTCCTTTAACAGACTGTCATCCATGATGTTATAGATCGTAAGACCCTCTGTCTGTGCCGCAAACGGTTCGCCGAAGGGCTTAAAGATGATGTCCATAAAGTTGTTGACCGTGTTGATGGTATACAATGTTTTTTTCATTTTTCTTTCCTCTGTTCCTGTTTGAATTATGATAAATGGTTATTGTTTCATTCCTGAAAAAGCAATACTTTGAACAATGTATTTCTGGCAAAAGATATAGATAACCGACAGCGGAATGATGCTGATCACCGATAAGGCCAGCGCAGTTCCCGCATGGGTGGCTCCCGCAGATCCCGAGTTATAAATCTGGAGCCCAATTTGAACCGTATAATTGCTCTGCTTCGTCATGACAATCATCGGCCAGAGCAGATCATTCCACACATTAATGGAATCCAGCACCACAATCGTAGCGATAATTGGCGTAAGAAGCGGCAGATAAACCTGGCTGTATATCCTCATCAAATTCGCACCGTCCACGCGGCCGGCTTCATATAAGTCGTCCGGCAGGCTGTCACAATACGTCTTAACAAAGAATATGTACATGGCATTCGTCATCACGCTCGGCAGAATAACGCCAAGAAAGGTATTATTTAAGCCGATGCCCCTGATAATGGAATAGATCGGAAGCAGCTTGGATTCAAACGGAACCATCATATTGGAAAGGATGATAAGCAGCGCAATCCCTTTCCCCGGAAAGCGGCCCTTCGATATCGCAAAACCGGCCACGGTGGACGTCAGCACATTGAAAACAACGCTTAATACCACGAGAATGATTGTATTTTTCAAATAGCTGAGCACCGGTACATTGGTGAGAGCCATGTTATAGTTAAATGTGCTGAATACTTTCGGAAGCATTCTTGGAGGAAATCTCAGTGAGTACGATTTCACATAATCAAAGCTGGTGGAGATAAACCAGAAGAACGGAACTACGATAATGAGTGCCAGCAGCGACAGAATCACATAGCTTACTATAATTGACGGTTTTACCTTCTTTTTATGACTGTTCATGCTTTCGTCCCCCTTCTTTTCGGATTGTCTGCACTGACTTCTTTTTCCTTTGTCAGGTGGCTGTTTACCAGTGTGGCCGCCAGAATAATCAGGAACAGCACCACAGATGCCGCGCCTGCCAGCCCCTCATCCTTATAGTTCAGCGTTGAGAAAGAATTCTTATAAATATACAGCAATAATGTCTCCAGTCTGCCTGCCGGATTGCCGGTCTCCATGCTCACCGCATAAACCTCGGTAAAACGCTTTAAGGCGGCAATTGTCGATGTAATCAATACGAAGGTAAACGTACTCTTGGAAGCCGGTATCGTAATATAGAGCCACTTCTTAAAGCTGTTCGCGCCGTCAATCTCCGCCGCCTCATACATATCAGCGGGAATTCCCTGAAGGCCTGCAAAGAAAAGAATGACATTATATCCAATTCCCTTCCACACAGCGATAAAGACAACAGACTCTCTCGCCGTCCCCGTTCCGTTCAGCCACAGGCTCGGTTCGAAACCCAATATTCCAATGATATAATTAAAAACACCCTCTTCGTTCGGCAGCATCAGATATTTAAACAGCGTCACAACGGTTACCATAGACATTACCATCGGCAAAAGAAAGATCACGCGGTAGATTCCTTTGCCCCTGCCGATATTATTTAACAGGCTGGCGATGATGAATGCGAGCGGAATATTAAATGCAACACCCAAAACAGCCATATAGAGTGTATTGATAACGGTCTGCTTAAACTCACTGCTGGCAAACATAATACGATAATTGGTAAAGCCGATAAATTTACCATTCATATTCTGCAGGCTGGTAACCATCGTCTGAATCAGCGGATAGAAATTAAATACCAGTGTTCCTACCATTGGAATCAGTAATAACAGATACCAGCTGATATATCTTTTGATCTTTACATTCTTCATAAGCTATCCCCCGACTGCCTCTTTATATTTTCAACCCATGTCTTCACTTCATTATAATAGGCGTCCACCGCCTGATCCGCGGTATACTGCTTGGACAAAAGCTGGTTGTCAATGGTCTGCATCGCAGTCCTCCAATACCAGTAATCGTCTGTCGTAAACATATTTTTCTGCTGGTAATCAAGTCTCTTCTGGTTGATTTCATAATCCATCATGGTCATTCCGGAAGAATCCTTTAAGCAGGTGATCTTATCTCTGGCGTAGTTGGTCAGATAGAAATCAATAATCTCCTTATTCGTTACCATATCTTTGATTACTTCCCATGCAGCATCCGGATTCTTTGCATTTTTTGCGATTGCCAGCCGGAAGAATTCCGGGAAGCTGGCGCCGTAGGTGCCCTCTGGAATCATAACCGCCTTATATCTGTCTGTCGTAGAGCTGTCCCCTGCGTAAACATACTGCATGTACGCCTTTGTCTGGTTATTGCAGTCAAAATTGATCGCCGTATCATTATCCTCTGTCAGCCAGTTATCCGCACCGTCTCCCGTTGCAACCGCCTCATTGCAGCAGTCCACCAGTCTGATGAAGTCAGTAAACCAGGCCTTTGCTTCCGGCGATGTCTTAATACTCTCCACATATTCATCCATATCCAGCTCGCTGATATTCATCGTATCACTGGTAAATGGCTTTGCCACATCGTAGCTTAACGCATACCACTCTGCCCACTCATGAAATATAAATGCTCCATAGTTTTTCTTTCCGGTAACCGGGTTTGTTCCAGTCATTTTCTCTGCCAGATCAACCAGCTGGGAAAAGGTCATCTCTTCATTGGGTTCTTCCACTCCCCACTCTTTAAACAGCTGGCTGTCATATGTAATCATGTTGCACGCAATCGTAAGCGGAAGTCCGTATATATTACCGCTCTCTTCCGGATGGTTAAAGGATTTATATCTGGTGTAATAGACGGCGGGGTCAATAAACAGATCCGAAAGATTGTTTAAATTAATCTCCTCATCCTTTTCAAGATACGGTGTCAGATCCATATACCAGCTGGGTACTGCTTCCTGATTTGTAAAAATGCCCATATCCGCTTCCCCCGCGGTCAGCATGGCTTCCATACTCTGGATCCAGCCATCCCAGGCAATCGTCAGAATCTCGATGTTATAATCAGGTATCTTTGCATTCAGAAAATCCTGAAATTCCCCCAGACTTTTCGTCTCCAGACCGGATACCGGATCGACAGTCGAATTCTCGCTTAACCCCGGAATGATCATTCTGACCGTCTCCTTGCCGCTCTTATCCGCAGTCACTGTTGTCTCTGCCGATTTTCCCCCCTGTCCTGCATTGTCCCCCGAACCGGAGCAGGCCGTCAGTGTCAGGGCCATAGCCGCTGCTGTCAATAATGCTGCCATTCTCTTTGCTCTTTTAAACATATTCTTCTCCTCCTATATATGAAATTCTATTATTTTTGAAAGGTATTTTTGTAGAACGTCCTACGTTTAATGATATAAAACAAACGTTTCGCTTGTTTTATCCCGGATTTAAACCCGTTCTCTCCAGGTAGCCAGTGATTCCGCAACCACCTCATGAACCGTGTTGTAATCTTTATTGACAATACAGTCCAGAATTCTCTGGTGGTATAACGGTGCCTTTGAATCGACGGTTTCCTTTCTGACATTCTCCACGATGGATTTTTCAAAAATACTGTAAACGCTTTTTAAAATCCGAATAAAGAAAATGTTCTTGCAGCTGTCAATCAAAAGCATATGAAACTCTAAGTCACACGTCTGCATCTGTTCTACATCCTGGTTCTTACAGGCATCCTTCATCTTATCAATACTGTGCTGCAGCTTCTCTACTTCTTCCGGCGTGATCTTCGACATCGCCAGCTGTACGGTCGATTCGTCCAGAATCTGCCGGAGTTCCAGAAGCTCGTCGCTGCTGCTCACGTCATAAATCATGCTGTAAACAAGACGGTCAAACAATGTGGGATTTACCTGGGAACAGATATAAGTTCCGTCACCCCTCTTAATTTCAACAATCCCCATTGTCGCCAGAATCTTCATCGCTTCCCGCAGAGAATTTCTGCTTACCTGCAGCTCCTCCATCAGTTCGAATTCACTGGGAAGCTTGGAACCCGATTTGTAGTCTCCTCTTATAATGGATTCCGTGAGGGTATTGATAATCTGATCCACGATAGTCTTCTGTCCGATTGTCTCTAATCTTTTTCTGTCATTCCCTGCCATGCCCTTCTACGACCTTTCACCATCATTTGTTACTAATATATCATAAATTACTCTGCAATGGTTCTTTTTTCTATTATTTTTCCGTCGCGGAGATGGACCACTGCCTTCCACTCTTCACCGCTCTCAATTCCCGTTACCGGTCCCTGCCACCAGTTCTCTATAAAGTTGATGACAAACGGATCGTCATATGCCTGCTCATACAGAATACCGTCTCGATAGAATTCCACATAATCGATCTGCTCCGGATATAAACTGGCCAGACGGATAAAACGCTTTCCTTCGTACGCCATGTCCTTTTCTAATCCCTGAAGATAAAACTGGTCTTCAAATGGAAGATCACTCTGCTTTCCAGTCAGATACTCCTGCATCCGCAGGGCAAAGTATGCGTCCTCTCCCTTTGTGATTCCCCATACTGTCGGCGGTTCCTGCTTCGTCATGTTATTGTAATATCCCCACGACACACCGTTCTGGAAAGTGACCTTCATCTGGCTCAGCGCCTGCGAATCTTCGTTCACCACTATCGGCCTCGCCGGCTGAATCGCCTTTGCTTTCTTAATCAGATTGTACAGCAGATTCCTTGACTGTGCATTTCCATGGATCAGAATTACGTCGGATGCTTTGGCTATCCGCTCTGAAAAGTATCCGCCTGTGCCGGAACAGCCGACTGGAAGTCCGCCGGATTCTTTTTTCGCAATCTCCATCAGCCTCAGAATCCCATTCTCCTGACTCAAAACCTTATGGCATTCAAAAGCGCTGATATTGTGCTCATTGGCAGCCTCGATGATAACATTCTTATCGTCCCGATCTTTCAGCCACCGGCATATATTTGTCACCGCCTGCTCCACCGCGTCATCATCGGTAAGATACATACTCTGTACTCCATAAAACAGGCTTACAATCACAACCATTCCCTGCCGGTCAGCCGCGTCGATGAGTCTTGCCAGCCTGCTTAAATACGCCTGATCCAGATTTTTCCCATCGCTTCCATACGGATTATTATCAATCGAATCCAGCGGAATCGTGAAGCAGGGACCGCCGCCCTGCAGCCCAACGGTGAATGCCCTCAAACCTGCCTGATACCATTCAGGAAGACTCTCGATCAGTTCGTCTGTGTTCTGATCCGGATCAAAGTTTTTTCCGAAACGGCTGTATCGTTCCCTCCCGGTCTTATCATCGTAAATCCCCTGAATGAATCTGGCATTCATGAGCAGCCCGCGATAAGGACAGCCATCGATCTCACTGTACGTCAGTTCCCCATTAATATAAAACTTATCGCCTTTTATGGTCATTTTTGTATGATTCATATAAGCCTCCTCTGTTATATGTAGAACGTCCTATGTTTGTATTATATTTGTGTATTGCATATTTGTCAATATCTTTCTTGATTTATCTCATTTATTGGTTATTATATACATTTTGGGGATTGAATTTTTATTTATATTTGCTGAAGGAATTGTTTTCGGTGGTAGAGAATGTATAAATAAAGTGTCCGGAAGGCTTTATCGTGTAATAGGGGCACTTTCCTATTACACAATAAAAACTGCACATTCAGGGCAAAGAGATCTCTGCTCTGAATGTGCAGTTTAAAATTCATATTATAAACCGCCTTCCAGTATAACATCCTCATATTTTAAAGCGTAATACAACGCCCAGTCCTGATCATTCGCCCATGGATCGTAAAAATTCCCTTTTTTCCCATTTACCGTCTGCGGAAACACCATGGCACAGGAGGCGCTTCCATCGGCAGAGAAGAGATTTAAGCAGCCTCGCAGGGAAGCTCTGGCCATCTCCCGGAAGGAATGATCTCCCGTGGCCTGTTCGTACTGAATAAAATCTACTCCGGTTAAAACACTCCAGTAATGAGGATACGTATCGCCAAACATCCGGTATTTTCCGAACCAGTAACCATCCCAGTGACGAATCGAATTCTCAAACTGGTGGTAATCCGGCTGTTGTCCGTTAAATTGATCGAGAAGCTTTAACTGCCGTTTTGCCTCTTCAAGATATCTTTCTTCCCCCGATATCTGATAGGCCTGCAGCAGGCAGCTTGTTCCGGGAGCCACGATACTCTGTTCAAAATTCACCTCATGAAGCGGATAGGATGTTCCTCTTTCCAGAATATAATCCGCATGTCTGAAAAAGCTGGTTTTTAAATCCTCGCACTGCATATCCATGTGGTTTTCTCTCAATAAGGCCGCTAATTCGCTTACAGGAAGGCCAATCGCATAGAACCGGTCTCCCCCTTCCAGGTAGTATCGCTTCATCGTGCGGAAGGCGTGCTCCAGATAACGTGTTTCCTTTGTCAGATGATACATCTCGATCTGCAGCACCGCTGTCCATGGATAATTATATTTGCGATGCCAGTCTAAATTATGCGAAATATCGTTATACACAGTTCCTGTTTCCTCATCGTATAATTCCCGATATACGTACGTTACGTATTGAGTCAGACTTTCTCTCAAACAGGGATCTTCCTCCTTTTGCAGCCAAAGTGCCAAAAGTGCTCCCATTCCGATTCTCTCACGGCCGCCATTGTGATCATCCAGATGGCTGTAATACCGTGTTTTTTCTTCGTTATCATAGATCAGATATGCTCCGTCCAGCATTGAGATCTCACCGTGGTACTGCTGTTTTTCTGCAATAAATCTGCAGCGGCTCCGCACCAGATTCCTTAAATCCGGGCTCACATAAAATACTGCGTTCAGTTCTTTCACGCCAACTCTGACACATACCCGGATCTCGCCCTCGTTATCTGCCTTCTGCCCGCAGTGTATGCGGGTAACTGCTCCATCCCAGTCACTCTGAAACGCCACACACCGTTCGTTAAAAGAAACTGAGATATCGGCTGATTCCACATGCGCCCCATAGAAAACGTCAAAAACAATATTCTCTCCGGGAAAGTAAGTGCACTGCTGTGTCTTCAGCACCGGTATTTTACCTCCGCCGATCAGCTGTCTCTCAAAATCCCCTTTGTCTTCAAACCAGAATAGTTCCCATACAATTTCCGCACTTCCCCCGGGTTTTAATGGTTCTATCACCGGATGCAGGATAAAATCTCCCCGGTCATTACTTAATGCGCCTTCATCCCGCTCTGTGCTGTAGCTGCTGATACTCCCCGCTGTCACCATAAGCCCAAGGTGCGGTGCCTGCCCTCCCATGCGGAGTGCCATGACGTAGGACGCCTCTCCGCCGCAGAAAATATGTGTATGGCACCGCCGTGTCATACATTCGTCCGCCTGCCTGTAATCATCGTGAAAGGTTGCATATATCCCCACATCTGTTTTCTTAAAAAACACTGGAAATTCAGATACATTTTCAAAACAAAAGCGTTCCTGCAGATGCCCGTTCGGTAAGATTTCACGTTTCACCGATGTCTTGATACCATCAGGGCAGATGATTGTCCCCCATGGTTTGCTGCCCTCAATCCAGTTCATTCCGAACTCATCTTCTGCCGCTCCCAAAAATATCAGCCTGCTTTCCTGATCCTCCTGTAAAATAAATGTGTATGATTTTCCATTTTTCATAATTCCGTCTCCCATCTTATTCTTTTATCCTTTTATTGACCCGCTCATAACGCCGCCGATAATATAGCGTTGCATAAATAAGTAGAACACCAGCAGCGGAAGCGCGCCTAATACCAGCATCTGAAAGAGACTGGTCCAATCCGTAGAGAACTGACCGACATTCCGGTAAATCTCCTGCAACAGAACATCTTTCTCTCTGACCTGTAAGAAATACAGCGGTCCCATAAAATCATTCCAGATTGTCAACGCATTCAGGATTGAAATTGTAGCCACAATTGGCTTCATAAGCGGAAATGTGATCGTCCAGAAGGTACGGAAGGTTCCCGCACCGTCAATTCTGGCCGCTTCCTCCAGTTCCACCGGGATTGTAGAAACAAAGCTGCGGAACATAAATGTCGCAAACGGGATGTTACAGGCAACGTCAATCAGGATTACTGCCGTTAAATGATTCATTAATCCCATCGTCTGTATCAGCCGGTAAAGTCCCAGGATTGACATCTGATAGGGAAACAGCATCCCTGATAACAGCAATGTAAATGTCATTTTTGATAACCGGTAATTGCCTTTCCGGTTCAGCGCATATCCGCACATGGCCGATACAATGATAATTCCGGCCACGGAACACACCGTGATGATTACGGTATTCATCAGCGCCCTTGGATACTGCATTTTTTGAAATGCCCTGGCATAGCCGCTTAAATCGAAGGAAGACGGCAAGGCCATCGGAGCCGCTGTCGCTTCCGCAGATGTCTTGAATGTTGTCACAATTAAATAGTAGATCGGCACCAGTACCATTACCGCTAAAATAGTCATACATACATATTTTAGCCCCTGCTGCACTCTTTTCTGTCTGATCACTGTCCCAGTCTCCTCTCCCATTTACCAAACAATCCCAGTAATACTGCTGATAACACCATACTGACAATCAAAAACATGATTCCAAAAGAAGATGCATATCCGTAATTGCCCTCTGAGAACTTGGCAAACATCAAAGACAGTATCGTATCGGTTTTATGAGCCGGCCCCCCATTCGTCATGGACAATACCACATCGAATACCTTCAGGCCTGAAATAATTCCTGTCACCAGATTAATTTTAATCGCAGGCGCCAGACCCGGTATTGTGATATGCCAGAACTTTCTTAAAGTCGACGCGCCGTCGATCGACGCGGCCTCATAGAGATCATCGCTGATACTCTGGAGGTTTCCGAGATAAATAACCATGGACCAGCCAAACCACTGCCATACCTGCGTAAATATGATGGAGACAAGCGCCAGTTTTCCATTGCCAAGGAAATTTACAGTTCCAACTCCCAGCTGATTTAAAATCTGATTGACAAAACCAAAATCACTGGCTGAAAGAATGTATTTCCATAGATAGCCTACCACCAGTGTGCTCAAAACCGCCGGACAGAAGAAGGTGGCCCGGAAAAAATTCTTTCCCTTAAACTTTGTATTGAGGACAACTGCAACCGGAAGTGATATCAGATTCTGCAGTAAGACTGTAAAAAACGCATACGTCAGAGAATTCTTAATTCCGCCAATGATCGTAATATCTGAGAACAGTTTTTTATAATTTTTTAATCCCACAAAAAAGACATCCGGTGAAAAATTGGTCCAGTTATAAAAGCTGTACCGAATCGTAAAAACCAGCGGTAAAATGAAGAATGTGATAAAAACTGCGACTGCCGGCAATGCCATCAACACATATGGAATTTCACTTCTTTTCTTTAAATTTGTGCTCATAATTCCCCTTTTTATTCGTACCGGATCGAATCAGCTTTGCTGTCCAGTGCTTTTAAGAAATCCTCTGCTGATAATTCACCTGACACCAGTCCCTGTACCTGAGCGTTGATTTCGTCAATCAAGGACTGTGACGGCATATTAATACTCCATCTGTCCCAGCAGCAGGCGATTTTTCCGGCATTTAAAACTGCCTCCACATCCGCATACTCTTCCGGCAAACCGGTGGTAACGCCTTCCCGATAACTGCTGCTTCCAGGATTTGCATCAATAAAGGCCTGCTGTACCTCTACGCTTGCAAGCGCTTCCATCACTTTTTCAGCACCCTCTTCATTTTTTGTATTGACATTAATTCCCCAGCTTGCCGCAGGTCCGCCAATCAAATAGGCATTATCTGCCTCCGGGCCTAAAAATGGCATCACGCCAAAGGACAGTCCTGCATTCTTAAAATTCTCATATTCCCATGGACCGCTGTAATACATGCCCGCTTTTCCAGCCATAAACTCATCTTTTGCCTGGTTGCCCGAGATACCAACCATTTCCGGTGTGATATAACCCTGATCGACCATCTGCATCCATTTTTCCATAGAATCATTCAGAGTTCCGGCCATTGTCTTTTCACCTTTTGCAAACCCGGTATCGAATTCCTTTCCCGCGTCGGAAGTCTCGTAGAAATTGCTCTCCAGGAATCCGCAGACAGAGTGTAAGCCGTTATCCCCATCCGCAAGCCCCAGTGCCAGAGGCTTTACCCCGTTGCTGCTCAGCTTTTTACACGCCTCCAGAAACTCGTCATACGTTTTCGGTGTTTCCGTAATGCCGCTCTGCCGAAAGAGCTCTGTATTATAAAAGACACCTGCAAACCAGCCATAACAGGGGATGCCATAGTTCTTACCGTCCATTGTACATAATGCGAGCCCTTCCTTACTGAAGCCGTCTGTCAGCCCGGTCCCCGTAATTTCCTTAATATTCCCTGCTTTAATTCTCGCCGGGAAATTTGCGCCATCCGCTATTACATCGGGGCCTTCGCCCGCGGCCAGCTGAGTGCTCAATACATTGTTGTAATCAGAATTCGTAATATATGTATATTCTACCTGATATTCGCCGCCGAGTTTTTCGTTAATCGCGTCAATTACCCGCTGCATATCATCCTCTGTATACCAGCACATCATGGTGACCGTCTTACTGCCCCCGGCACTCTTCTCTTCTCCAGCAGTGGATGACTCCTTGCCGGCGCTGCTGCCACACCCAGACATAAGTGCTGCAGCCATAGCGGTACTTAAGAGTACGCTCATCACTTTCTTCTTCATAATCCCTTCTCCTTTCGAAATAAAAAACTTGTTTTGATACTTATATTTTATAGTTTTTCTTCGGTCATTCCTATCCAAATAATCTTAACTCTATATCGATTTTATTAACTCGGCGTAATTTTCAGGAAATGAAAAGGGCTTACAGCGCTTCGTTTCATACGCTTTGTAAGCCCTTTAAGCCTGTCAGCTGATCTGTTTTCTCAAATCTTTCATATTCAGATTGATGCTAGAGGTCGTTCCTGTTGTATCCGCTGTAATCGTAAGGCCGCACTGCTGACCGTATAAGAGCCGGATTCGCTTATGTACATTCTGGGTTCCATATCCGTAGTCCTCCGGCCTCATTGCCTCAGACCCGATCTTCTCATACAGGGACCTGCCGTTATCATACACTTCCAAATACATACAGCCATCTTCCTGTCTCGCGCTAATTTTGATCCGCCCTCTGGTATTCTCCAGTTCTTCAACGCCGTGCTCAATGGCATTTTCGACCAGCGGCTGCAGAATAAAAATCGGCACGACACATTCCAGCAGGCCTTCATCGATATCGTATTCTACATCAAATTCGTTCTCGTGTGCAATCAATTGCAGGTTGATGTAAGATTTAATATTGGTTATTTCTACAGAAAGACGGTCGATGTTATTCCCCTTGTTTAGAGCGGTTCTGTAAAACGTCGCCATCTCCGTAGTGATCTCCGAGATCTTCTCTTCCCCGCAGTCTATGGCAAGCCAGTTAATCGCCGACAGATTATTATAAAGAAAGTGAGGGCTGATTTTCGCCTGCAGCAGATTCAGTTCCAGGTCCTGGCGCTCGATCTCTTTCGCATATACCTGCCGGATTAACTGTTTAATCTTCCCCAGCATCCCCTGAATGCTCTGTGCCAGCACATGAATTTCTTCTGTCGCAGATGACTGGATCTCCACATCAAAATTTCCGTTCTGCACTTCATTGACTTCCTCCACCAGGACCGACAAATCTCTCATTAAATATCTGGTTAAAATGCGAATGCAGAACCAGGCCAGGAAAAGCACCAGGCATATAATCAGCATCGGCATCCCAAAACTGACAAGCACATTCTGGCTGAAATACTTTTTGTCGATTTTGTAGGAGATTTCCCAGCCCGTATCGGCCAATGCCCGGCTTTGGTCAAATCCCCAGGAATCGCTGTCGTTCTCATTCCCATACTGGTAAACTGCCGTATCTCCAGCCTTTAACTCAATTTTAACAGGAATCTGCTGAAACATCTGGAAACTATTTTCAAATGTCTCCTTTTTCAATTGAACCACAACGACTCCAATTGTACCGACCGGATATGCCGTAACAATTTTACGTCCGATGTACATCTCCCCGCCGCTGCTCCACCAATAGATCCCTGTCGTATTCATGATTTCCTGATACCAGTCTTCATCCGTTACCGCGCTTGAATTCTTGATCAGGCTTGTATCAATATGGTACTTTTTATCGGTATACACTGCAATGTTTTTATAATACTGATTCGTCAGGATTACATTATACAGAAGGGGATTTACATTTTTAAGCGCCTTATTGACCTCTATATACTGATTTACGTCCATCTTGAGGAATTCCTGAAGTGTAAAGTTTCCCGCAAGATAGCGGAGCGAACTCTCACACTGTTCGGCCCAGTTGTTTAAATCCGTCTGGTTTTGAATCACCAGGTTGGAACTCTCCATCAAACGCTGCTCCTTTATATATCTGTGGGACGAATAAAAGATAAATCCGCCAAGGCAAAGTACCGGTATCATAATTACAATGACAAATGCGGCTCTCAGCTGTTCTAAAAAGGTTCTCTTTCTCTCAGCCTTCATCTTTGAACACCCTTTCCCTGTACTTCGCAGGACTGCATCCCATATTATTCCGGAACAAAGATATAAAATAAGAGGTGTTTAGGTAGCCCACTTTCTTCGCCACCTCTCCTACCTTGACATTTGTCGTGGTCAACAGATCCCTGGCCCGCTCAATCCGATACCAGGAGATGTATTTTACCAGCTGCTGGCCCGTCTCCGCCTTAAACTGCGTGCTCAAATATGCCGACGAGATTCCCAGCTCGTCCGCAATCGAGGAAACACTGAGTGTACAGTCCTGGTAATGCTCATGAATATATGCTTTCGCCATAATCACAACACGATTTTCCTCATTCTGGCTTCTTTCGTCCTCTGCCAGCACGTCAATCAGATGGGATACGGCCTGTTTCACCTGTGCGATCGAGCGGGAGCCATAGATATCTTCCACTACCTCCATAAGCCGCTCTCCGCTGTGCAGGATTTCACAGCACTGCTTGATCACTTCCGAAAAATTATATTTGATATAGATTGAACTGAATCCCACATTCTTTTCCACATATTCAAAGGCTTTTTCAAATTCACTTTTTATTCCCTGAAAATCCTTAAGCTTAGCGCAGGTCAGAATTTTTTTAAAGTAAATGGAAAGCATATCACTCTCTTTTTTCACAAATCCGCTTTCTTCTATCAGGAAATACGTACTTTCAGTAATAAAAAACTGGTAATCCAGCTGCTCCCGCATGATCTCATACTGTGCTTTCAATTCTTCCATGCTGCTGCACTTCGTACCCATGACGATAAAAATTTCCGACTGGAAGTTATCTCTTGACATCTGGATCAGTCTCTCACAGACCTCTTCTCTTTTCCTTTGCGAGGCAAGTCTGCCGCACCCGGCCAAAACCAGTGTTTGTGTATCGTCCTTATTGATGATCACCGGATTATTATCAAATATCTTATTGATATCCTCTTCATAATTCTCCCAATACCTGGAAAACAGATAGGAGTAGCTGGATAAAATAACCGGCACCAAAGCTTCCCGTGCAAACAGTTCCTCCGTGTCTTCTGATCGTTCATCCGCTTCAGACTCTAAGTATTTTAGCAGCTGGCGATACATCTTATCGTTTTCCACATTTCTCAATTTAATTTTTAACGCTTCACTCTCCGCCTGCTGATGATCTTTCTCTTCGCACAGGGAAACGACATGTTCAAACAGATTCTGAAATTCCTGCATTTTTATCGGTTTCAGAAGATACTGCATCACGCCAAGTGCTATGGCATTCTGTGCATACTCAAATTCCCCGTAAGCACTGTATATAATGCAGATAGGATCCCAGCCCCTTTTATGTACTTCCTTAATCAGTTCGATGCCTGACATCAGCGGCATCTTTATATCGGTTAGAAGAATATCAATTCCGTTCTGCTCAAATTTTTCCAATGCCTCCCGCCCGTTTGACGCCTGAACAACTTCTAAATGAAACTGATACCTTCTGATTAATTTTTCAATTCCGGTACGTTCGTTTCTTTCATCATCCACAATTAGTATTCTGTACACCTCGGCCACCTCTCACTTTCCAGTTCTTCTCCATCCACGCATCAAGCCAGGTATTTCTCATAATCCCCGAACAAAATCAGCAGCTTTTCATGCAATGATTATACCAAATCTTGTCACTGATGACAATTATCATGAAAATAAAACAACAGCCGTAAAAGTTTGCTTGACAGTCTCCATTTACAGGCATATAATTATACTGACCAGTCAGTACAACTTTGGAGGGATCACAATGGCAAGGGCAAGCAAAAAAGGCTTAATTATGAAGACTGCGAAACAACTATTTGCGGAAAAAGGGTACGACGCCACAGGCATGGAGGAAATCGCTTCCAATGCCGGGGTACCCAAGTCTCTCATCTACTACCACTTTAAAAGCAAGGAAGATCTGTTAAATGCTGTCATTACAGAATTTGTTGACGAATACAAGGAGATCCTGCATGACAGCCGGGCTGAGGGGATTGAAAAGATATCCGTGTACATGGAATTTCTCAAACAGAATCGGGACTGCGCCAGAATTCTCATGAGCGAGTCTTTAAAAAGCGGAAGCAGCCAGACGATGCTGTATCAGGTGCTGGCTCCGTTGATGGAGATCGACGGGGAACAATCATCAGACAATCCGAAAATGGACCATGCCCATTGGCTGACTGAATTCTTCACAAGTATTCTTCCCAGCATACTGTTTGTCTGTTATGAGGACAGCTGGTGCGATTACTTTGGCATATCGGCCGGTCAAATGGAAGAGGACTATTTTACCGCTTACAGGCTGACGCATGGGGCTTATCATGAGCATATCCACAAAGTGAGTAAATGAGAAATGATATAGGACGGGAAACAGATAAAATCAATTACACAATAAAATCCAGCGATAAACAGGGAGGACACACGAATGAATCAGGAACAAGCCCAAGTATCACAAGACCGATCCAGATCTATGCATAACATCTTTACAGGTGCATTCAGCCTGCTTCTTTTCATCGGGATTGCGGTATGCGCTATCTGTGATACTGCAATTTCACGATCGTTTACATGGTCGCTGTATCCGATCAGTGCGATTGTCTTTACATGGCTGGTATTCATCCCCATGATCAAATTCGGTAAAAAAGGAGTTTGCGGCTCCCTGCTCATGTGCAGTATTTTTATTGTACCGTTTTTGTATGTACTTCATAGACTGATCCGGGTCAGCGATTTATTTTTTCCTGTCAGCATCAATATGGCTTTCATTGGAGTTGTGTATCTGTGGTGTATTTTCTTCCTGTTCCGGGTATTCCGGACACGGAAATTACTGGCGTCAGGAATAGCTCTGCTGTTGGTAATTCCTGTCGATCTGTTCGTTGCATTTACGCTTTCCAGATTCATCGCCGAGCCGTTCAATGCATGGCATATAACCGGTTATTTTACAATTGCAGTAATAGCCATGGTACTTATTATATCTCAAGGTTATTCGCGTAATTAATTCTGCAAAAAAATGGCTGAAGTCTTATGACCTCAGCCATTTTTCTGTTTGGGGAGTTTTTTCAACCCCCTTTTCATCTATGCTTTTACACCAGCACTCTGTACCCTGCACTCCATGACCGCTATTCCATGATCAGCAATAACGCCGACCACCAACCGCATTTCTATTTACTGATAAATATTATTGATCTTCCATACACCATTAAAACGATACATCGATAATCCGGAATCCCCGCCCATCTGCACGCCGGCGTCACCGACATTGGTCAGCTTATCCACGTCCGTCCGGTCTATGGCATCTCTCAGCTTTTCCGTGAACAGCTTATCTTCGCCCATTGCGACTAATTCCTGCGGATTTCTTATTTCTTTTAAATTACCATTTTCCTGGACGATCGTCAAAGGATAGTTGCACAGCTTTGCCATGGTGTCCATATCCTTGTATGAAAATGTCTTCTGGATCGTGACTGCTGCCTCCTTTATGTCTTTTATCGCCAGTCCATCACCAGCCGCGGTATCCAGATAAATACTGTTTACTTTCCATTTCTTCTTGAATTTGTACAGGTTCAGGCCATTGTCTCCGCCCATCTGCACGCCTGCATTCCCCTCAGCCTGAAGCTTCGCTGCGTTGGTGGCGGCAATTGCATCCTGCATTTTACTGCTGAAAATGAGTCCGGAGTCCAGTTTCTTAAACGCCGCCTTATCTTTGATCTCCACCAGGGAACCGTCTCCGTAGACGATGGTCAATGGAAAATTACATAATCCGGCCAGCTTCTCCATATCCTTGTTTTGAAATGCAATCTGCACCGCCTGGGCCGTATCCTGAAGGCCGGACTGGGACTGCCTCGTTCTTGACTTCGCAGCCATCACCACATTTCCCGTAGCCGCAAAGGCCGGGACAGACGGCACTGCTCCTGCAATCGCCACCGCACACATACAAATCACTGCAAATCTTCTCATAATGAATACCTCGTCTTTCTATTTTCTTATTACAAACGATTAGACGTCTGGTATCGGTGAAAAAGTTTCAGCAATTTTTATTTTATGGATAGAAATGGAAAAATCAGATAGATCGGCTCATTTCTCCTGTCCCTCCAGTATTTCCTCCAGCGTTCGCCATCCCAGCACCGCGCATTTCACCCGGGCGGGCATATGGGCAATGTCCTGCAGGGCGGCAGCTTCCTCCAGTGCCTCTAAATCCGCCTCCCCTGCCGTGCCCCGAATCATCTGAAAGAAGTTTTCAGCCAGCTTCACGGCCTCTTCCTTTTTCTTTCCGATCACCAGGTCCAGCATCATATCCGCGGAAGCCTGGGAAATCGCGCATCCGTCGCCCACGAAGGATCCATCCTGGATTACTCCGTCCTCCACCTTCAGCTTTAGCCAGATATCATCTCCGCAGCTGGGGTTTACGCCCTCCAGCACCAGATTGGCATCCGGCAGATCGTGCTTGTGAGCCGGACGCAGATTGTGTTCTGTCAAAATCTCATTATAAAAACTTCTATTTTCCATATCCCATCTTCCTCCTGATTCCGGCTGTGCTCTTCAAAAATGCCTCAATCTCCTCACGGGTATTATAAAAATATATGCTGGCTCTGGCAGCAGAATTGACCTTTAAATATTCAAACAACGGCTGGGCACAGTGATGCCCGGCGCGGACGGCGATGCCATCTGCATCCAGAATCGCGCTCACATCGTGAGGGTGAACGCCATCTATGGTAAAGGTCAGGATTCCACAGTGTTCTTCCGGCCGCTCAGATCCCAGGACATGGACGTGCGGTATCTGCTTAAGTCCCTCCAGGGCCATCGTTGTCAATGCCAGTTCCCGGCGATGCACCTCATCAAATCCAACACGTTTCAGATAGCGGATCGCTTCCATAAGCCCCCAGGCTCCCGCCGCGTTGACGGTGCCCGCCTCAAACTTATGAGGCACCGGGGCGAATACGGCCCCTGTTCTGGTGACAGAGTCGATCATCTCCCCTCCGGTGAGGAAGGGCGGCATCTCCTCCAGCAGTTCCCGTCTCCCGTACAGCACACCGATGCCCATGGGCCCCATGAGCTTATGGCCTGAGAAAGCCAGAAAATCCACGCCTGATTCCTGTACATCGATCGGCATATGGGGCGCGCTCTGTGCTGCATCCACGACCACGACAGCCCCTCGCTCCCTGGCCATGGCCGCGATCTGGCGTATGGGGTTCTCACATCCCAGAACATTGGACACATGGGCCACAGCGACCAGCCTGGTACGGTCAGTAAATGCCGCCTCCAGACGTTCCTGCGTAATCCGGCCGTCCGCCTCGCACTCCAGAAATCGTAAAACCGCTCCCGTCTTTTCAGCAGCCATCTGCCAGGGCAGCAAGTTACTGTGGTGCTCCATGATACTTACCAAAACCTCATCCCCGGCCTTCAGCCGGGACAGTCCGTAGCTGTAGGCCACCAGGTTCAGGCTCTCCGTGGTGTTTCTGGTAAAAATGATCTCGTCGGAGGACGATGCGTTAATAAAGCGCCGCACTTCGTCTCTGGCTTCCTCCAGACGTTTTGTGGCCTCCATGCTCAGGGCGTAGAAGCCGCGCATGGGATTTGCATAGCTGTGCTCATAAAAATCCCGCTCCGCCTGGAGTACACAGGAGGGCTTCTGAGCCGTGGCCGCACTGTCTAAGTAAATCACCGGATTCTCCTTAAGCAATGGAAAATTTTCGCGGTATGGATTTCTATCTTCCATTTTTCTCCACCTCCTCCAGATAATCCTGCACCATCTGCTCCGCGGCTTCGTCGCCAATCTTCCGACAGACGGCATCCAGCCGGGCCCTTGTTATCATTTCAGCGGCAGCCTCAGGGCTCATGCCTCTGGAACAGAGATAGAACAGCAGTTCGTCGTCCAGTCTTCCGATGGTGGCTCCATGGTTTCCCTGGACATCCTCCTCTGCACAGAGAATCAGAGGAATGGTCTGATTGATCACGTCGTCTCCCAGAAGCAGCACATCCTCCTTCTCCTCTCCCTCTGCCCCGGCGGCTCCAAACTTAAAATCAATGGTTCCGCGAAAGAGCTTAAACGCCTGGTCCCTCAGCACACCTCCGGCCAGAATCCGGCTCCGGGATTTCTCTCCCCGGTGGTTCGCCACGTAATTCATGTCAAACCGCTGGCTGTCCCTTCCCAAGTAACCCACGTCGGCGTTCATCGTACTCTCTTTCCCTGCAAGGTCCGCCTGGCAGCCCGCGTAAGTCTCCGCACCGCCCAAAAACAGCTGGATTACCTCCACGGATGATCCCTCGCCGCAGCTTCCGCCGATATCGCTCAAAAATGTATAGCCGCTTCCCAGAAGCTGGAGCTGGATCAGCCTCAGTCTGGCGTTTTTCCTGACCCGGAACCGGGTCTGGACAGCGGTCAGCCCTGCGGCCTCCGGCGCAGAGGTGAAATCCATAACCACGTTTAGAGTTTCGTCCTCCTGTACCAGAAGCTCCACGGTCTGGAAGCTCTTTGCTCCGCTGCCGCAGACGAAATGCAGCGCGGCCCGCCGCTCTTCTTCCGATGGCCCGGACTGGATCCGGATCGCGTCCGTATTCGACTCGCGCGCCAGCCGGTCCATATCTTCTCCCATCCCGGTGGCAATGGCCGAGAAATCTTCTCTCCACGTAACCGCTTCCGCGAATCCTTCCGTGATGATCGTGGGGGATTCCCCTGCCTCTATCTCATTTAAGCCTGCCTCATTCATTTTCAGCCAGTTCCAGGTCCTGGCCGGCAGCCTGTTTATCTTCAAATCAAGTCCCTGTCCCATAGGAGACCTCCTTTCCTAAACTAACCAATACTGCCCTTCATCTCCAGCCGGATCAGATTATTCATCTCCACGGCATACTCTAATGGCAGCTCTTTGGATACATTATCCGCAAATCCGCTGACGATCATTGCCCTGGCATCCTCCTCGCTCAGTCCTCTGGACATGAGGTAAAAGACGGCCTCGTCGCTGATCCGCCCGATCTTGGCCTCATGGCCAATGTCCGCGTCCGGGGTCCGGATATCCATAGCAGGAATTGTGTCCGACCTTGATATCCGGTCCAGCATCAGGGACTGGCAGGAGACAGCCGATTTGCTGTTCTTCGCCCCCCTGGCCACCACCACGGAGCTGCGGAAGGTGCTTACGCCCCCGCTCTTGGATATGGATCTGGTGTTCATATAGGAGGTTGTCTCCGGAGCGGCGTGAACCACTTTCGCGCCTGTGTCCAGATTCTGCCCCTCACCCGCAAAGGTGATTCCGGTGAACTCCATTCTGGCCCCGCGGCCCTTCAGGATGCTCATGGGATATAAGTAGGAAACATGGGAGCCAAAGGAACCGGACACCCATTCGATGGTGCCTCCTTCCTCCACCTGGGCCCTCTTGGTATTCAGGTTATACATGTTTTTAGACCAGTTTTCAATCGTGGAATAACGGAGCTTCGCATTCCTACCCACAAACAGTTCTACACAGCCTGCGTGAAGATTGGCCACATTATATTTAGGTGCGGAACATCCCTCAATAAAGTGAAGGTCCGCCCCTTCATCCACGATGATCAGTGTATGTTCAAACTGCCCCGCTCCCGGCGCGTTCAGCCGGAAATAGGATTGCAGCGGTATTTCCACGGAAACTCCCGGAGGCACATAGACAAAGGAACCACCTGACCAGACGGCCCCGTGGAGCGCTGCAAACTTGTGATCCGAAGGCTTCACCAGCTTCATAAAATGCTTTTTCACCATGTCCGCGTATTCCCCCTTCATGGCGCTTTCCAGGTCCGTATAAACCACGCCCATCTCCGCCACCTCCTGGCGGACATTGTGATAGACCAGCTCCGAGTCATACTGGGCGCCTACGCCAGCCAGGGATTTCCTCTCCGCCTGGGGGATTCCCAGACGCTCGAAGGTATCCTTGATCTCCTCAGGCACATCGGACCACTTCGTCTTCATCTTTGTGTTGGGGCGCACATACGTGGCGATGTGGCTCATATCCAGGCCCTCCAGGGAGGGACCCCAATCGGGAACGCTCATATTATTGTATATCTGCAGGGACTTTAGGCGGAACAGCTCCATCCAAAGCGGGTCCTTCTTCTCTTTTGAGATTTGCTCCACGATCTCCGGCTTTAAGCCTTCCTCTATACGGTAAACATCCGTTTCTTCATTTCGGATGTCGTAAATACTTCTGTCGATATCATTTACATATGTTTTTTCTTCCATCTCTCTTTTCATCCTTTCCGGATGCGCGGACTGGAGTGTATCTGAAAATTACTTTTCGTCAAACGCTCTCTAACAGCCCGCCTGATCCAAATATTGTTCAAACCCATGTTTGTTAATCTGTTCCACCAGAGAACCGTCTCCTGTCTTCACGATTCTGCCGTCTACCATAATGTGGGTTTTGTCCACACGCAGGGACTCCAGAATCCGGGTGCTGTGGGTGATAATCAGAAGACCTCCGTCCCGGCCCTTCTGGTACTCCTCCACGCCCTGGGACACGGTTCGGACCGCATCCACGTCCAGACCGGAATCCGTCTCATCCAATATGGCCAGACTGGGCTTTAAGAGCAGAAGCTGAAGAATCTCCGCTTTCTTTTTCTCACCGCCGGAAAACCCTGCGTTTAAATCGCGGTCTCCATAGGCCCGGTCCATCTGCAGCAGTTCCATGGCCTTCTCCAGCTCCTTGCGGAAATCCCACAGCCGCACTCTGGCGCCCCTGCGCTGTTCCACAGCGCTGCGGATAAATGTGCCCAGCGGAAGGCCCGGAACCTCCAGCGGATTCTGGAAGGAAAGAAACAATCCTGCCTTAGCCCGCTTATCAGCCGGCTCTTCGTTTATCCGCTTTCCCTGAAACCAGATATCTCCTTTCGTCACTTCATAGCGCGGATTCCCCATCAGCGCATAACCCAGAGTGGACTTACCCGCTCCGTTCGGCCCCATCAGCACGTGAGTCTCCCCCTTTTTAATCTCCAGATTAATTCCATGCAAAATCTCTTTATCTTCCACATTGACTGATAATCCATTTACTTCCAGCAATCGTTTTGACATATAGTCCTCCATTCCGCCTGAAAAAGGCTTTTCTCTCAATAACCCACTTATTCACTTGGTTATATTCATCATAATATTATAAACCTACTTTGTCAATAGGTTTATAACTATATTTGCTATTGATAATCCTATTTACCTTGTTGTATAATAGGATTATATAACCAGTGCCGCCCGGTACTGGTATTGCGGAAGGGAGGGGTGTCAAATGATGATTTCAACGAGGGGACGTTACGCGCTGCGGGTTATGCTGGATTTGGCACAGCAGAACACCGACAGGTACGTTCCTCTGAAAGAAATTGCGAACCGTCAGGACATCTCCGAGAAGTATCTGGAGATTATCATAAAGGTCCTCGTTCAGAATCAGCTTCTGGCCGGCCTGCGCGGAAAAGGCGGCGGTTACCGCCTGACGAAGGAGCCCGGCGAATACACTCTGGGCGAGATTCTGCGTCTGACAGAGGGAAGTCTGGCACCGGTTGCCTGCGTGGAGGAATCCTATGCGGAATGCTCCCGGCTTGAATGCTGCCTGACGCGGCCTGTATGGCAGAAACTGGATACGATCATTAATGAGTATTTGGATGGGATTACGCTGGAGGATTTAATCAAATCGCCTCAGAAACTGGTGTGAAAGGGATGAATGGCTAACTGCCATGTACTATTTTGATCGCGTCCTTCCCTCTCACAGCAGGATATTTGATGGCTGCGCAGGAACCGGGAATTACGCCTTCGAACTGGCCAGACGGGGAAATGCCGTCATTGCGAGTGATATTGTACCGCGCAATGTGGATATCATGCGGCAAAAGTAAATGCAGAAGCCATTGCTGGACGACATTTTCGTCGGAGACATTTGTGAAATGAATCCATATGAAGATCATTCTTTTGATGTCGTACTCTGTATGGGGGCATTTTACCATCTGGAAGAAAAGGCCCGGAACATGGCTCTGGAGCAATGTCTGCGGTTATTGAAAAAGAACGGGGTTTTAGTTATTTCCTATATTAATTTCATGGCAGCATTACAATTAAACCTTAATGCGAAACTGGAGAATATGGGGGATGTGTCAAAATTTTATAGCACCAGAGGTGAGAACGATCCTTTTACCTATTTGCTGCCGGAAGAGATTGAAAAGACTGCACATGACCATCAGCTCAAAATTCTTCATCACCTGACATCAGACGGCACGGCTTATATGAGAGGGGAACAGCTAAATAATTTAACAAAGGAGAGCTTTGATCAGTACATGAAGCTGCATTTGGAGACTTGCGAATATAAGTATATCCTGGGGTATGGGCTGCATGGGCTTATTATTTTGACAGCATGATGTTCCAGTTATTCCATGTTAAATTTATAATTTACCGTTGACCGCATCCCTTAAATAAAAATTGAGGGATGCGGCCAACGGTCTTATACTGCGGCGACATCATTTTTTCTGCACACTCTATAAGTTTTCAGAGTTTAACACACCGCCTCTTTAGCCTTAATCCAAGATAATCAATGCCATAAAGATCAGATCGTCATCTCCTGTATTCACCAATCCATGTCCTCTGCCCGATGGAGTAAACGTCACATCACCGGCAGTTACCGGACGTATTGCGCCATTATCGTTATAATCTCCTTTTCCCGACAGAATATAGTATGTTTCGCTTTCTCCGTGATGTTCATGGTAACCGAGAGAACATCCTTTCCCGATTGTGACCTCTGCATATAAACCGCATTTCCCGTTTAACTCCTCTTTTCCTAAAATGTGCTTAATCACGACACAGCCCTCTCCGCCGCACATATTCTCGATTTTTTCTATTGTCATCTTCCGTTCCTCGCTTTCATCATTTTTATTCCAGAAGCCTGCCGAACTTCCGGTCCGCCTGATTCTGCTGACGCAGACAGCTTTTTTACTGCAATGTATAAGCCGCTTCAAATCCACTTCTTACGGCTCCTTCAATTCTTCCAACCTGTTTCGCATCTCCTGCGACGATTACCTTATCACAGATTTCTTTACACGCCTGTTCCAGGGGATTGACAGATCTTACGCCCATGGCAAGAACTACGTAATCGGAAGGATACTCTTCGAAAGTGCCGTCCTCCAAATGTTCCAGAACGGCCGCATCCTTCTTAATCTCTGCCAGTCTGGTCTTTGGTTTGTATGTAATATCATACTTAGAAAGTTTGTCCATAGCATCCAGATAGTGCTGGACATAGACGCCCTGTCCAATGGAATCCAGCATCTCCACAATAGTCACCTCATTGCCCCTGGCACACAGAAATTCCGCGGTTTCCAGTCCGGTTGCTCCGGAGCCGATCACGGTTACTTTCCGGCCTTCCAGCACCTTTTCGTCGCAAAGCACCTCTTTGAAGGTGACCGCTTCTTCCAGATCAGAGCCGGGGATGGAGGACGGCTTGATGGGTGTGCCTCCTGTAGCCAGTACAATAGCGTAAGGAGCATAGGAGGCAATCCGGCCGGCATCCGCCTCCGTATTTATGAGAATCTGTACGTCATATTTCTTAAGCTGCGACAGCTCATATTCCACGATCCAGTCCATCTTCTCTTTATGAGGCGGGCGGTCCGCAATGTTGATCTGGCCGCCTGCACGGCCTTCCTTTTCCAATACAACAACGTGAAAGCCTCTCTCTCCCAGCACGCGCGCCGCTTCCAGGCCGCCGACTCCGGCTCCCACAACCACAACCGTTCTTCCCGCGCCGTCTTTCTCATGAGCCGGATATTTACACTCTCTGCCCGCTCTGGGGTTCACCGCACATTTGACAGGCCCCTTCCCGGCAATTGTATCACTGACGAGAGTCTCAAAACAAAACGTACAGGAAATACAGCGGTTTATCTCATCTTCGCGCTCTTGCGCTGCCTTTAATGGCCATTCTGGATCTGCCACAACAGCACGGCCAAGTCCAACAAAATCGACCATCTCCTCTTCCAGCATCTTCTCCGCAAACCAGGGTTCCTTCACCATGTTCACGGCGATAACCGGAATGCTTACAGCCTTTTTCACAGCCAGGATTCTCTGCGTCCGGCAGCCCTGCGGGTAGGTGGTTGGCTCCGACAGGGAATTAAAGGATTCGTAGATTCCATTGGATACATTGACAAAATCCAGACCCATTTTTTCCAGCTCCCTGCAGACTTTGACACCTTCCTCCAGGGTCAGATACTCCTGTACGCCATTGGGCGCCAGCAATTCATCGACAGTCAGCCGGATTCCCAGCGTAAAGTCTGCGCCGCATTCCCGACGGATCCCCTCGATAATTTCTTTCACAAACTGCAGCCTGTTCTCAAAGGAACCGCCGAACCGGTCCGTTCTCTGGTTGGTGTAGGGACTCAGAAACTGGGAAATCAAATAGCCATGGGCACCGTGCAGCTCAATCCCATCCACTCCCGCTTTTTTCGCTCTCACCGCGCCAGCAACGAATTTTTGAATAACGCTTTCCGCTTCCTTTGTTGTCATCTCATGAGTTTCCTGCTGACAGACTCCGCAGGGCCTGTTGGAGGATGACCAGACAGGGACGTTTCCGTTTAAGTTGGAGAAGGTCTCTCTGCCTGGATGATGAAGCTGTGCAAAAACTTTAACGCCTTCCTCATGCAGCGCTTTCACCGCTGCTGCCATAGGTGCGATCTGTTCATCTCTGGCAACACTGGCCTGCCAGGGCGCCGCCACACCGTGCTCATCATCAACCCTGGTATTCTCCAGGACGATAAGGCCGACTCCGCCTCTCGCCCGTTCCATCAGATAGGCCAGAAAATCTTCACCAATACACTGCCTGTCGTCCGACACTCCCATCGCCAGGGCACACATTACAATCCGGTTCCTGATTTTAACGTTTCCAATACTTCCTTCTGAAAATAACCGTGGGTACTTCATCTTTGCTCTCCTTTCAATTTTCAAACTCAGTTATGTAATAAAAAAAGAGGCCATAAAGGACGTAAACGTCCCCCCAAGCCCCTTTGCTGCTTCAATTATATAATGGCATTTATAGATTGTCAACAAAATAACAAACAAATCCGGCAGCCGATTGCGGCACCGGCAGCAGGGAATCAAACCGTAAAATCAGTACTGTATTGCAGCGGCAGCGGTTTTCCTGTACTCCCCAGGCGTCATGTTCAAGGTCCTTTTAAACAGCGTACAGAAAAATTTTACATCCTCATACCCTACAGACCGCGCGGCCTCCTGAATGCACAGATCACTGCCAGCCAGCAGCTCACAGCACTTCTCAATCCGGATCTTCTGCAGGTATTCCAGCGCGGTCATCTCCGTCTCCTGACGAAATTTCCGGCTGATATACTGCTGGCTGTAATGGTATTCCCGGCAAAATTGCTTCAGTACGGCCCTTTCCCTGTAATTTTTATCCAGATACCGGATCGCTTCCAGCACCGCCGTGCTCCGCGGCTGTCTCTCCCTGTCATCCTTTTTGCTGTCACAGACGATTTTGCGTATGGTCAGAATCAGGATCTCGGTCAGCCGGCACCGGAATACCTCTGTGTATCCCACTTTTTTCTCCTGGTATTCCTCCTGAATTCCCAGGATCAAAGGCAGAATACTCCCCTCCTCATCATGGAACACCCGATTCGCGGAGGGCTGCCCGAAGCACCATTTATAGTAACGGATCAGGGACACCCGCAGCACTTCTTCAAAGGACCGGCAGTCCGCCAGTGTATCGTCAATCATCTCGGGCAGAAACAGGCAGTTAATCAGAGTAAAGTCCCTGCATTCCCTGTAGCTGTGCCTGCTGCCGTAATCGATGATAAAATAGTCTCCGGCCTTCACCTCCCCGGATCTCACCTCTCCGTCCGCATCACTGATCGTATGCAGCGCGCTGCCTCCTGTAATATAGGCCAGTTCAAAAAAATCGTGGTCATGCATCTCCACGTCCTGCTGGCAGAAAGGCATGACCACGATCTTGTCCTCCCGCTCCGCTGTCAGTCCTTTCAGTTCAATTGTATTCCGTTCTCTCATAAAAGGTTAAATTCACCCCCCTTTTTAGTCTGAAACAGTTCTTTTTATTCATATTACAATCTGGTATCCTAGAAGTCAAGACAAACACAAGCAGGAGGAATTAATTATGGATTGGAAAGCAAAATGGCTCAGGCCAGCAAGCGATTTCGGAAATGCGGCTCCCGTATTTTCCACAGATTTTGCGTTGTCACGGACTGTAAAACAGGCCCGTCTCTTTATCACCGCGCTGGGCGTATATGAAGCTGCACTTAACGGCCGCAGGATAGGTCAGTTTGTGCTGGCTCCCGGATGGACTACCTACTACAAAAGGCTTCAGTATCAGGAGTATGATGTGACGGATTTACTCAGGGCGGAGAACCGTCTGACTGTCACCGTCGGAGAGGGCTGGTATCACAGTCCCATGCCCGGATTTTCCGCATCGGACTTCCAGAAGGGCCTGGCCGCCCGCCCCATGGGGCTGCTGGCACAGTTGGAAATCACCTATGAGGACGGACAGCGCAGCTTCATCGTCTCTGATGAAAGCTGGTCCGTTTCCGAAAGTGCGGTCCGCTTCTCTGAAATCTATGACGGAGAGATTTACGACGCTTCCTTTATCCCTCCATGCTCCGGGACAGCCGAGACCTTTGACGGGCCATATGAAACGCTGATCGAACAGCAGGGCGAAGAAATCCGCGAGCAGGAACGGATTGCGGCGGCCCGCATCTTTACGACTCCCAAGGGCGAAGTTGTGGCAGACTTCGGACAGGAAATCACCGGTTACGTGGAAATCAGCGTAAATGCCAAAGCCGGGGAAGAGATCCGGCTTTCCCACGCAGAGGTTCTGGATAAGGATGGCTGTTTTTATACGGAAAATTACCGCAGCGCCAGGGCGGAATACTGCTGTATATGCCGTGATGGACAACAGAGCTGCCATCCGCTCCTGACCTTTTTTGGTTTTCGCTATATTCGGATCGATGCATTTCCCGGAGGTCCCGGTGCGGCGAAACCGGAAAATTTCACGGCGGTGGTCCTCCACTCCCAGATGAAGCGAACGGGACGCTTAAGCTGTTCCAATCCTCTCTTAAACCGTCTCTTTGACAACATCATCTGGGGGCAGAAGGGGAATTTTGTCGACGTCCCTACCGACTGCCCGCAGAGGGATGAACGCCTCGGCTGGACCGGAGATGCCCAGGTATTTGTGCGCACCGCATGCCTGAACTATGATACCGAAAAATTCTTCACAAAATGGCTGGCTGATCTGGCTTCCGACCAGGGGGAGGACGGCTATGTGGGCCACGTAATCCCGGATCTGCTAAAGACACAGCCTGCCAGCGCCGCCTGGGGCGACGCAGCCGTGATCTGTCCGTGGGCAGTATATCTGGCATATGGAAATACAGAGATTCTCTCCCGCCAGTTTGAGTCTATGAGAAAATGGGTAGATTATATCACGGCGCATACCACGACGGAATATCTGTGGACCGGCGGTGTCCATTACGGGGACTGGCTGGGACTCGATGCCCCCACCGGCAGTTATAAGGGTTCCTCCAGAGAAGACTTTATTGCCTCCGCATTTTACGCGCATTCGGCTTCCCTGGTGATTAAGGCCGGATTCGTTCTGGGAAAAGACATGGCAGCGTATGAAGCGCTCCTTCAAAACATTGTATCCGCTTTCCGCAGGGCCTATCCGACTTACACGACACAGACGGAATGTGTCCTTGCCGCCCATTTTCATCTGGCTGAAGACTGCCAGGCCGCGGCGGATCAGCTTGCGCTGATGATAAGAGAATGCGGAACGAAGCTCCAGACAGGCTTCGTCGGAACGCCCTACCTGCTGCACGTGCTAAGCGATTACGGCCATACGGATCTGGCTTACTCCCTGCTGCTGCGTGAACAGTATCCGTCCTGGCTGTATCCAGTAACAAAAGGGGCCACCACCGTCTGGGAACACTGGGATGGAATTATGGAAAACGGGGATTTCTGGAGCAGGAACATGAATTCCTTCAATCACTATGCCTACGGTGCTGTGGCGGACTGGGTATACTGCTGTGCGGCGGGAATTACCCCGGCAGAGGGATATCCGGGATACAGTAAAGTCCGGATCGCCCCCGCCCCCGATGCACGTCTCGACTGGCTTGAGGCCTCTCTCGACACGAGGCATGGCCGGATTATCTCCCGGTGGAAGAAGCAGGATTCACTCTGGCGCTATGAGATCACAACACCGGTGGACGCCGAAGTTGTGATAGACGGAAAAACCTTCCTCGTGGGTGCCGGAAGTTATATTTATCACAGCAGCATACAGTAAGCCTGGCGGATGCTTTAGCGGCGGCGGATTTCTCCGCCGCCGCTTCCGTATCACCGCTCTGTGCTGTCCGCCATTGCTTCCGTATCACAGGTCTGTACTGTCCGCTACTTTCTCTCCTGTAAGCTCCATGATGGTAAATCCGTTTTTCCCATTCTTCTTCGTCTGATACAGTGCGGCATCTGCACTTTGATAAAGCTGATCAAACCGGCTCCCCGCCTGTGAAGATATCGAAATCCCGATGCTGGCCGACACCTGGCAGCTTGACTGCTCTTTCGTACAAACCATCTCCAGCGCTTTCGATAATTCAGCTGCTTTCTCTTCCAGCCAGCTTACACTCGAGTATGGAATGAAGACAACAAATTCATCGCCGCCGATTCTGCCGAGAATATCATCCTTTCGAAAATGTTCCCGTATGGCTTTGGTAAAACTGCAGATGCAGTAATCCCCGAAGGCATGGCCGAACTGGTCGTTCACCTGCTTGAAATTATCGATATCACAGATAAAAAATGCGTATTTCTCCTCCTTCTTTTCTATCAGCTGTTTCTCGATCAGACGCTCCGTGGCCGTCTTGGTAAGAAATCCAGTCATTTCGTCTGTCTGTGCCATCAGCTCTTTTTTCTTTTCCTGGTCGATATTTTTCCGGTAGGAAAACATATGCACACTGCGGTCTTCCTCGGAATAAAACAGATAGGTCTCCACACGCATCCAATGGTAATCGGATCCATCCAGTGTAAACAGAAAATCATAGCTTAAATGATTGTTCCCGGCCTCGTATTCCCTGATCGCATTTTTCGGGGAAAACATCTCTATGTAACCTTTTCGGTATTCCTCTTTAATCTGCTTTTCAGCGATGATTCGCAGGCCCTGGTCAAACGGGACACCGCCTGCGCCAAGATTCGAAAAGTAATCTTCTGTTGTTTTTCCCACATAGCAGTTTTTGGTAAGATTCAGTTCGTAGATGCTTTCATAAAGCTGTTCTGTCGCCTCCTTAAACATTGCCTGCCGTTCCTCCACCAGCTTTGTAATCTGCAGGTTGAATTTGCGGATAACAGACGTGATAATGACCAGGATGGCAATGACAACCAGCGCAAGAACGAAACACGTCTTATAGAGCTGCATATACATCTCATGTATAATCCTTCCGGTATCCTGTTCCACAATCAGCATCCACGACAGTTCCGGTATATACCGGCTTACCACAAAGCTCTTTTCTTTTTCCTCTGTACCGGTGTCTGTCCAGAGTTCCAGGTTTTTTGTATCCTCATACCAGCTAAGAACCTGATCCCGGATGCCCTCCTGACCGTAAATCTCAAACCAGTCGGCCGCCTCGTACCCGGTATAGGAGGTGGAAATCTCTATCTCGCCGTTTTCATTGATCAGATTGGCTTTGACGTTGTAAGTATCTTCGTAATTCTGAAGCAGTTCCTTAATATAGTCCATCCGGATTCCAACGCCGACGATGCCGATTACCGCGCCGTTTGTGTCCTGTATCCTGCAGTTTACAAATGTCGTGATCTTATTGTCCGCACCGCTCACTTCGTCATTGTCCACATTCAGCGAATACTCCTTATTGCTGTCCAGCATATCAAAATACCAGGTATTTTCCGGATTATCCCGTTCCATTACACGGTCAACCCCATTAAAGTTATAATACCTTCCGGAAACAGTCGAAACCAGAAAGACTGAATCAAAACCGTATTTTTCCCGATAGGTCTTTAAGTACTCTTTTGTTGTCTCCTCATAGGCCTTGTCATCCAGATGAGACGGCTCTTTCATTAAATGCTCGACCAGCAAGCTGTCGTGAGCCATCGTCAGTGATATATTAACCGGCTTGGAAAACAGGGAGGATAACTGATAGTAGATCCCCTCCGTGGATAGTGAAGAGACCTGTTCGATGTTGTTCAAAGACACCTGATAGTTTGCCCGGTAGCTGAAAACAGCCGTAGTAACAAATCCGGCAATCAGGATTATGCTGATCAGCAGGTTTGTCCTGAGAAGTTTATTCTTATTCGTTTGAATGGATTTCATCCGTTTATCTCCTTTGCGTCAAACAGTTCAATAGAATGCCTGTAAGTCTGATTATAGGAAGCAGTCCTTACACAGTTCTTACAAATCGCATCTTTGATGGCAATAAAAAAAATTCCGGCAGGACTGCTTCTGCCAGTCTGCCGGAATTCACTCCATACCTGTCATTTTCTATTTGTATTCTGCTCTACCAGATTACCAAGCGTAAACTCTGCCCAGCTGTAATTGGTCATATATTCACCTGCAAATGCGTTTAACTGTGTCAGATCACCGCTGATTGCTGCATAATAGTCACAGTCGATCTCAGAAATATTGACGCCGATCGTTCTTCGGCTCTTGCTGATAATATTTTGGATTCCTGCCTCCTTCAGCGCCTTCATCAGCGTAAAAATGACTTGATGCACGTTGTTCTGAGCCGTGCCGTCACACGGCCGGTCCTCCCATAAGACAGAAGCCAGCTCTGATACCGTAATTCGGGCGCCTCTCCGATCGATCAGATAGGCCAGACATTCCTTGCTTTTGGCCCTGGGAAAGTCAAGCGGTTTTCCATCCACAAAGACCTCAAAATTGCCGAATGTCTGTATGCGGACCCGGTGTTCCGGGATATGCGGAAGAGGGAAACGCAGATTGTCAAGCTCCTCCCTTAAATCTTTTTCTCTCACCGGCTTCATTAAATACCCGCTTACATGAAGCTGAAATGCAGTCTGCATATACTGGGAATAGCCCGTGACAAAGATAATGTTGATCGTGGAGCACAGCTCCTTGCATTTTACCGCCAGGGCAATCCCATTTAACTCTCCCATCTCAATATCCAGAAACACGATATCCGCCTGATTTTCAGCCAGATAGGAAAGGGCCTCCTGAGAATCGGAAAAACTGACGATTTCCGCTGCCGCTTCGACCCGCTTAAGCATGGTGACAAGATTTTGCAGAGCCAGCTGTTCATCATCAACCGCTATAATTTTCATTCACACGATTCCTCCTTTGCGGCAGGATAAGTTTTATTTCAGTACCGGTGCCTATCTCACTTTTTACTTCCAGTCTTCCGCCGCACATCGCATCCAGCCTGTCTCTCACATTTTCCAGCCCAATATGAGTTCTTCCGTCTTCCTTTTTTTCACTTATATCAAATCCCACGCCGTCATCCACCACAGTGATGACCACCGAACCGTCTGCCTGCCCGCTCCGGATTGTCAGACTGCCTCCAGCCTTCTTTTGAGTGATGCCGTATCTCACCGCATTTTCCACAATCGGCTGCAGAGTCAGCGGCGGCAGCATAAAGTCCTGGTATCCGATCTCCCATCGGATGCGGAGGCGCTCTCCATAACGCATTTTCTCCAGATACAGATAATCTTCAATATGGTCCAGTTCTTTTTCAAATGGAATCAGCCCCGTATTGGAAAGGGAATCCAGATTTCCACGCAGATAGTAAGAAAAATGTTCCAGCGCGTCCGATGCTCTCTGTGGATCCGTATCGCAGAGCTGCTTGATGCCAACCAGCGAATTATAAAGGAAATGCGGCTGAATCTGAGAAAGCATGATGGATATGCGGCTCTGTGACAATTCTTTTTCCAGCTCTAATGCTCGTTTTTCATTTTCCATACTCCGGCGGATACGGAGAAGAATAAATAAGCCTTCCAGCACGGCAAAGAAAATAAGTCCCATTCCGAAAAAAATGCCAGCCTCCAGCCACTGGGCAAAACCATTGAGTATTTCCAGTATTCCCAACACTCCGAGCGGCAGAAGCGCCTGCAAAGAAGTGATGAGGGACCGTTTTTTCAGGACCCGGACTTCGTAGCTCAGGCAGAAGATCAGGACCAGCGCGACGGCAATATCCAGCATGGAAAAGGAATCAATATTCCCGAACCAATCCTGAATTCCTTTCATCTGGAACACGGCCCCAACCAGCATGGCCGCCAACAGAACTCCCAGCGCGCCATACATCGTCTTTTTTCGCCATCCGGTAAGATTTCCATTCACAAACAGGATAAGAAATACTACAATCCCCTGAATTGAGCAGGAGTACAGGGTGTTAAGGAGCACAGGATATGGCAGGAACAAAGACAGCGCCGGCGCCAGCGTCGCGAACCAGACGGCGGAAGACAGCGTACAAAGTCCCAGCCAGACAAACTGAAGGCTGCCGTGAATGTGCAGCAAAACCAGGAGAATGCCGGCTATAAACAGAAACAGCGTGAGGACCAAAAATATCGTTCCAACAGCCAGCAGCCCTATATCTTTATGTACAGCCTCAAAAACAAGGGCCCGCTCACTGCCGGTATACATATGCCAGAGCAGATTGTCAAACTGGATAAAGTAGGCATTACGGTAGAGATTGCCGAAATGGAGTTCCACCTTATCTTCCGCCGTAATACCGGGTGATACGAAGGTATACCACAGGTTTCCAATAGACTGTGCGGGGTTTCCATCCCCCTCCTGTGGGCCAAAGGAAAAGGCTTCCTCACCGTTTATCCGCATGGTGACCCATAGCTGACAGATATTAAAGAAGATCTTTTCTCCCTCCGGAATATCTCTTGTAAAATGTCCGCGCACCGCAATGTCCCGCAGTTCGCGGTAATCGAATTCTGTTTCTTTCGAAAGCGGCTTCCATTCGCCGCCCTCCTCGCTGTACTCGCCCTCGACCGCTACGGGATACACTCCGCCGCCGCTCCAATCACAGCTGAGGTCATAGTGAAGCGCCTGCTGCAGCATAGCGGCAAAAACTCCGAACAGAATGATAAGCAATAGAAAAAGGGGCAGGAAAAGCCATGTAGATTTCGTATACTTTTTTATTCTATGCATGAAAAGGCCCCCTTTGATCTGTGTTTGTGTCTTGCATTGTCTTGCATTGTCTTATCTTGATTTGTCTTGTCTTGCTTTGTCTTTAAGTATATCTTAATATTGCTCAAGTATTATAACATGTTTTGGCAGAAATAATAGCGTATAATCGCAAAAACGCCATTCTTACATTTTTAAATAAGAATGGCGTTTCTGCTATGAATTATAATTATGGATTATGTATTCAGGAAAATACCGTCTGGCCCCACACTTCTTCCGAAATCTCTTTAATCAGCCTCAGTTTATTCCACTCTTCCTCTTCCGTCAGCTTATTTCCCTCCTCCGTTGAAGCAAAGCCGCACTGAGGGCTGAGACAAAGGCGCTCTAACGGTACATACTGAGAAGCTTCACGAATTCGTCTGACCACAGCATCTTTCGCCTCTAACTCCGGTTTTTTCGTGGTGACCAGCCCCAGCACCACCTGCTTATTGCTGCTTACATACTTTAATGGCTCAAAATCTCCGGAACGCTCATCATCAAATTCCAGATAATATGCAGACACGTTCTCCTGATCGAACAGATAAGGAGCAATGGGGGCATACCCGCCTGCGGAGGCCCATGTAGAATGGTAATTCCCTCTGCATACATGGGTGGTGATCGTCAGATCTTCCGGATGCCCCTCTATAGCAAGGTTATTAACCCTGACATATCTGGCTGCCAGATCTTCAATCGACGTTTCCCCTTTCTGGCGTGCTTCCCAGTATTTTGTATCGCAAAACATGCCCCACGTACAGTCATCAAACTGTACGTTCCTGCATCCGGCGTCATAAAGATCCTTTATTACCTGGCGGTATGCGGCTGCAATATCCTGAAGCAGTGCCTCCTCGTCCGGATACCAGGCTCTGGTTTTCTCCAGATTGTCGCCTCTCTCCAGCTCAGCCAGGAACTGGGCAGGTGCGGGAATCGTCTGTCGGGCCAGGACCGATGAATCCTCAAATAGCTTCACATACTTAAAATGTTCTATAAATGGATGATTCTCTCCTGAGATTTTCCCGCATAAACCTGCGGATTCCCCCCTCGTCACCTCATCATGAAACGTATAGCCCTGAGTGACTTCCAGTTTCTCCACGCCCTGGAGGCCCCACATAAAATCAAGATGCCACCAGCTTCTGCGAAATTCTCCATCTGTAATAACCGGAAGGCCAGCTTTTTTCTGTTTATCAATCAGCTCCTGAATTGCCTGATCTTCCACCTTTCTCAGCTGCTCTTCCGTTATATCTCCTTTTTTCAGCTGTTCTCTCGCTTCTTTCAGATAATCCGGGCGGAGAAAACTTCCTACAATATCAAATTTAAATGGTGCATGATTATTTTTATACATACGGCTCTCCTTTATCAGTTAAATTCAAAACTGATATTATCGTACCGTAAAGATGGTTATATGTAAAATCGTTAAAAAATATAGAATGGCATAGTTTTTACCTATAGCTTCATTGCAAATTCCAGCTCTGTTAAGTCATCCTTCCAGGTATGATTTTCTTTTTCTGAAATCTTAACAAACCCCATTCTCTGATACATGCTAATTGCCTTCTCCAGATCGCTTGTAGTGTCCAGATATGCGGTTTTGTAGCCAACATCGCGGCAAAAATCCAGCGCATCTTTCAGCATTTTTTTTCCGAGTCCAAGGCCGCGATAATTCGGATGCAGCAAAAACCAGCGGATCTGCACGTTTTCACCACGTCCTACAACACCGATACACCCAATAATATTTCCATAATGTTCTGCAATCCATAATCGGTCATGACCGGAATCATACTTTAACAAAAATTCATAAAATGAATTTGCTACATACGCTTCAAAAGCGGTCGTATATCCGTATTCCTCTTTGTAAATCCAACCATGCATCCCGATAATGAATCCCGCATCTCCTGGCTTAATTGAATGCCTTATCTTAATATCTTCCAATCTAATATTTTTTCCCCCTGTCAAAATACATTCAACAGATGTCATATCCTTTACCAACTGAGTACGCTCACGATCAGAAAGGTGTTTAAGCATAACATTGATTTGCTCATCTGACCGTGCATTCAGAATTGTCATAACCTTTCTTCCTTCACTTGTCAAAGACAACTCATAAGCTCTTCCATCTTCATCGGATTTCTTTTTCTGCAACAAACCTGATTTCTGAAAACTCGTAAGCATATGACTTAAATAACCGGAATCCATGCTAAGAGTATCCACGAGATATTTAGATGTACACTTCTCCATTTTATTAATTTCGTGGAGCACTCTAACCTCTGACAGCGAATATTCACTGTCAAGAAAGTTCTGATTAAGCAGGCCTAAAACATTCGTATAATACCGGTTAAATCCTCTGATTGCACTTACTTCACTTTCTCTCTTACTTTGCATCATACAGTCCTCCTCAAATATTACTATCATTAATATAACTCTTTTACTTGTTTATTACAACTATTTTATTTGTTTTAAGCAAGCATTTGAGTATTTTACTGGATATCAGTCTTTTTATAGAACCTTATATGTGTATTCTTGAGAACATAAGGATTGCTGCACAACAAAAAAAGGTCTCTATCAAAGAAAGATAGAGACCCGACAGCCTGTGTTCCTGATTTAAATCTTATTTCCGGCATTTTTATTCACTAATTAAGCAATTATATTTTCTCGTATGCAACCAGCGTATCCAACGGAATCCGTGTCTTCCCATGTCTGTCCGGATCCGCCGGTTCTTCATCAGCATATCCAATCACAAGGATATTGACCGGTTCCAGGTTCTCAGGAAGGTTGAATTCCTGTGAAAGAATATCCGGCTTAAAATAGCATACCCAGACAGTTCCCAGTCCTAATTCTGAAGCCTGCAGCATCATGTGATCGGTGAGAATAGAGGCATCGATATCTCCAGTCTGCTTCTTATCAAACGGACGGGTCCACGCTGTGCTGTGATCGGCGCACACGATAACAGCCAGAGGTGCATTGTATATGTTGGCGGCCTTTTCGATTTTCGCCAGGCCCTCCTTTTCCTGTACGACAATCAGCCGCACCGGCTGCAGGTTCGCCGCTGTCGGTGCAACGCGGGCCGCCTCCAGAATCAAATCCAGTTTTTCCTGTTCCACCTTCTGAGACTTATAGCTCCGTACCGAATACCGTTTCTTCGCGTTGTCTAAAAAATTCATATGTAACACGCTCCTTTCCTTTCATCTTCTATATGGCCTGTTTGATATAGCTGCATGCAGTGGGTTGATGTTTCCATCAACTTCAGCTATAATTATAACACTGATTTTCCTTTAAACAAGTATGCACTTTTAGGGTATGTAGTACCCAAAAAGATACTGTCTATCCGTATAAAAGGAATCGATAGAAAGGAGCTTTCTCATGAGATGTCCCAGCACTTACCATTGTCCAGTTGAGGCCACGCTTGTGTTGATCGGAGGAAAATATAAGGCCCTGATACTCTTTCATCTGGTGGAAGGCGCCCTCCGCTTCAGCGAGCTTCACCGCCTGATTCCACAGGCGACACCGAAAATGCTGACCCAGCAGCTGCGCGAGCTGGAAACGGACGGTTTGTTAAGCCGCACCGTCTATCCTGTTATTCCCCCAAAGGTGGAGTATCAGCTCACTCCTTTTGGGGAAACGATCTTACCGGTTCTGGAGGCTATGTGCAGCTGGGGATCCGATTATTTGAACAAATCCGGCAGCAAGGCCCCCCTTTTCCGCGGCTATGAATACAGAAATGCAGACTGAATGACAATCAGCCTGCATTTCTTATTTCAAAGAATCGTTCGTCCCATGAAACAACAGCTCCAGAGGACAGCGGGTCCCGCTTGGCGGACTCTTTATTCTATTGTTATTTTGTCCCGTCATTTGAATAAGGGCCGAGGATGTTATAAAGCAGATCCACCGTTTAGACAAAGCAAAGCTTGGATATAACTTTTTCTATCTCACTTGCATCTCCGGAGCCGGACGTGCCGTGGAGGGCGCAGTTGAAAGTGCAAAAATAAGGCGAGGGACGAGCTGGAAAAGCTGCAGGAACTCAAGCCCCTGAAAATCACATATTTTTTACTGTAATCTTAAAATCACAGCAGGTCCCTCCGTCTCCCATCGTCTGGGTTCTTCCCCATTCAATCCTGGGATGCATGCTGCCATAGCATACATCATCCGCATGGCAGTATGCCCTTACAATCTCCTCACAGCCATAGGCTTTACAGATATCGAAATATGGACACTTTATCATGTCGAATCTCAGTACCTTATTTGTTGTCTCATAGTAAACCGCCTGAAAGCCTGCCTTCGGACCGAAATTCGAGCGGGTCATGGATTTGAAAAACTTTGGAACGAGCCTGCAGCATCCGGGTATCTTCATCAGCTTATGAAGCATATCCGCCATGCGCCGGCTTCTCCATGCATAATAATCCTCGATGAAATCCGCAGCCTGCTCTCTCGCTTCTCCGTTGGCAGTCAGTGCATCAAAGGCCGCTATCCCCGGATAAATACGTTCTCTCGTATGCATATACATGGCCTTTGGCTCCTGTGCGTTTTCTTCACAGATCTCCCGGTACCGCTTCCACGCCATTGCCATAATCGATGCCGCTTTTTCACCTTCATAGCGTTTAGAGAGGAACGGTGCCATCTCTGCCAGAAATACATTCTCTTTCTTCTTTGCCATATTGATCCCGCCTTTCTTTCTGTCGCACAGCACATCCGGATATAAAAAACAGGTTACAGGCTTCATGCGCCTTTATGCATCTCGTCTTTTATATCGATAAACAGCCAGTCTGTCGTTGCAATCCTTCAGTTTAGGCAGGGAGCCAAACAGCCATCCGCGAAATGTATAAGTCTTCATCACATCATTAAAGCTGTTTTCCCGCAGCAAGGTCAGTCCGGGACACAGCGCCTCCAGCTCTTTTCCCGACTTGGTGCCCCAACGGAAAGTAGCATTGGTACTCTTTAAGGTATCATGATGTTTGGCCTGCTTTACGGCCATCGGCGGCATTAATTCCGCCAGCAGCACAAATTCAGAAAATGCACCGGCGAGTATGGAAAGCAGTGTCTTCACCTGTTCCCGGCTAAAATACATCAGCACTCCTTCAATAATAAAAATCAAAGGTCTCCCCGTTTCAACAGCCTGGGTCCAATCCGCCTTCAGGATAGAGCCTGCAATCTGATGAACCCTGTCACTTTCCGTAAAAAACTGCTTTCTCACCGTCATCGCATCCGGCAGGTCAATGTCATACCACAGGATTCTTCCGTTATCAACACGGTAAAATCTCGCGTCCAGGCCGCAGCCCAGATTCACGCAAACCGCCTCCGGATATTTTTCCAAAAATTGCTTTAGCGCCTGATCAAACATGATGGTTCTGGCCACGACGCCCTCATGACTCATAAACTTATCGTATTTTTCTGTGTCCATTTGCAGCTGTTTCATGATTTCCACTGCTTTTTCATCTCTGATCCTGGCTTTCTGTCGAAGGGTCTCATTGGCCTTAATTACCAGGGGGATCAACATAGTTTCCTGTACAACTCCAAGATTTGCTGTCATTTCTTTATTTGTCCTTTCCAGTTTTTGCTGCGGAACGCAAGTTAGTATATACTAACCATATATTACCATAAGACCGCACGGATGTCTATTGTCTGTACATGAGAACCTTTCGCAATCACAAACCAGACTGTTGATAAAAAAGTATTTTTCGTGTAACCTTTCTTTATCACAAACGTTTATAGGATGATAAGGAAAATAAAGAAAGGGGGGCCGCGGTGAAGAACGAGACGCTGGAAAATATTTATCTTACTTATTACCATGAGGTTTACTTATATACGCTTTCCCTGTGCGGCAATGTCCATATGGCCGAGGATCTGACCAGCGAGACATTTTATAAAGCGCTGCTCTCCCTGGAAGGCCAGCGGCAGAATGTAAAGTTCTGGCTGTTTAAAGTGAGCAGAAACCTGTTTTATGACCGGCTGCGCAAAGATGCACGGCTTCTGCCTGAACTGGCGGATGAGCCGCCTTTGAGCGGATCTTCCGACATCGTGTGGGAGCAGATGCTGAAAGGTGAAGAGGCCAGAGAACTCTACCGCGCTGTATTAGGCCTTCCGCCCAGATACAGGGAAGCCATCTTTATGTTTTACTTTTTAAACTACAACATTAAAGAAATAGCAGCTCTGACCGGTCAAAAGCCAGGTGCGGTAAAGACAGCGCTTTGCCGGGCACGCAAGCAGTTAAAAATAAGTCTGAAGGAGGAAATGTATGACATTTAAGGAAGTGTTTCAGCGATACAAAGAAGGAACCGCCTCTTTGGAAGAGATAAAATTCGTAGAGGAGGAGCTTGAGAAATTCGAGCTTCTGGAAGAATACACCCTGGCGCAGGTCGATGACAGCTGCCCGGGACTTCAGGAACTCATGACTGAAAGTGATGAAAATGAGATCAGGGGAATTAAAAAGACGGTGAACCGGAAATTGCTGAAAAGCATTTTGATTTCTTTTCTGGCAGCGGCTGTCCTGGTTCTGCTCTCCGGTCCCATATGCAGCCGTATTTTCTATAATCCGAACCGCGGTTATCAGGAAACGTATGGCGGAGACGGTCAGTTTTTTATTGATGCGGCGGTATTTACCGAGCTGCACTCTCCTGGCTATACGACGAATTGGGCCAAGGCGGTCCCCGGCTTTCCGGGCAGCTATCATGTGGAGATACGCCAGAGCAATCTCTTCCACGGTCGCGAAGAAACATTTTCCGGCAGAATCGTGCGAGGGAAAATGGCGGGCAGCGAAGCTTCCCTGACCGGTTACTATTCTAATATTTTAAACCGGACAGGATCTGTACTGGAGACGTACTGGCATTTTCCTCCTATAAATGCATTTGGCCGAAAATTAGAAACCTTCTGCACTACGGATGAGGCTGGAAACGATGTGTATCGGCAGCCGCAGGAGGAAATCGACAGCCAGCTAGAGCAGCTGGAAGAGCTTCCTTCCTCCTCCTGGGCCGCCGCCTATATCACATTTGACGCCCCTATGTCCCTGGAGGCCTTCAGCAGTCTGTACCGTCAGTGGGTGGCCGATCAGGGCAATCTGGATATCACCTATGCAGCCGTAACGTGCAGCGAACCAGGGTATAACATGAACGTCGCCGGATTTGATCCCGCTGGAACGGGTGTATTCTCAGAAGCAGGCGTCTATCCGGAAGAAACGTATCCATATCTGAGGCCAACGACGGCCAGAGAACTGAACGACGGAGAAGCACTGGAAGAAATCTGGGAACAGCATTTCACTTCCATGCTGCAGTATATGTCTGACAGGCCGCAGTTTTTAACAGCCATGGCCGATGTAAACGGGATCAGCCAGGAATATTACGAAGAACTGGCTTCCTATGTGAAGGATCATGGCATTCAGATTTTCGGCGTTATGATTCAGGGAAATGTAAGCCAAGTGATCTCCTTTGCAGAGCAGGAAAAGGTGGATGGTGTGTATGTGGAAGACGCGAAATTGTCCGCGCTTTCACGGTAACATATCACAATCAATTTCTAAGTAAAAATTGTCAGAGTAATAATAAAATGCAGGCGTAAGATTAAGAGGACAGACTCGTCCGCTCTTACGTCTGCATCTATTTTCTTTCATGAATGTAACATTTACCTTCCCTGGTTCCAGCACCTGCACTGTTCAATCCGCCTGCCGCCGTCTCCCTGCGCTTCATCATATGCAAACTGCTTCAGCAGCTCACAGGGAAAGTCCCCGCACTGGCCGCAATGCTCATGCTCCCGGGTCTCGCAGCAGGTTTTTACCGGACATCCGTCACCCCAAAATGGCTTATCAATATGTACACAGCCTTTACACCCCATTTCCTCCTTATAACCGCACGAACTGCACAGGATACCGCATCTGGATTCAATCATTATAAAATCTCCTTTTTGATTTCCATTATAGCAGAGGGAACATGACAGCTATGGGTCATGTCTCCCGGTATCTCTGCAAAATATTTTCAGACTGCCGTCGGATATCCGTCCTCAGTTCTTCCGGTTCCAACACGCGCACCTGATCGCCAAAGCTGAGAATCCACTGCCGCATGTTCTGATAGCCCGCAAAATCCCATTCGAACAGCAGTCCCCCGCTCTCGCAAGGCACGTAGCTGTCCCTACCGTATTCGTCAATCAGACGGTGTCTTTCCGTTTCTGTAAATATCGCCTTCAAGCGAATCGTATGGGAGGAAAAGTAAGCATCAAAATCCAGCCGTTTCTCCGGAATCTCGCGCGGAACAAAGTGTTCCTCCAGGACGGACAAGTCCCATAGGCGGTTCAGCTTAAATAGACGGTAATCGTTTCTGCTGTGACAGAATCCAAAAACGTACCATGAGGACCATTTAAAAATCAGCCGGTATGCCTCAATTCTGCGCTGGCTTTCCCCATTTTCACTGTAGTACTGGAAAGAGATCATGTGCCTGCACCGGACTGCTTTTTTAATCAGGCCGATTTTGTGTGTCAAAGCGTCGTGGTAATGGGACGCAAGGTCAATCACCATGGTATCGTCAACGACAATCTGCCGTTCCCTGCTCGACAGCTTTTCCATAATTCCACTCAGGTATGCGCCTGGGGATACGCTGTCAATGCCTTTTAAACCGGTTAAAATGGTCTGCAGTTCATCCTGCGTAAAGAGCGTCTTGTCTATCTTATAGCTGTCTGAGATGGAGATGCCTCCATCGAATCCCTGAATCGTGACCAGGGGAATCCCGGCTTTACAGATCGCTTCAATATCCCTGTTGATGGTTCTTCTCGAAACCTCAAAACGCGCCGCCAGCTCCGGAGCGGTCACTTTGTCCTGCTGCAGCAGGATTGTAATAATTCCAATTAAGCGTTCGATCTTCATATTTTTATCACCCTATGACATTGTATCACAGGAAACATGACATTACATAGTCATGAATTTAATTATATTTCTCTGCCCAGTCCTTCAGTTCCTTTGCTCCTGCCTCAGCGTTAAATCGCCTGCCTTCCATCAAAACAGCACCCTTACAGGACCCCTTCAGCTCTGCATTTGTATTTCCCATACCACTCATACCCGATGTTGCAAACGGAATAATCTTTTTTCCTTCCAGATCATACTGTTCTAAAAATGTATTTATAATAGTAGGAGCTACGTACCACCAAATTGGAAATCCCACATAGATAACTTCATACCGCCCCATATGCTCAACTTTATTCGCGATCTCCGGCCGGAAAGACTTGTCGCTCATTTCCACACTGCTGCGGCTCTTCTTATTAGTCCAGTCCAGATCTGCGGCAGTATACTTCACAGCAGGTTCAATCTCATGTAAATCTGCCCCTATAGCGGAGGCCAGCGCCTTTGCCAGCCTTGCAGTTACACCGCTGGCCGAAAAATATGCAACTAATACTCTGCTCATTTTTAAATCCTCCGTTTTCTAAATATATGTAACTGTTTCTGATATTTTCCTGCGCTGTGTATGCGCAGCAAGCGGTTTTGATCCCTTTTCCGCATATCCAATATCAAGAATCATAAGGATCTCCTCATTCTCAGGCAGTCCCAGTTCTTTTGCTGTTACTTCCGGATCAAAGAAATTAATCCAGCAGCTGTCGACGCCTGCCGCCTTTGCAGCCAGCATCATATGAGTCGCCACAATAGCTGCATCTTCTACGCCGGAATTACGTGTTTCACCGGGGTAGGTAAAAACATGATTCTTGTCAAATGCCACCACCATGACAGTAGCTGCGCCATATCTGCAGGGAGTCACCTTGTCAATTTTGGAGAGTCCTGCTTCTGACTGAACAACATAGATACGCTGTTCCTGCAGGTTTTTCGCCGTTGGTGCCAGTCTGCCGGCCTCCAGGATCATATTCAGCTGCTCCCTTTCGACTGGACGGCCATCAAAATTCTTACATGCGTAGCGATTCTTAATTACATCAAAAAATTCCATTCTCTATTACCTCCTTCTGAAAATAGATGCCGCAAAGATTTTTCATTATTCTCTATGCTGCACCTATATATTAATTCCATTTTTCTATTATGTCTAATGCTTATAATTCATTATTAGGAATGCTTATTTCGTATGACTAATAAGACTGTTATCGATACGTTTCTTTCACGTACCGGATAAAAGCGTTTGTTGCTTTTGAACAGGGCTGTTGATCTTTCCATGCAAGTACGGAACTGAGTTCCAGCTTTGGATCAAACGGTAAAAACTTCATATCTTCATAATAGCAGTCCAATTTTACACAGATTGCTGCCCCCTTCCGTTCCCTGGCTGTGATCACTGCATTATAAAGCAGATTATAATTTACGCAGGATTCCATCTGTTTTGCAAAATCTCCGGACCATCCCGCAAGTTCGTGATGTACCGGAGTGTTCAGATGAACGGTTACAACCTGTGTTCCCACGAGGTCCCCCGGCTGTATGACATTCCGTGAGGCAAGCGGGTTATCCTTATGAATCAGAACTCCCCACTGTTCTTTCATTTTCATACGGATAAAATCGTATTTCACAATACTTACCGGCTCTAAAAGAAGCCCCATATCCAGAGCACCCTGTTCCATCCGTTCTTTGATGTCTTCATTATCTCCGCTGTATAATTCAAATTTTACGAGTGGACAGCACTCCTGAAAACCGGTTATCAGCTTTGCCACTTCCTGCACGCTGCGTATTTCACCACAGCCAATCGCGATGACACCAGACAGAGTTTCTTCTTTCTGAGTCAGTTCCTCCTGTGCTTTCTCTGCAAGATTCACCAGTTCCTGTGCCCTGCGGCGGAAAATCATACCTTCATCAGTCAGATAAACACTATGGTTGCTTCTCTGAAACAGCTTTACTCCCAGTTCTTCCTCCAGCTGCATGAGCTGGCGGGATAAGGTTGGCTGCGTAATATGCAAAAGCTGGGCAGCCTTCGTTATATTTTCTTCTCTTGCAGCCATGAGAAAATACGACAATATACGAATATCCATCTCCATCTCCTTTTACTGGCTTCCCATTTTTCCCAGAATCGTAATATTCGCGGAAATCTGCACCTCTATTTCATAATCTTTTTCAGATACTTCCCTGTAAGGCTCTCCTCACTCCGCGATATTTCCTCCGGCGTACCGGCCGCCACGATCCGGCCTCCTGCATCACCTCCGCCCGGCCCCATATCCACCACATAGTCGGCATTGGCGATCATATCCAGATCGTGTTCGATGACAATAATTGTGGCTCCGGCATCGATGAACTTCTGGAATACGCCGATCAGCACCCGCACGTCGAGGGGATGCAGGCCGATGGTAGGCTCATCGAACACAAACACGGCATCATCCTGGGCCTTGCCGATCTCCGATGCCAGCTTCAAACGCTGGGCCTCGCCTCCGGACAGGGCAGGCGTCGCCTCCCCCAAGGTCAGATAACCCAGGCCTAAATCAGCCAGGACCTGGAGCCGTTCTCTGACCTTTCTCACATCACAGAACCGCTCCAGCGCCTGTTCCACCGTCATGCCCATCAGCTCCGGCAGGGATATGCCGTGGGAGCGGAACGCAGCCGCTTCCTTTCCATATCGGGAACCGCCGCAGTCCGGGCAGACAATCTCCACATCCGGCAGGAACTGCACATCCATGGTGATCTGCCCGGTGCCCTCGCATCCTGCACAGCGCAGGGAACCGGTATTGTAGGAAAAATCACTGACCCTGCATCCCTGTTCTTTTGCCTCAGGAGTGGCCGCGTAAAGTTTTCGCAGCTCGTCCAGAACGCCGCTGTAGGTCGCCACCGTTGACCGGACATTGATTCCAACCGGCGTTGAGTCAATGAGGCTGACCCGCCTGATTCCGGGCGCGTCAGCGGCTTTCACATGATCTGGCAGCCGTGTGCCGCCGCAGGACGCCTGCAAAGCAGGGATCAGGCTTTCCAAAATCAGGGTCGTCTTACCGGAACCGGATACGCCGGTAACCGCCACCAGCCGGCCTTTCGGAATATCCAGATTAAGGGCGTGAACCGTATGGAGCGGAGCGGTTGATATTCTGATATGTCCCTGTTCAAACATTCTCTCCGAAGGAGTCCGTTTACGGATTAGAACCGGTTCCTCTCCGGTCAGAAATCCGGCAATCAGCGAGTCCGGCGTTTCTGCCACGTCTTCCAGACTTCCCTGCGCCAGCACGTTTCCCCCATGCTGCCCCGCTCCGGGTCCCATCTCAATGAGCCAGTCGGAGGCCTTCAATACCCGTGTGTCATGGTCCACCAGTACAACGGAATTGCCGTGAGCGATCAGATCGTCCATCATACCGAGCAGTCCATCCACGTTAGCCGGATGCAGTCCAATCGAGGGCTCATCCAGCACATAGAGAACTCCCGTCGTCCGGCTTCGCACTGCCCTGGCAAGCTGAACCCGCTGACGTTCCCCGGTAGAAAGCGTATCTCCCGCCCGGTCGAGGCTTAAATACCCCAGCCCCAGGTCGGTCAGCCGCCTGGCCGTATGCAGGAACTGGCCGCAGATGCTCTCAGCCATGTCCCGCAGTTCTTCCGGCATGGATGCAGGAACGGCCTTCACCCAGGGAATCAGGGCATCCAATGTCATAGCGGCGCCTTCCCCCAGTGTTATCCCGCAGAGCAGGGAAGAGCGCGCCCTTTCATTCAGCCTGGTTCCTCCGCAGACCGGACAAAGCTCCTGCTTCAGAAATTTCTCCACCCGTTTCATGCCCTTGTCATCCTTTACCTTCGCCAGCGCATTCTCCACGGTGTAAACCGCGTTAAAATAGGTAAAATCCAGTTCCCCTGCCTGATTGCTTTTCTTCGCTTTGTATAGAATGTGCTTCTTTTCAGCCGGGCCATGGAAGACGATCTCTCGTTCCCATTTTGTAAGCTCTGAAAAAGGGACATCTGTGCGGACACCCATCGCCCTGCATACATCCGTCATCAAAGACCACATTAAAGAATTCCAGGGCGCGACGGCCCCATCGTCTATGGAAATGGATTCATCCGGAACCAGCACGGCCTCATTCACAGTTCTCACGATGCCTGTCCCACCGCAGTTTTTGCAGGCTCCCTGGCTGTTGAAAGAAAAGCTCTCAGCGCTGGGACCGTCAAATGCCGCCCCGCATTCCGGACAGCGAAGCGGTTTTCCTATGGCAGTGTTCACCGTCGGCTGAAGCAAATGACCATTGGGACACCGATGGCTTCCCAGCCTGGAAAACATGAGCCGGAGAGAATTCAAAAGCTCCGTAGAGGTACCGAAGGTGCTTCGTACCCCCGGTACGGCGGGACGCTGATGGAGCGCCAGAGCAGCCGGAACATACTCGATGCTGTCGATCCTGGCCTCCGCCGCCTGTGTCATCCGCCTCCGGGTATACGTGGACAGCGCCTCCAGATAACGGCGGGACCCCTCCGCGTACAACACGCCCAAAGCCAGCGACGACTTGCCGGATCCAGACACACCGGCGATCCCCACCAGCTTCCCCAGCGGAATATCCAGGTCTATATTTTTTAGATTGTGAACACGGGCACCCCGTATCTCAATGTGATCAGGCATAGAATTCACTCCTTGATAGATTTTCAATTATTATAGCACAGGAAAGCGGGCGATTCTATACCCTGGTTGTATCAATAGAAAGGATACCACCAGCGTAGCAGACTTCATTTTTCAGCCCTTCTCTGCTATAATGAAATAAATTTATATTTGAAAGGGCGGAATCATGTGAAGCTATTAGAAAAATACTGTTTAAAAATCGGTTATATCGATGGTTTATATACATACATCATCTCTCCTCAATTTTATGACCATATTCTCGAGGATCACGAATTATTAAGTTATTTAAAGAAGTCTCCGACAGAGCTGAGAACATTCATCAAACAGGCAAGGGAAGCTGCCCCGGAACAATTATATCTGGCATTGACCCACCATCCAAACAGGATTGAAAATTATCAATGGTCAACGCTGCACTGCTTTAAAAACGGGGAACATTTTTACCATGTGTTCTTTCGAAGCTCCTGGCTGTGCAGAGAATGCGGTTATCTGTATCAGGCTCCGATCATTATGCCCATGGCCGAGGCCGATGCGATATACTACAGCGGCACGAAAGACAACGATCCGGCGATTCCGTCCATTTTCAGGAAAATAAACTGCCCGAACTGCGGAAAACCGCTGCAAAACCATCTTCTTGATCTTCATCAATTATAAGAGCATAATAAAAATACCCTAATCACAGGATTCAGAAGAAAGTCTGTATCTTACGATTAGGGTATCATTTACTTTTTATTTCTGCCTGCCGCTTTTCCTGTTCTGCCAGCTGCTTTTATTCATGCGGCATACGCTCGTCAATATCCGTTATTTTTCCAATAATGGAATCTATGGCGCTGCTCTTATACAGATTCTGATACTGCACCAGACACCAGAAGTATTCTTCGGTATCCGGGCGCATCACGCGCACTCGGATTTCGCCGTATTCCCCGCCAGTCTGACCGCTCAGTACACGCTGAACCTCCTCCTGATCTCCCGCGTAAATAAACGCCCGGTCCAGCCCATTCAGAAAATGATTCTGTGTCAGCTCCCGGATCTTTAAAAGCTTCGATGCATTGGAGGTGAATCGGATGGTATCGTGCCTGCAGTCATAGTCAAACAGTACCGTATCTGAAAAGTGTTCCAGCAGAAGATAGCGCTGCTGTTCTAAGGAAATCCTGTTCTGAACTCTCACCCAGAAAAGAATCATTGCCGCCGAAACCAGGGCAACCGCCGCAATCAGCCCGGCGATACTCCACATCATATTGTTCACAATGTAGCGCAAATGCATGGTTGCGGCATCGGCCTTCAAACAGACGACCAGATACCAGTCGTTATATCTCAGCCCGGTCATGGATAAGTAATACGGACTCCCGTCAAATCTGCCTGCCCGGACGCTTCTTGCCTGGGAATCCCCTGCATCATAGGCGTCATGAAGCTCCTCTATCACCTCTTTTTTTACTCCATAGATATCTAAAAGTTCCAGGAGACTCTCACCAACGCCTCTTCCATTCGGTTCCCGGATCGGAAGAATCCTGCTGTCCCCGTCAGTAAGAAATACATTGCATATCTCTCCCAGCCCCGGGTCAAACAGCTCTGTAGATATCAGCGCCTCTGCGTTGATAATCCCCTGCACCGTGCCAATGAACACCCCATCCTTCATCACAGGAACTCCGACTCCGACGCAGTAGATGTCTCCCAGCCGCTCAGAATAAATGATATCTGTCACCACTGTCTCGCCCAGTTTCAGGCGTTCTAAAATTTCACTGTCCTCCGGTCTTGCCTCCCCGCTCGTAATCAGCTCCTGATACATCCCGTAAGTATAATAGGTATACTGAATCTTCGGACTCACCTTATTCAGCGCACTCAAAAATGTATTGATAAATTCCGGCTCGTCATTTTCCATAATCAACACGGCAAATGACTGCAGTGTATTCACAACACCATCGATTTCCGTCAGGGTATTTTCGCGCTGTCCCGCAGTGTAAGCATTCAGCGTTTCGATTATCATGCTGGTAAATTCCTTCTGCGTCCGGTTTCGGTTCACGGTCATGACACCGGTGATGCAGACTCCCAGGAAAAGTGCACAGCAAAGAATGACGATAACATAACTTTTAATCTTACTCTGCGCCCCGCCTCCGTCATCCGCCTCCTTCGTCTGTTCGGACTGGTGTTCTGACTTATCGGAGCACAGCAGCGCGGGAAGCGGATATTTTCCGCCCTGGCGTTCACAGACCTGGCACAGTTCCTCCGGCGGCAGCGGTTTTGAAAAGTAGAATCCCTGCACGACGGTGCAGCCCAGCCGGAGCAGATAGAGACACTGTTCCTCCGTTTCCGCTCCCTCACACAGCACCTGGACATGGAGACGGTGGGCGATGTTGATAATATTGGGAACGAGCGCCTGATTGCGTTTTTTTAACAGCTCATCATCGGACAAAAACTTGCGGTCTAGCTTCAGGCAGTCGAAGTTCAGTTCCTGCCATACATTAATTCCCGCGTATCCGGAACCGAAATCATCGATGGAGACGTGATGGCCGTAAGCCCTCAGCTGATCGATCAAATGCTTGGCTCCGGCGAATTCCTCCAGCAGAATGGTCTCCGTCAGTTCAAATTCCAGAAGCTCAGGCGGAATCCCATATTCGGCTGCAATCTGGTGGAACACATCTGCCGATTCGGGATTTCGTATATGGAGACGCGACAAATTGACCGAAATGCAAACAACCGACAATCCCCGGTCCATCCGGTCTTTCAGGAACTCACAGACCTGTCGGCAGATGATCTGATCCAACTCAATCACAGATCCCTTCGCTTCCATCAGATCCATAAATTTATCGGGCGGAATTACAGTCCCGTCATCACCGATACGCCTTGCCAGCGCCTCCGCCCCTATGATCATCCCGTTCGTCAGATCCACCTTCGGCTGCAAATAGAAACAGAAACGGTTTTCATGGAGCGCATTGTAGATTTCCAGTTCATTTTCATGCACGGCTGTGATCTGATCCTTCATGAAATGATCGTAAACCACGGTTTTGAAGGAATACTGATTTTTTGATATTTTGCGCGCCAGATTTGCATTGTCGATGGCCTGCGCGATATTATCATGCTCAATGAGGCAGAGGCCGCAGGCTGCTTTTAAACGGCATGCAGGATATCTCGACTGCAAATCCGTGAGGAATTCCTGCAGTTCTCTGTCCAATCCGCTGATTATTTCACTGATCTCCTGTCCATTTTCCAGGAAATAGAGTCCTACAAAAAAGTCGGCAAACAAGCGGCGGCACAACAGAATATTGGGCCGGCTGTCCAGGAAATGATTCATTTCCTGCAGAAGGGAATCCCCGATTTCATTTCCGTAAATGTAATTAACCAGATGAAAATCCGTGATGTCGGTATAAAGTATATAAAACTGTCCATCTGCCGTTCTCTCTTGTATTACACGCTCCGATTCTTCTATAAAATAGTCATTCTGCTTCATATTCCGTCTTTCCTTTATCAGTTGGATGACAGCGTGTATCTTATAATGCAAATTATATTTACCAATCACATCGGATAATGAAAGAAAAATCATTTTCCTGGCAGAAAAAGAGATTAAAAAAACAGACCTGATGACCAGATCTGCAAAACGTCTTATGTAATACAGTAATCTTACCATTGCAATTCGTATAATTTGCATTATAAGAACTGATAAAATCTTCCATATATTACCATAATTGTACTATATCTTCTGACTTATTACAAGACACCTTCTATAAGACTTTTCGTAATCCGATATGCAAATTTAATTCGTCCCCTGTGTTTTTATCTGTATGATTGTACCATACTAATAAAAATGAAATCATATATGTGGGGGTACCATTTCATGGAACGGAACGTTTTGAAGGAAATGCATCGGGGGAAAACATTGGAAGAAAAACTATTTTACTTAAAAAAGTATCTGACCTTCTGGGATATGCTAACCGTACAACAGCGGGAACTGCTGATTCGTAATACGGCCGCTGCTTCCTACTCCAAAGGAGAAACCATATACAGTGCGGAACATGAGTGCGTGGGAATCTTAATATTGCAGCACGGAGAAATCCGAACCTATATCCTGTCTGAGGAAGGCAGGGAGGTCACACTTTTTCGTCTGGGGGCAGGCGAGATTTGTGTTCTTTCGGCCTCCTGCATACTCAAGAGCATAACCTTTGATGTTCACATTGAAGCCGAGCAGGACAGTGAAATTCTGGTCCTGAACTCGGCGGTATTCTCCAGACTTATGGAAGATAACATCCATGCCGAACTATTTGCGCTGCGCCTTGCCGCTGAGAAGTTTTCAGAAGTAATGTGGGCGATGGAACAGATCCTTTTCTTGAACTTCGATGCGCGGCTGTCTATCTTTCTCCTTGATGAAACTGCCAAAACCGGAGAAAACACGCTGCAGCTGACCCATGAACAGATTGCCCGGTATATCGGCTCGGCCCGTGAAGTGGTCACCCGAATGCTGCACTACTTTGTTGACGAGGGCGCAGTAGCCTTAACACGAGGCCGCGTAACTGTGCTCGATAAAAAGTATCTCCAGGCAATCGCAGCACAGCCGGCAAAGCAATAAAAGCCGGAATACGGAGACTATTGCTTTTCTTTTCTAAGCTGGTTCGGCAATCCTGCTGCAAGGGCCATAAAGAGTAATCCGGTAATCAGCAGCCCGCTGAAACCAATCTCGAAAAGCGAAGGATATTTCTCTGAGAGACCAAATAATGTCATTTTGCCAAGATCCATGACGCCAAAAAGCCCGATTGATTTCCAGAAGCCATAGGTCGCGCTGAAGGCAAAGGCGCCCGCCAGGCCGCCCAGCACAGTGATCAGGGCCTTTTTGATGCCGTCGCTGCCGGAAGCCGCCACGCAGGTGCCCGGGCAAGAGCCGATCCAGCCAAAGCCAACTCCAAAAATAAGTCCGCCGATAAGCACACCAAGATTTGTCGATTTGATGCTCAGATGAGATAGATCAAGAATGCCAAGTGCATTTGCAATGGACAGCAGAACGCTGGACAGTCCAATGGCAAAGAGAATAATTTTCATCAGGGAAATGTCATGCAGCTTTAACATTGATACAAGTTTTTTTGGATGCGATGCTCCCGTAAAATAGAGTGCAAACCCAAACAGGCCGCCAAGAATAACTGCAAGTAATATATTCATTTTTTGTCCTCCTATGAACGTTTTCTATGAACCAGAACAGCTGTCGGAATCGCTACGGAAAACACAGCTGCTGCAAACAGGTAACCACTGATACTGCCCTGCATTATGCCGCTCATCATGTGTCCGCTGGTGCATCCATCCGCCATTCTCGCGCCATACAGAAGAATAAAACCGCCGATGAAGGGAGCGAAATACTGTCTCCAGCGGCTCTTCCCTGTAAGGGGACAGGACTCCGACTCTGCACTTTCCATGGACTGTGTCCCATACTTCTTTTTACGTAACAAATGGGCAGCGTATGCGCCAAACGGAATTGCCAAAACAAATATAAAATCATAGTTCATTGGATGTTTAATGTTTGCCGCCAGCCTGCCCTCGCTTTTGTCATAGTAAGCATTCGTACTTCCATAGCCAGAATCCCGTTCGTCATCCCCGGTTATAACCGCAGAGTCAACGGTACTGTGAACGATGCCGCTCAATACTGAAAACTGTGTAGATACGCCAATCGGCTTTACTAACAGCACAGCCAGGAAAAATACGATACCCAATAATGCCGCTGCGCCCATCCATTTCTGTTTTTTCATCCATTTCATAAAACCAACCTCGTTTCTTTTTTTTAATTTTTGCATCTTGCAGCCGCTCACTCAATATATCCTATAAATAAAATCAATTCCGTGACGAGATCACAAAAAAGACCAGGCGCACGCTTCCACCTGATCTTTTCCATTTCGTCCTCTTTAATTCACTCCAATCCCCTCAAATTCTTCCTTCCACCGAATCGTCAGACTCCCATCCCGAATCGTAACCGGCAAAATCGAATAGCCGGAATTTTGGAGATTATCGGGAATCCAGTGATCGAACATAATATAGATCTGCTCTTTCACCCGAAACATGTAGGTGCACTGTCCGCCATAGGTTTCACGATACCTCTCGCCTTCACAGGGATTGTCGATTAATTTCCATTTACCCAGCAGAAACTCCGATCTTGCATAGAGTGCGCTGTTATAAGCCCAGCCTGTGCAGCCCGATGTAACCATATAGTACATGCCGTCTTCATAGATAAGCGCGGGTGCTTCGCGTTCCTGATCGATAAGCACCGACTGATAAAATCCGGTTACATCCGTGTAATCCCCGGTCAGCTCAGCAATATTAAGCGTCTTATTCCAGTTGGAACTGTGCACTAAATATGCAGAAGCATCTTCATCAACAAAAAGCGTCATATCTCTGCTGTCCTGTCTGTTTGGCTGCTTTTCATGAATAATTTTAAAGGGTCCAACCGGCGTATCGGAAACAGCGACTCCGACTCCGGCATATACATAATCCGGCGTGTCCAGGTGGAACCACATGACAAATGTGCTGGTCTTTGCATTATATAATACTTTGGGCCTTTCGCAGACATTCTCCGGCTTCACCAGGCTGCCCGGCAGCTGATCCGCCGCGGATAATGCCAGTCCCTCATCGTGCCAATTCACTAAATCTTTGGAGGAATATACGCTGATTCCGATTACATCCACTCTTGTCAGCCCTGGTGTATTGCTTTGACCCTTATTCTCACCATACCAGTACCATGTCCCCTCATGTTCCAGAATCATTCCTCCATGCGCCTGAATCGGCTTACCTGAATCATCATACCAAATCTGTCCATTTTTCTGCATAGTTTCTCCTTTTCTGATGTGTCTCGTGAAATGATACACGAATCATATGTTTCTCTATTGATTATGTTTCATATCCTGAAGCTCTCTCGTAATAACCGCTCCGGAACAGTAACGCCCCGGCTGACCTGCTAAGATTATACCATAGTTAATCGTCTTGTGAAAACCACATAGCGAAAGATTATGTCGATATTTCATCTTTTGCCAATGCTCTGTTACGTTATAAAGCGAGGCTTTCTATTGTCTAATCACGTAATAAATGTTAAAATGAAATATCAAGGCTCTATTTCGATTATATAAAATACTGAGGTACTGGAACGATGGAAGCGATTCATGATGAACAATGGATAAAAGAGAAATATGAAGAGATCTGCAGGCAAAATCCGGCCGATTACGTTCTAATCAGCCTCAAAATCAAACGTTTTCGCATATTTAACCGGCTGTTTGGACGGGAGGCCGGGGATCGGCTGCTCGAGAGGGTCTATGAAGCCATTCAGGGCTGGATCGGGGAAGAGGAATACGCGGCCCATCTCTATCTCGATTATTACAATATGCTGGTGAAGGTGCCTCACGATTACAGCACGATCGTCCAGTACGTCACCGATTTCAGCCATATGATACGGGATATGAAGGACGATGAGGGATTTGGACATGTGTTTATCGGGTTAGGCATCTACCCGCTGGAAGACGATTCGACCGACTTCTATACGGCCCAGTACAATGCCGATGTGTGCCGAGCTGAGTGCCCGGAGAGAGCTTACCGCAACTCTCATTTTGAAATATACTCCATGACATACCATGATCTGAATCTGCACTATTTCGATCTGGAACAGGAGATCAAACCGGCTCTGGAGCACGGCGATTTTAAGCTGTACCTTCAGCCGAAAGTGGATTTAAAAACCGGGGAGGTAACAAAGGCTGAGGCGCTGGTCCGCTGGATCGATCCCGTAAAGGGGATGATACCGGTCAGCGAGTTTCTTCCGGCTCTTGTGGAAAATGGTTTGATTCAGAACGTGGATCTCTATTTGTTTGGCATTGTCTGCCGCACGGTGGAACGCTGGAAGCAGCAGTATGGAAAAGAGATTCATATCAGCGTCAATTTGAATGAAAGTGCTTTTAATTATGAGTTCTTTTTTAACGATTACAAGGAAGTTTACGAGCGGAATCCATGCCAGAAGGACTGTATCGAATTCGAACTTCTGGAAAGTATTATTCTCAATCAGGTAGATCAGGTAAACCGGGTTGTCAATGCTATTACTCAGTTTGGCTTTTCGTGCTCCGTGGACGATTTCGGAAGCGGCTACTCTTCTTTCAGCGTACTGATCAACCCGCGTATCACCACGCTGAAGATCGACCGTTCTCTGTTCCAAAACGAAAATGACCTTCGTGAGAAAACGCTGATCCGCTATATCATCCAAACCGCTAAGGAACTGAACATGACGACCGTAGCAGAGGGAATTGAGACGAAGGGATACGTGGACTTTTTAAAAGAGCTGGGCTGTGACTACGTGCAGGGATTTTATTACTATAAACCCATGTCAGTTGAGGATTTCGAAGAGCTTTTTGTGAAAAATCCTATCACCTCTGCGTGACACACGGAGAATTCGCAGAATACACTAAAAATAGTAGCTGCGTACGGATTAAGTAAGGACAGCGGGCGGCTTTGAAAAATCAAAGACGCCCGCTGTTCTCATTTATTCCGTCTCTCTCGCCGCCAGATGATCGGCGGCAATGCAGAGGTAATAGTTCAAACCGGTCTGCTGCCCTTCCAGCATACTGCGGTGAAAATCGTCTGTAAGAAAAAAACGGGACTGAGCGGCGAACCCTGCTGCATCAATCTCCATAGTTCTTCTCAAACAGGCAATATGCTTCTGTATTGCAGACAGCACCGTTTCATCCTGGGCACTTAGCCCGTCTTTCAGCGATCTGGCCATAAAAGCCATAAATTGTGCTGCTTCCTCCGCGTTTTCATTCATAACAGCAGCGTCAACCGCCTCCGCGTCGATAGAGTATCCATACTCTTTCTGTAAATACTCGTTCTGGTCCTTAAGGGCCTCTCCCCACTCTTCTTTATTCAGACCGGCAAACATTTTTTCTGTCTTCATAGGAACTCCTTAGTCTAAAGTCTTACCTTAGGTTGGAGTCAAGTATATTTTTAAAATTTTACAAAAAAATGTCAGGAAACCGGTTATCCGTAAATCGATTTCCTGACATTCACTGTTGGGACCATTAATCTCTGACTTTTGTAATAAATCCTGTCAGATTCATGCATTTACTGTTATACGCCTCCATGACCAGCTTCTTGGCCCTCTCTTCACTCAGGTTCTCAATATAATAGGTATGGCGGCTGTCAATAATGGTAAGCTCTCCTTCCTGCCCAATCAATTCCTGGGCTTCCGTAACGATCAACTTGTCATCAAGATCAAATACTACCTTCATTTTGCTCACCTCCGTATAGTCCTATTATAACTCTTTTTTTATTGGATTGCAATTTTATGTACGGTATGTTCTGTACAATCCATCCGCGTCCTTATGCTTAGACACTGACAAAATAGTAAAACTCTATCGCCTCCGCGGATACCCCCATATATGGGTTATCCAGTTTTTTCCTGACTCTCCGGACCACCTCTAATAATGCGCTGTAAAATTGCTCCTCTGTCTCAGCCCCCAGAGGATCCTTGAGTGATACAAAGCTGGCACTTAATCCGCCTAAATCACAGTTTCGTATTTTACCGCATATGAAATACGATATGTCCAGCCTCGCGCTTATGTATATTCCGCTTTCCAGATAAACAGCATCTGCTTCCTTTTCCCAAATCTCTGACAATCTGTTTTCGGAAAACAATTCCTGATCCAAGCCTGCAAAAATGATGTTGTACCGTTTCGTCTTCATACAGTTCCACACTTTTTAAACATTATATTAGTGTCTATGTCCTTTCATTCCCGGATCAATTCCATAATTATGGAAAGCTACGGCCCCGGGCATCACAAAACCCGCCCTAACGCGGCCCGCAGCATATTCATATCAATCGGCTTTGCCACATGTGCGTTCATCCCGGCCTCCAATGCCGCCTGGACATCTTCTGCAAATGCATTGGCCGTCATGGCTATGATCGGAATTTCCTTCGCATCTGCGCGGTCCAGGCTGCGGATAACGCGGGCTGCTTCATATCCATTCATACCAGGCATCTGGATATCCATGAGTATGACATCATAAGTCCCCGGTTCCGCGGACGTAAATGCCTCCACCATCCTGGCCCCATCTTCCCGCAGATCGGAGGACGCCCCTTCCATATGGAGGAGCTCACAGAGGATTTCCGCGTTGATTTCATTATCCTCGGCAACTAAAAAATGGCGTCCATGAAAGATACCTGCCATTTTCGGATCGGCCTCTTCCCCGCTGTCCTTATGCGCAGCCAAGGTTTGTTCTGCCTCTTCAAACTCCAGTTCTACAATAAACCTGGTTCCCTGATTGATTCCGCTTTCTACGGAGATGGTCCCTCCCATCAAATCAACCAGCCTTTTGGCAATGCTCAATCCCAAACCGGTTCCTTCGATACGTTCTGCCGCCTGTTCTCTGGTGAAAGGTTCAAATATATGCTTCAGAAACTCTTCACTCATTCCAATTCCCGTATCCTGCACGGTAAAACGGTACCGGACAGTTGACGGTGTATGTTCCGTTACAATCTCTTCCACCCGAAAATCCACTCTGCCGCCTGCAGGTGTAAACTTAACTGCATTTCCCAGCAGATTAATCAGAATCTGGTTGATTCTCAGGAAATCACCGTAAAAAGCAGTACGGGTAACCTGTTCTGCGCATATGGACAGCTGCACGCCCTGCTCCCTGGCCTGGGGAACCAGGATGGCTGTCAGCTGGTCCACGAGGTCGGGAAGCTGGAGCCTTATGTGATTGAACGATATTTTCGACTGCTCAATCCGGCTCATATCCAGCACATCATTCACCAGACTCAATAAATGCCTGCTGGATACGGTAATCTTCTGCAGACAGTCTTCCAGCCGGACCCGGTCATCGATATGGGCGAAAGCCAGGGTTGTCATGCCCACAATTGCGTTCATCGGAGTGCGGATATCATGGCTCATGGCGGATAAGAAATTACTCTTTGCCTCGTTGGCCGCCTCCGCATCCGCCAGCGCATGCTCCAGTTCCTTCTTTACCTCGCGCTCTGCCGCTATCATGTCCGTGACATCAGCCCGGACCACACAGACGGTATCGTGGTTCCGGTTTCCCCAAAGCATGCTGAACTGCTTATACCGAATCCCCTCCGTCCCCACACAGGCAGCAACAAAATCATAGCCTGAAGGTTCTTGCTCCAGCCGCTGAAGAATCGTTTCCAGCCTGAATTGATTTTGCACATTCTCAGCGGATTCAGACGCAATATCGTGATCGGTAAACGTTCTGACAGCCTCCGCATAATCTTCTGTGGTATCCGGCGGCAGATTTTCCAGTACCATATTCCGGGTATACACGGTGACGCTCCCGCTGCCGACATCTAAAAGCCCCATAAGTTCAAACGTATATGCCATCATATGCAGCAGCCCCTGCTGCTCCCGCACCGAATCCGTGATATCCGTACACACCATACAGTAGCGTTCTAAAAGAGGTTCAATGGAGGCAATCGTCATATTTTTTATGCGGATATCTCCATGATTTTCCGTGGAAAAGGTAAACGTATAGGGGCCCTTTTTTAAGCTTCTGCGTATCTCATCCGCTTCCAGCGCATGGCGGAACTGTCTGCTGTCCTTTGGCAGTACGATGGAATCAGCCATCTCTGCCGTCTGTCTCGAATGACAGCCATGGAGAGCAGGGATGTAGGACGCATTCTCATTGCAGGCCAGTATCGCATAGGAATCATGAAGAAGGTCCACATCGACCACAAAGTCATGGCTCGTGACCGACAGCTGATGGAAAATCCGTTCAGAGATCGTTTCCTCCGTAATGTCAGTAACCGTAAGGATTCCAATGATCTCACCTGCTTCCGGACCTGTCAGGAGATTGACCTTGAACTGGACAAAGCGGCCGTATTTTTCCTCGGGAAGACGGATAAAGCAGCTCATCGCCTGTTCCGTTTTATTCTGGGCATATGCGTCCAGCATGGATTCATTCATAAATATTTTCAAAAATGCCTTTTGATCTTCCCTGTCTGTAATCAGCCCCGCGAGACCCTGAAAAAATGCGTCCCTGCGCCTCCCAAACCGTTCCACAAGTGCGGAATCTGTGGAGTCCCGCATTTCCACCACCCGGTCCCGGGAAATGCTGCTGTGCCCGAGAATCAGTTCATTGGCCCCGTTCTTATGATAATGCTCCAGAAGCTGCTCCTCGTACCGGCGCCGCAGCTGTTCCTGCTCCTCGATCGTCTTGGTAATATCGGTATACACAATATATATCCGGCGGATCTCATCCGGGGAAGGCAGCATGGACAGCGTACTGCACGTCCAGAGATAGCTCCCGTCCTTTCGCTGCATACGCCCCGTCAGCTCACAGGTTCCTGTTCCGCGCTTCAAAAATTCCTGAAACTTCTGCCGATTCTTTTCAGCGTCCTCCGGATGCATCCCCGCAAAGATATCCGCATCATACAAGTGTCCGGCCTCCTCCACGGTCCGCTGTGTCATCGCAGCAAGGCCCGGTGAGATGAACTCCGTCCTCATCGTTCCATCCGGATGATACGTCATCATGGAAATACCGCCGGGGAATTGTTCTACGATGCTCCGGAAGTAGAGATCGAGACGCTCTTTTTCCCTCCGGATCTGAACCGCTTCCGTGACATCCCTTACGTATTTTACGTAAGCAGGAATGCCGTTCCAGTCCGTCTCACGGGAACGTGTATACGTAATCCGCTCGGTTCCGTCCTCTTTTATCTCATACTCTTCGCCGTCCAGCCTGCCCGCCATAATGCCGCAGAATTCGCAGGCTGCTTTTTTGTTATGCAGCGCAGCGTAACATTTTTCCCCAAGACAGTCAGGTCCGGGGGAAAAGATGCCGCCGGTTTCATTGACATAGAGCAGCTCAAAGGTATCCCTGGCGATGACATAGATGCTGTCCGCCGTCTCGTTGGTAATATTCTGATATAAGCGGCTTTCCGACGACATTCCCGTGAAGACTGCGTAGAACATGGCTGCTTCGGAGGAGGTTTTGATCTGCCGTCCATTTAAGTGAATCCAGATGAGACGGCCGTTTTTATGGCGCATCCGGTAAGATACGTCCAGAACCTCCCCGCCTTCCAGTGCTTTTGCAGCCGCCGACAGGACCCGTTCCCGGTCCGCTTCATAGATGGCGCCCAATGCATCGTTTTTCACCATCTCATTGTACTCTTCCCTGGTGTGGCCGGAGATTTCCATCACGCCGTCGGAATAGTAGACAGGGATAAAACGGCCCTCTCTTATCTCATAGCTTGCAATCCCTCCGGGAATGGAGTTTACAAGGTGTTCTAATTCCTGTTCCAGCAGTTTTTGTTTGCTGATATCGGAAATATATTCAATATGTGCCGGGCGGCCGGACCAGTCAATATCCTTTCCGACATACCGGTAGGTATGGCCGTTCCCCGGATTAAAGAGCTCGCGGAGTGCGCTGTCCTCCTGCCCGAGCGTCCCGGCCGGACAGGTCGGACAGGGGCTGTCATGGCCGAACGCCTGATAACAGGTCAGCTTCCGTCCCAGGCATTCCGGAGCAATTCCGGAACGCGCGGCCTTATTGGCATAAAGAAGCTCCCGGTTATCCAGAGCACTGATGATCACTGTCGTTGGTGAATTGTCCAGGATCGCCTCTAGCTGGTCCATGGAGATCGATGTATCTTTTGTCATTGCTGGAATCCTCCTCTCACGCCGTTCCGGCTGAATCCCTGCAGGCTTGAGTTTTTGCTGTGTTCACATTCATAATAATACGTTCAGTATAGCAAATTCCGCATCGAATAGCAATGTTTTACGAGGATTCACAATCCATTTCCCCCTCTGTCCTGCCTGTTTCTTATGGCAAAGCGGCCGCAGTCATGTTATACTGGTTACAATATCCTAAATAGTAAAAATGAGGTGAATACGTGAAAAATGATATGGAAAGGTGTCATGTCGTCTATGATGTTCTGAAGACCCATATTCAATTTGGCGCCTATCGTTTTGGCGATGTGCTCCCTACGATGGAAAACAACACTGAAAACTTCCTTGTATCACTCGATACTATACGCAGTGCTTATCTCCAGCTGGAACGGGAGGGATATATAACCCTTTCTCAAAATGTAGGGTCTACGGTAATAAAAAATTACAGCGAACAGGAAATAGAACAGAATGTCCAGCTTTTCTTTTCCCTTAGAAAGAGCGCGCTCATCGATTTAAGCAGATCTCTGCGCCCGCTCTTCACCAATGCCCAGTGGATTGGCTTAAAGAATGCCCCTTCGGAAATCTACAACAACATGCTGGAACTCAGGAAGGATCATGGCCTGCAGCCTTTTATCGCATTTAATCATATGATGCAGGCATACGATTCTCTGGGCAACGACCTCCTTACCCGGCTGCTCTGGCAGGTCTATATGTTTTTTGAAGCCCCTTATTTATGTGTACCCGACAATCCATGGTGTGATTTCGCTGTCCAGGAATTTGCTCCGCAGTCCTTGGACCTTTGTCTTAAGCAGGACTGGGATTCTCTTCAGAAATTAATATGCCAGGCACAGGATTTCCTTTCCGTGTCCTTATGCCGGTTTTATAAGGAACGGATCACGCTGCAGTCACAGGAGGAGATCCCTTTTACATGGAATTCCTATAAAAAAGCATCACAGATATGCTACTCTCTTGCCATGGACTTACTGATTGACATCAGCCTCGGCCGCTATCCGGTCGATACACTGCTGCCGTCCTTGAACAAGCTGTCCAGAGAGAGAAAAGTTTCCGTGAGCACAGCGCGCCGTACTCTCTCTTTGTTAAACGGTGTTGGCGCGGTAAAGTCAATCAAGCGGATTGGAACCAGGGTTCTTCCGTTTCACGAGACGGCCGGTAACTGTGATTTTACCAACCCGGTAGTCCGCAAACGCCTCCTGGATATGGCGCAGAGTCTGCAAATCCTGACACTGTCCTGCAAAGCGGTTTCCGAGATTACGATATCGTCACTGGATGCCGCCGGAATACAGGCAGGCACCGAGTTCCTGACCACCATGGAGACGCGTCAGATGTATCAGCTGGTCTCTTATGACTGCCTGGATCTGCTGCGGAAGTTTGCTCCCTATGAAGCGATCCGCACGATCTACGGGGAACTCCTGAAGCAGCTGTTCTGGGGGTATGGTCTTCGCAGTATGTGGAAAGAAGACGACGCTCCAACGGATTCTTATATTTCGTATTATAAAGCCTTACTGCAATCGCTGAAAGAAACGGATTCCATCCGCTTTTCCAGGAAACTGGAGGAACTCATGGTTCATGAGTTTCATCTTACAATTACCAAACTGGTTCAGCTGGGGATTGTCGAGGCAGAAGGACTTCTTATTCCAGACCTGTAACAGAAACCACCGGACCTTAGAAAAAAGAAGAGCGTGTCAGGGGCGGCAAAGCCGTTTCAATATCCCTGACATGCTCTCCTTTTTTTCATATCATACCTTGCCTCTTCTGTCTTCATTTACGGTTGATCTTTACAATTTCCTTTGTTATACTTATCCTGAGCACAATTATTCTGTATATGAGCAAAGAAGTCTTTTCAGACGTTTGGAAAGGAAAACATGATTAAAATAACAAACCAGGCCAATTTAAAGTTTCAAATGATGTCAGATAACCTCCAGGTAGGGATACTGAAATGCAGAGTTGACGAATATCTTTCCATCGAAGAGATGAACGACGGTTTTGTTCAGTTGTCAGGGTACACGGCAGAGGATATGGAACATTGTTTTAAGAACCGTCTGTCGTCGTGTATTTACGAAGAGGATCTATCGGTATTTCAATCCCTGCAGGCGGGGATCGCGCAGGGAAAAATATATGCTACGGCAGAATTTCGTATTCCTGGAAAAGACGGGGCAGCCCGCTGGTACCGTCTGCTTGTCCTCACACAATTTGATGATACGGGAAAGTCTTCCAGCGCCATCGGGATTATCTTCAACATAGATGATGAAATGCAGGCGATGGACAGGCTGCGTTCTCAGGCACAGCAGGATTCTCTGACCGGGTTATACAACCGCAAAGAAACCGAAAAGCGGATAAAACAGTTTCTGGACAGTAAGCCGGAGCTTCCCAGCGCCCTGTTTATGGTTGACATGGATAACTTCAAACTGATAAACGATACAAAGGGGCATATGGTAGGGGATGTGGTCCTGACAGAAGCGGCCTGCGCCATGAAATCTCTGATGCGCGCAACCGATATCGTGGGCCGGATTGGCGGCGACGAATTTATTGTTTTTATGAAAAACATCCCCTCCGGAGAGGCCGCCGAAAAGAAGGCAGAACGCCTGGCAGACCTGTTCCGCCACATGTTTGAACATGAAAAATACTCGGTTCAGATATCCTGCAGCATCGGTGTGGCTGTCTATCCGGAAGGCGGACGTGATTTTAAAACACTGTACAGGCATGCCGATCAGGCCCTGTACCACGCTAAGACCAACGGAAAAAATAAATATGTCATATATAACGATAAGCAGAACTATCAGCAGGGAAAGCCAGGAGACTCTTCCATCGGCGCACGCATTGATTCCGAAACGAGAACGGCTCAGGGACTCGGGGACTTTCTGACTGATATTTTTAAGATTCTTTACCGCATGGAAAATCCAGACCAGGCGATTAATCTGATACTGGAAATCGTCGGCAAAAAATTTGATGTGAGCAGGGCTTACATATTTGAATCCACCGAAGACGGCAAATACACCTCCAATACTTACGAATGGTGCCATGACGGCATTTCTCCGCAGATCGATCTTCTGCAGAATTTAAGTTACAGCCAGTTTGGGGATTACCACACCTTATTCGAGGATCAGTCGATCTTCTACTGCCGTGATATCACGGCGCTGCACCCGGCACAGAGAGAGTTATTGGAAGAACAGGGGATCTGTTCCACACTGCAGTGCGCCTTCTGGAAAGGGGAAGCGCTTGCAGGCTTCATTGGTTTTGACGAATGTACAGGCCTGCGCCTCTGGACGGAGGAGGAAGTGGATATTCTGTCGCTGATCGCTCAGATGATGACTGTTTTTCTGCAGAAACGAAGGGCGATGGACTGGTACAGCGATATGGAGCATCAGCTGCATACGATTCTCGATTCGGACGATTCCTGCATTTACGTCATCGATCAGGATTCCTTTGAGTTACTGTACTTAAGTCAAAAAGCCAAGAAATTAAAGCCCAACGTACAGCTGGGAGAATCCTGCTATCAGGCAATCTTTGGGAAAGACAACATCTGTGATTTCTGCCCGCTTCTAAATGGAGGATCGGGATTACTGAAGCTCCCTGAATGCGGCACGCAGGCAGTCTTACACGCGTCTGCCATGAAATGGCTTGGTAATGACGCGTACCTCTTATCCCTGCGCACAGATTCCGACGCAATAACTGCTCCGGAAGGGAACACCTCCGCCATTTTGACTGAAAAAAACCTGGCAGACTGCCTCCAATGGCTGACCTCCTCCGTATATCAGGAGGATGCCATAGAATACGTTCTGCGTATCGTTCAGAATTATTACCAGTCTGACCGTGTGTACTTAATTGAGGTAGATGTAAAACACAATACCGCAAACAATACCTATGAAATCTGCGCGGAAGGCGTAGCCCCGCAGAAAGACATCCTTCAGGATCTTCCGCTTGAAACGATGTCCTTCTGGATGGAACAGTTTGCAGTCAGAGGCTATATCAAAATCGATAATGTTGAAGAACTGGGAAAAGACCGCCATTTGGAATACGACATTCTGAAAAAGCAGGGGATCAACAGCCTTATGGCGATCCCGCTGTCCGGACAGGGAGGCTTCTGCGGATTCCTGGGTGTGGATGACCCCAAACAGAATAAAAAGAATTTCCATTATCTGAGAGGGCTATCCTATTTTCTCGAGAGCGAACTCGCTAAAAATGCGCTGAAGAAAAGCATGGAGTTCATGATTTATCAGGATTCCATGACGGGGCTCGAAAACCGTAACAGTTTCATGGAATACTGCGGTGACTTCTCAAAACGTATGCCGGCTCCCACAGGAGTCCTATACATGGATATCAATGGCCTCAAGCGGCTCAATGATACAAAAGGCCATCTGTATGGAGACATGCTGATCACCCGGGTATCCGATCAGATGAAACAGAATTTTCCCAATGCCCGGAAATTCCGGCTCAGCGGGGATGAATTTCTGATTGTATCCGAGGGACTGACCTATGAAGCATTTATGATGCAGATGAACCGGCTGGAAGAATCCTTATCAGATAATGGCTTCTGTATCATCTCAATCGGCACCACCTGGAATGATATCTATACCGACTTATACGAATCGTTACATAAGGCAGACCGGCTGATGTATCTGCGAAAACAGGAGTATTACAGGAAATTCCTGACGATTGCGCCCGAAAAAATGCCTATGCTGCTGGATTTGACAAACGCAATTCTGAATAAAGAGTACCTGATTTATATTCAGCCTAAGATTAACTTAAAGTCAGGACGGATCGACAGCGCCGAAGTATTGGTGCGTTACAGAGAAACGGATGGTTCCATCATGCCACCCTATCAGTTTATCCCCATGCTTGAGAGCGAGGGGCTGATATCAAATATTGATTTCTTTGTCCTGGAAGAGGTATGCAGGCTTCTGACCAGCTGGAAAGGAACGGCGTTCTCAGACATCAGGCTGGCGATCAATTTCTCAAGGATTACCCTGTTTGACAATCACTTTTTCGATAAATTCCGGGATATCTTTCAGCGTTACGAGATCAAACCGGAACAGCTGGAGATCGAAATTACAGAGACGCAGGAGACGCTCAACAAAAAGCAGATGGCCCTGCTCCTCGATCAGCTGAAGAGCCACGGATTCGGCATCGTTCTTGATGATTTCGGTGTCGAATACTCCTCCTATGAATTTTTAATGATGACGGACTTTGATCTCCTGAAAATAGACAAAAGTATCGTACAGCGGTACGGAACAGCCGGCAAATGTGAGATTTTAGTCAAACATATCGTGGAAATGTGCCATGAGCTGGGCATCGAATGCTGTGCGGAGGGAGTCGAGACGGAAGAACAATACCGTTTCTTTAAGGATATTGGCTGTGATTATATCCAGGGATATCTCATCGGAAAACCTGTTCCGCCGGAACAATTTAAGCGGTAACAAAAAATGTACTTCTATATTATTATGTATGTGAGCAAAGAATAATGAAATTTTAGGACAGGTGTAAACAGTATGGATTTCAACGAAAGAAAGAAACAAAGCAATTCCTGTTTGCCGCAGACGGCAGGCGGAACATGTCCAGAAAGGAAATATCCAGCAGGGAAATGTCCAGAAGGAATGGATTTCATGAAAGTCAGCGTTATTTGCTGTTTGATGGATGACCCTCTCACATTCTTATGGGGAAACTCCAGCTTTTTCCGCCTTACAGGTTATACAATGGAAGAATTTTTGAGTCTCTTCCCGAGCCTGCAGGAATACTATATTCAGTTTCCTGATGATTTTGCAGCGATCCGTCGTGAGGCGGAGCAGGCAGTGAAAGCCGGAAGATCTGATATCGATATGACCATCCGGCTGCCCCGGCAGACAGATGGTTATTCCTGGGTGCGCCTTCTGGGGTCAGTAATCGCTGATCCGGCGGCAGAGGGACCGGTACTCCAAATGGAATTAGCCGATATCAGTGCTCTGGCTGCCGAAAAAGAAGAACAGGCCCGGTTGTGTGAACAGAAGCAGCACTGCTTTCGATCGGTGCTGGATACCTACGAAGGCAATGCTTATGTCAGTGATATCGACACCTATGAGCTTCTTTATCTGAACCAGACCTCCTGCGAGGTGCTTGGCATGCCGGCCTCAAAAGTGTTGGGCCAAAAGTGCTATGAGATCATTCAGGGCCGGACCTCCCCCTGTCCCTTCTGTACCAACGACAAACTATGCAGGGAAGAATTCTATCAATGGGAATTCTATAATCCCACTTTAGGCCGGACATTTATGATCAGAAATCTGGAAATTAACTGGGAGGGACGCCGGGCACGCCTCGAGCTCTCCCATGACACCTTCAGCGCGGAATACAAGCTGGCAAAGAAGGATCAGGAGCGGGACGCGCTGATTAACAGTGTTCACGGCGGATTTGCGCGGGTAGACGCCAGAGACAGGAGGACAATCCTCTGGTATGGCGGCGGGTTCCTCGACCTGATCGGCTATACGAAGACAGAATTTGAACAGGAGCTGCATTCCCAATGTACCTATGTACATCCGGAGGATATTGAACAGATCTCCGATATCATGGAGCAGTCACGGTTCACCGGCAGGCCCACGGCGGCAGAAGGACGTATCGTCACCTTTCATGGGGTTCTTAAGATATTGGCGCTGTCCTTCAGCTTTGTCAGTGCCGAGGACAGCTGGGATGGCATCCCGTCCTACTACAGTGTGGGACTCGATGTGACCAGGGAACGCATGGAGCAGGCGCGGCAGAGACAGGTGCTGGAGGATGCCTGCAAGACAGCCCAGATTGCCAACGAGGCCAAGACTAACTTCCTCTCCTCCATGTCTCATGATATCCGTACGCCGATGAATGCCATCATAGGCATGTCCGTCATCGCCCAGGCAAACTTATACTCTCCGGAAAAGACACAGGATTGCCTTACAAAAATCAACACAGCCAGCCGCCATCTTCTGAATCTGATCAATGAGGTGCTGGATATGTCTAAAATTGAAAGCGGGAAGATCGATCTGTCATCGGAGGAAGTCTCGCTGCCAAAATTGATTGAAGATGTGATGGATGTATTCCGTCCCCTGGTCGGGGAAAAACATCAGACGCTTCAGGTAAATGCCAATCGTGTCCGCCATGAAAAGGTGGTGACAGACGGCGGCCGCCTGCAGCAGGTGCTTGTCAATCTTCTGTCCAATGCCATCAAATATACGCCGGAAGGCGGAACCATCGGACTGCGAATCCAGGAAACGCCCTCTTTTGCAAAGGGAAAGGGACAGTATTCCTTCGTCGTAACCGACTCGGGAATCGGTATGAATGAAGACTTTATCCCGCATCTCTTTGAGCCCTTCACCCGGGCGGACGACGCCAGCATTCACAATATCCAGGGCACCGGCCTCGGCATGGCAATTACCCAGAACATCGTCCGCATGATGAATGGCACCATTGAGGTAAAAAGTACTCCGGGGAAAGGCAGCCAGTTTATCGTTGCCGTTACCTTTGATTTATGCGGAGAGCCAGAGACAGATGATGCAGAACTGGCCGGGCTGCCGGTTTTGGTCGTGGATGATGATCAGATCCTGTGCGAAAGTGTTTCCGAAATTCTGAACGATCTGGGTATGCAGTGCAGCTGGGTGCTGTCCGGAAGGGAAGCCGTCGACCGTGTCGCCGCGGCTCATGAAGCGGCGGCGGATTTCTTTGCTGTAATCCTGGACTGGATCATGCCCGATATCGACGGTCTGGAGACCTTAAAACGAATACGAAAAAAGGTTGGCATCGACATGCCGATTATCATCGTATCCGCCTATGACTTCTCTGAAATCGAGGATAAATTCCGTCTGGCGGGCGCAGATGCCTTCATCACAAAGCCGCTGTTTAAATCAAAAATGGTACATACCTTCCATAAATTTTGCAGAATTGACCGTTCCGACGCCCGGAGCGCCCTGCGTGAGAGGTCAGATGCCGCCTTGGACGGTAAGAAGCTCCTGCTGGCAGAGGATAATGAACTCAATCGTGAAATCGCAGTCGAACTGCTGGAAACACACGGCCTCCTGATCGATACGGCGGAAAATGGTTCCATCGCAGTCAACAAATTTGAAGCCTCCGCTCCCGGAGAGTATGCCGGTATTCTGATGGATATACAAATGCCAGTGATGGATGGATACAAGGCAACGAAAATGATCCGGTCACTGGAACGGGAGGATGCCCGCACCATTCCAATTCTTGCCCTGACGGCCAATGCATTCGCCTCCGACATCGGAAAGGCTCACAGCGCGGGAATGAACGACCATATTGCCAAGCCCATCGATATCGAAATTCTTATGGAAATTCTGCGGCGGTGGATTGGTTAGACGGAATAGTGGACCATTTAACAGACCGCATAACCCGGCCACATAATAGGACACATAACAACTGGTGGACAGATATGGCGAAAATCGCCAGTTCTGCCCACCACATCTTTCACCAGAATTCTTTACAAAACAGATATCTATGCCTCTGTACCAGAAAGACTTTTACTTCATCTAAGAGTAATACGATCCTGCCAATACGAACATCCCGGTTTTCATTCTGCCGCAAGAGGAATCATCATCAGAAATAATATTTTTCCGAACCGCCAATACCTCTCTACAAGTACTCTTCCGTCAAAAGCCCGGCTATAACGGAATTGCCTGCTGCAATATCGCTTACCATATCATTGCCCGCCTGGGCCCCGTTAAAAGCTAAAACACTTCCGCCGGCTTCCCGCACCAGAAGCATCCCTGCCGCAACGTCCCATATTTTTAAGTTCCGTTCAAAATAACCGTCTAATCGTCCGCACGCAACATACGCAAGGTCCATGGCCGCGGATCCGCTTCTTCGGATATCCTGACAATCCATAAACAGGCGCTTGAATATATCAAAGTTCTTATCCGCGGTCTCTTTGTAATACGGGGAAGTCCCTATGGCGATCAGACTATCCTCCATACGCGCCGCGCGGCTTACCGCTGTACTCTTTCCATTGAGCCGGCAGCCCCGGCCCTTCTGTGCCATAAACAGCTCCTCACTGTATGGATTGTATACAAAGCCAAGCACTACCTCACTGCGCTCCATCAGTGCCAGTGAAATGCAGCTGGCATGGCAGTCATGAATCAAATTGGTGGTTCCATCCACAGGATCGAGGATCCACACAAGGCCGGATTTGTCTATCTCCTGATTCGTCTTTTCCTCACTCAAAAATTGAACCTGGGGATAATCCGCTTCCAAACGCCCGCGTATAAACTGCTGCACCCTGTAATCTACCTCGGTTACGTAATCCGCCTCTCCTTTTATCTTCACACAGCCAGCGGCTTCCCTATCCTGAAACAGTTCCCCCGCCTGCCGAAGAAGTGCTTCCAGTTCCTCAATATTAACTTTTGCCAGTTCCATCCGTAATACACCTTTCCTGATTATATGCTGCATACAGCCTTCCAGCCCGCATTACCCGAAATACTGCTGCTGTGTGCGGTTCTATTTTATCCGCAAATGGGGCCACCGTCGGACAATCGCTGTAATAAACCGGTATGCCGGATTTGTAAAGCTGCTCTAAAACTGGCGGAGCCGCACTCTCATAGCGCCTGTCACTGGAAGCGCAGATCACGGCATACTGGGGCGATACCGCATGCAGTATTTCCGGAGTCAGGCTATTGGCCTGACCATGATGCCCCACCTTAAATACGTCTGCCTTTATATCCCCCCTGCATGCTTCGTAGTCAGAGGCCTCCGCATCGCCAGCCAGCAAAAATGTTTTTTCGCCGCAGGCAATATGCAGAATCATACTGGAGCTGTTCATGCATCTGTCAAGAGCCGGCAGCAGATCCCGTCTTCCTTCCTGGTATAAGGCTTTTAGCCGCGCCGTCTGCCGGTCCAGAGCCTCTTCTGCCGGCCCAAGAATATGAATCCGGATTCCATTTGCCGGGAACATGGTGCTGCTGTCCGGATAACCTGGTTTCGCCTGAATAACACGGCCTCCCTGCGCTTTCACATAACGGCATAAAGCGGCGTAGCCGTTCAGAGCAGCAATTAGCTTACGGCCGGATTCCTCTCCAGTCCCGTCATTGAGAAGCTTCATGATTTCTGATAACTCAGCGGGAAAAGGCTGCCACAGAAATTCAGGACACCATTTTAAAGCAATCGGAAGCAGACCGCATGTATGGTCTTCATGAATATGCGTACATACCATTACGTCGATATGCTTAATGCCTCTTTTCTCCATATAATCGACTGCTCTTAACCTGCCTGTTGACCGATCCGCATACTCTGCCTGCTCTCCGCTTCCACCGTCAATGACCATTACAAACAGGCCGTCGCGGCGCTCCGGATCCGGCGCTTCGATCAGAATTGCATCCCCATTTCCCACATTCATAAAAGTGACTTGCGCTGTCCATTCTTCCATTTTATTTCATCGCCTTTTTCATATAAATACTGCTCATAATCAACACAAATACGGTCATAACTATGGCACAGGCACTGGCTAAACCGAATTTCAGGCTTTTTATACCGTATGTATACATGAACTGTGTAATAGTAGTGGTCGTGTTAGCCGGGCCTCCGCCCGTCAGAATATTTACCTTTTCAAACAGCCGGAACGTATCAATCGTACGAAGCATGGCACACAGCGCAATCCCACCGCCAATGTTGGGAAGCGTAATATGGCGAAAGCGCTGCAATGCTCCCGCTCCATCGATACTGGCCGCCTGATACTGGCTTTCCGGCACGCCCTGTAAATGGGCATAGATCAGCAGAAAGGCAAATGGAACATTCTGCCAGACATCAATCACCAACAGCGTACCAAAAGCAGTCTTTCCATCATAAAACCAGTTATATACCGGAAGTCCAAGTGCGGTAAATACATCGGTTATAATTCCATAATTCGGCGACAGCATCATACGCCAGATCAGCGCGACGGTGACGGCCGGAAGCAGGTAGGGAAGCAGAAGAAGGGTTCTGACCACCTTCTGCCCCCGCTTTAGACTTTTGACAAAGAGAGCCGTCAGAAGTCCCAGCACCACCTCCAGTACCACCGCAATCACTGTAAATTTCACCGTATTTGACACTGCCTGCCGGAAATACATGTTCTGAAACAGTGCGGTATAATTGGCAAGGCCGGAAAACGGGTGCGTCCCCTTTAAATAGTTATAATCTGTAAAGCTGTAATATATTGTAAATAGTACCGGATATACCGTCATAACCAGCAGGAAAACAATCGTTGGCGCCGTCATCTGACTGACGAAGATTCCTTTTTCCCTCTTTCCAAATTCCCGTCTGACCATATATGTATTACCATGCCTTTCCATAATTCTAATTTTGTACGGTTTACTGCATTAACAGCTCCAGCTGTGCCTGTGCATCCGCCAGCCCCTGTTCCGTCGTCTTGACGCCTGCCATAATGCTTCCTATTTCAGCGCCCAGAATGTTCGTAAATTCTGTCCACTCAGCGATGGCCGGGCGATAGACTCCACTCTCCAGCGCTTTGCATACGGTTTCCAGGTGTGGGTATTCATTCAGTATCTCTTCATTGGTGAGGCAGCTGTATCTGCATGGTACCCCTCCGTTTGCAATACTCTCCAGCTGTACCTGAGGATCCATGATGTACTGAAGCAGTTCATATGCAAGATCCGGATGGGGGCTGTTTGCCGGAATCCCGATTGTCCATGTGCCATACTCCGAGGTATTGTATACCTGGCCATCCTTCGATGCCTTTGCAGGGCTGACCATGTAATTGGCCGCACTGTCCGCGCTTGGCACGTACCAGCCAGGCCAGCCGATCGCAAGTGCTGCGGAACCATTATCTACGGCTGCTGTCACATCATCCTTGGACATTGCGGCGCCGGTTTTAATCAGTTCTGTATAGTAATTCACAGCTTCTGAAAATTCTGCTGTATTTACCGATGGCTTATTGTTATCATCGACTACCCAGCCGCCGTATGCCAGCAGGATCGGCAGAAAATCAGATACAATATTATCTCCGGTATCTCCTCTGTAGGCAAAACCATTAATACCGGATTCCTTCGACGCTTTCGCTACAGCAAGCATGTCCTCTAAAGTAGTAATTTCCTCCGGCTTGTAGCCTGCCGCCTCCACATTTGCCTTATTGTAAAGCATAACCGTCACATTGCCAAAATACGGCGCCAGGTAGATATCATCTCCTACCATACAGATTCTGGTAGTGTTGGGAATAATATCATCATCAAACTGGTATCCCATCTCTGATAAATTAGCCAGTACATTGTTTTCCGTAAATTCTGCCATCCAGCTTCCATCTACCATACATAAATCGTAAGTTCCCGTTTCATTGACCGCATCCAGTGCGATTCCCGTATGTAAGTCGTCAAATGACATTTCCAGGACCTCAATCTTACAGTTATGATCCGCCTCGAAATCCGGGAGAGCCTTTTTAATGACCTCTGCATAGGAACCGCCTCTTAATATAAGCGTCATCTCTGCTGTTTCTCCCGGAGCCGCCTCCTGCGCCTGGCTGTTCTCAGTCTGCATGGCGCTGTTCGTCTGTGTCTCCGTGCTGCTGTCTGCTGACTGCACAGTCTCCCGGGCGCTGCTTCCACACGCGGTCAGCGAGGCCGTCATCGCGAGGCCCGCAGCCAGAAGTTTCAAATTTTTCATTTTCATCTTTTTCATTTTCATCTTCATCTTTTTCATCTCCATTTTCTTCATTTCCTTTCATGCTCACTTTTCTTTACTCTATTCTTTCACAGCCCCACTTGATAATCCGCTTATGAGGTAATTCTGTGCAAAGATCACAAAGACTGCCACCGGTATAAACGAGCTTACGCCCCCTGCTGCCACCAATCCAAAGTTTGTAACATTATCTTCTGTATTCAGCACCGCCAGGGCCAAAGGAATCGTATAATTGGATGGGGAGCGTGTCAGAATCACGCTGTATGTATATTCATTCCATGCATACAGAAAGGAAAGCATGGCAATCGCCGCAATCCCCGGCAAAACCAGAGGCAGTACAAGTCTGGTGAAAAGCTGCCACTCTGTTGCACCGTCGATCTTACCGCTCTCTTCCACTTCCTCCGGCAATTCCTCGAAGAAGGACACCATAAACCAGATAACCAGAGGGATATTAACCAGCATGCACGCCAAGATTATCGGAAGTCTCGTACCCATCACCCCCATCCTGGTAAACAGGGTATACAGCGGAATGACAAATGCTACCGGCGGCAGCACTCTGATCAGCAGCACCCACCCGGTTACAGGCAGCCTCAGACGAAACCGGAAGCGTTTACGCGACAATACGTAGGCTGTGGTAAGCCCCAGCGCCAGAGACAGCACAAGCGCAGTGCCCGCATTGATCAGGCTGTTTTGAAGGGCAGTACCAAATGACTTCTGAGTAAACAGTTCTGTAAAATGGGAAATGGTAAGCTGTTGAGGAAATAGTCCCGCTCCCGCACTGGTTTCCGCCGTCGGACGGATTGCCATGATTATCAGCCAATAGATCGGAAACAGTGTGACAAACAGTAAGACGGTCAAACCGATTCCCTTCCATAAAAATATGCATTTTTTTCTCATAAGCCCTCTGTTCACCCGGCTTATATCCCGTTCAGCTGCTGCTTTTGTTCTTACCGGCAGCGTACGCTCTGTCATTTCCATGTTGAATACCTCTCTTTCTACATCTTTCTTCTGAGATGAAGATTCATGATATCTGTTCTGATATAATCATAGGAAAACAGGACAGGGATTCCTTCATCATTTACATGCAGCTGTTCAAGAAGCACTACCGGCTCTTTTAGATACACAAGCGCCAGCTCGTCCCATGTGTTATTGGGATTAACTCCTTTAATGAAGGTATCCGCACCGGCAATTGTGACACCGCATTTATCTCTCAACAACTGAAAGATACTGCCCTTTAACCCCTCATCGAAGATATCACCCACCAGCTTCTCCGGAAATATATTATAGGAAAATACAACCGGCACCCCATTGGCCGTTCTCTCTCGGTTCATCACAACGATCCGATCCTGCTGTGTCAGCCCCAGCCGATCCGAAACCACCAGATCCGGCGTTTCATGGGTGACGCTGTAGAATATACTTCCCGCTTCATATCCCGCATTTTCAATCATCTGCCCGATGGAGCTTAAAAACATTATTGGATTCTCCATCTTCTGCTTGTTCTCTTTTACATAAGTTCCTGAACCGTGACGCTTGTCCACCATTCCCTTTTGCTGCAGAATATTCAAGGTTTCCCTTATGGTGGATCGCCCCACATGGAACTCTCCTGCAAGCGCTAACTCCCCTGGTATCTTCTGGCCGATCTGCCATTCTCCGTTTCTTATCTTGTTTTCCAGAATTCCTGCTATCTGTTCATAACGGTACTGCATCCTGTACTCTCCTGTTTTCGTTTTATGTCTCGCAATAGTTGTCAGACATCTTTTATGTTTTTAATTATAGAGAGAGGAAGTAAAATCTGTAATCATCTTTACGTAAACTGTTAGTAAAACCGGGCATGTACTGCCAAAGTAAGCAAAATCGAGTATAATCAGGCGAGAGGAACTAATCAAAGACAGCCAGTGATATTCTGATCTTTATCATCAGCTTATCACTGGCCGGAAGTATTTTATATGGAATTGTATCAAGGATAAACTTACTTTTTAAAGACCAGGAGCATCGCCAGGGAACTGCAGAATATTACGCAGTTCATCCGCCGCTGCGAATCCACTCCACCCATACCGAGTAATATTTCCCCAGAATATGTGCGCCATCAGTGGAGTAAGCCACAGACAAATTTCCGTTCTCATCGTCAAAGAGGCTGTTGACATCGATATAACGACAGCCGGTATCTTCCGCTATATTTTTAATAGCTTTATTTAGGGCATCAATTCTCTGGTTATTAAAAATATTGCTTTTGGCGGCTTTTTCCCCTGTTACGTGTAAATTGGCCTCAAGCACCAGGGCTGCCGCAGGCTGTTCTTCGCGGATTCTCTCCACGACAGAGCGGTATTGATTGACAATCGCCTTATCTTCATATCCAAGCTCGTTGATACCCAGCATGAGATAAATCGTCCGATAGTTTTCCGACGCGAACACTTCCTCCAGCGTCTTTTTCTCGCCGCCTTTCACGGATACCCGAGCCTCAAAGAGATCAAATACCGACATACCGGAATTCGCAAATACATCCGCCTGCCCTAAATCACCATACTCGGAAAGCCCCACAGTCCGTGAATCTCCTATAAACAACACACTGGAAAAATCTTCATTAATATCACTCTCACTTACAGCCCTTTCTTCTGTCTCCGGAGATGATGGTGTACTCTCCTCTGCGTTCATTGCTTCCATCTTTTCCGTCTCTTCCGCTTCCACCGTCATAGCCCCCGTCATTTCTGTGCTCTGTGCCTCCACCATACGGTTGTCCGCAAGTATTGCCGCCGTCTCCCGGTCTATCGGTTCGTTTTTCGGTATATCCATTGACAGTTTCGTGGCTGCCATGACAATCATACTGCCTGTCAAAAGAATACTGTACCAATATCTTCTCATCCCACACCTCCGCCTTCAATCATAATTCTAAAATCTGAAATATAAAAACGGATCGTCCATTCCAATACGTATACAATACACACAAGCCCAGAATACGGCCAGAAGCACAACTGCCGTAACCAGGGAGTATTTATGCCGATTATAAATTCGACAGGGGATATCCGTCATAAACACAAGCCCAGCCGCAATGGAGACCGCGTAAAGTTTTCCATACTTCAGATAATCCCCGCTGAAATAGAAAAGGCTCTGTTTCATTAAAAAGGGGAACAGTCTCTGAAAATACAGCAGGATCTGTCTGATGTCCGTAACGGCAAATACAAGCCAGGTCAAAGGAATCGTAAGCATCATATAGAGATGTCCGATTACCCGCCGCCGTTCCAGCACCCGATGCAGTCCAATTCGCTCGATGGACATGATCAGGAACAGCAGAAGCCCCCATATTATAAAGTTCCAGCTGGCTCCGTGCCAGAATCCGGTTAAAAGCCAGACTGCCAGCAGATTTCGAAAGGTCAAAAGGGCCCCTCTCCGGTTCCCTCCCAGGGGAATGTATACGTACTCCCGAAACCAGCTGCCAAGAGTTATATGCCACCTTCGCCAGAATTCCGTCATGGACAGAGACATGTATGGATGATTGAAGTTATTCGGAAGCTTAAACCCCATCATAGTACCCAGTCCCTTTGCCATGAGTGAATACCCGCAAAAATCGAAATAAATCTGCAGGCTGAAGGCTGCAAGACCGAGCCAGGCCAACGGGGTGGAAATGCTCTCATAACCAATCGTCTGCACTTCAGTCCATAAGCCGCCGACCCGATTTGCCAGGAGCACCTTAAAGCCCAAACCAATGGTGAACTCCCTCAGCCCCTCCTCAATGGCGCGGAAGGTAACCTTCCTTCTGCCAATCTGTGCCCGCATAGAGGAATACGTCACAATCGGACCTGCGATCAGCTGTGGGAACATGCTGATATACATGCCGAAGCCAACCATAGACCGCTCATAGGGAACCGTTTTTCGATATATATCCGCCAGATATGAAACTGCCTGAAAAGTATAGAAACTGATTCCCACCGGGAGTACCGGCGCAAAAACCGGCAAATGCAATGGAATCCCCGCTCTTCCCAGAAGCAGATTTACGTTTTGGGCGATGAATGCGGAATATTTGAAAAGGATCAGCCAGGAAAGGTTATAGATTATACCGCAGACCAGCCACCTCTTTCGCATCCTCCCCAGCCTCCGCCGTCCTATCAAAATCCCGATTCTGTAGTTGACCAGAATAGAAAGGACCAGGAGAACAAAATAAAAAGGGGTATCCCTGACCCCATAAAAATAAAAACCAAGGCTTCCCGCAAAAAGCCAAAAATTCTTCCAGCTGCATGGGATTATGTAATAGATCATCAAAAATAGCGGAAGAAACCGAAATATAAATTCTAAACTGCTGAATACCATGTTTTCCCTCTCATTTGTAAATTCCTGCTTCTTTTTTAGACAAATAATGAGGGCAAAAAGTTGCAAATATCGAGTCTTTTTTAAAGAAAATGCAGAAAGCCAATTTAAGTGTTGTTATGACATCTGCGAATATTATTTTGGTTTTTATTTACATTTATTAATAAGTCTTGACATATTTCTTATTATTACCTATAATCACCTTATAATGATTATTAAGAAATAATGAGGAGTAATTAGGAATGGACAAATATTATACGGTTGAGCAAGTAGCTGAGCTGCTTACGATGCACCCGAAAACAATTCAAAGATACATACGCGAAGGGAAACTGCGGGCCAGTAAGGTCGGGAAGAGCTGGCGTGTGTCAGGACATGATTTAAGTGTATTTACGGAAAATATTGGTTTGACAGGGCAGGCTACACTTGAAAGTGCGCAAGATAGAATCAATATTTCCTGTGTGGTTGACATTTTGACAGATAGGACCGACGAGGGAATAGGGATCGTAAACCTGCTGACAGCGGCCATGAACTGCAAGCCCGAAAAATATGGGAAGTCTACTATGCATACGCAGTATTTGGAACACGAAAGCAAAGTTCGCGTTGCTCTGTGGGGACAACTTCCATTTATGCAGGAAATGTTGGATCTCATTGCCGTCGTAACGGGAAGTTCTGATGAAAAAACAGGGGGAGAAATATTATGAAAAAAGCATTTATAACGGAAGAAGGAAAGACTGCTGTTACAGCATACTACGAAAGGATCCTGGAAAGTCTATCTGTGTCTTATGAGCAGCTCCTTTTACCTACGCAATATGGCGATACATTTGCCTTGATTTCTGGAAAAGCACACGGACAGACCGTCATACTGCTGCATGGAAGCAGTATGAACTCGGCCATGTGGATAGATGATATTCAGACGCTTTCACATTATTATCGTGTAATTGCGCTTGATATCCCAGGAGAACCGGGGAAAAGTGATGAACGCCAGCTTTCGTTCGAAAGCGATGATTATGCTTATTGGCTTTCTGAAGTATTTTCCCTTTTGAAAATCGGCAAGGCTTTTCTGGTCGGAAATTCTTTAGGTGGCTGGATCGCTCTGAAATTTTCCATTCTTTATCCGGAGTGTGTAGAAAAAGCTGTGCTTTTGGCACCCGCAGGGATTGGCTCACAGAATCCGGAATTTGCAGTTAGAGCGATGCAGCTGCTCCCCAAAGGTGATACCGGTGTCACAGAATTATTTACTGAAATCAATGGCGGTACTGCTATACCGAAAGACCAATTGGAATACCAAAAGTTAATTACGTCCGTATTCAATGCCAGACAGGAAATCATTCCCCTGTTTACTGACGAAGACCTAAAAAAGTTATCAATGCCATGTATGATCCTGCTCGGTGAAAAAGATATCATGATTCAGTCACAGGAAACAAAAGAACGCGCCGTTCGTTTCATAAGCCACTGCACGGTCAGACAATATCCGGAAAAGGGGCACTCTTTAGTCGGCATGGAACAGGAGATTCTACATTTTTTGCAAGACACGTGAGCAGCGATAAACAGATAAGAGATATTACGAAATTAAAATATTAGAAGGATAACAAAGACAAGCACCCCGGCAAGATGGCTGCTGCTGTGCCAGCGGAATCGTGCACTGTCGGCCAACGAAGTCTCCCTCACAGCCAGCTGGATTTCCAGAGGCTTCGGGAGACTTCCGGCCGGTCCATTTTCAGAATGTTCGCTCAAACTGCACCATCCAAATCCTTTGCAGCATTTACCACCGTCACCTGAAGATTTTCATTAAACAGGTTTCTCCAGTCACACTTCCCCCATATGCAGCTTTCTATCCTCCAATTTACAATACATCGACATCCCGCTCGCCAGTATCAGCAGGCTGATGGCCACTGTACGAATCGGACTGAAAAATGAGAGCGCCCGATTGATAATGGAGAAGCTTGCCAGTCCGATACTCCCCAGATATGCCCCGACCAGACGTGAGACCAGTCCGTTTCCAATTATGGAGAACCAGCCGAGGGCACCTCCAAACAGAATAACTACAAGCACCTCACTCGCAATGGAATTCCCGCCTTTCTTCAACTGCCCTGCCAAAATGACCGTCAAAATTCCATGGATCACCAGATACACGGCGCTGCCAGCCAAAAGATACGGCACAGGGAACACGGTCCCCTCAAAATCCGGCGCCATGGACAACGCCATAATCTGCCTCTGGCCCATAGCCACGATCCCCTCTAACAGAAAATGTCCCACATGAATTCCCAAAGAGATCCACATCAGCTTAATAATACTCTCACGTTTCATCTATCTTCCTCCAATCGCCAAATACTCTCAGTTCCCCGTAACCCTGTCAGACATTTCTCATTTTTTTCCGTTCGTTTCAATGATCTCCCCCATTTTCAAATACTCTTGTAAACCCGTTATTTTTAAACTCATATACCAGATAGCTGTGATAACCGATTCCCATAGTCGAAATCAGCAGTTCCTTCATCCCATCGCCGTTTAAGTCGAAAAAGCCTTCGATTTTCAAATGATCCGCGGCAGCCGTTGGCTCGGTAATCGGAATTATAAATGATCTAACTTCCCCCTCCATCACCTTCCGCATATAAAGGATACCTTCCGAATTCCCGATCATATCTGCATCATGGTATGCTTGGACAAATACTTCGTCCTGTCCGTCCCCATCCAAATCAATTTTAGTAACATCCGTTAATCGGAATTCTTCTTTCACACCGATCCCCGCCAGATACTCCTTCAGTACCTGACGATATCTTTCATTTTCAGGAGTAATTTTACTGCCGCTCAAAATCTCCATATCTTCTTCTCCTGAAAATGACACGATACTGTGATACTCATCGCTCGTATACTCGAAATCTGGAAAATGCACCTCCGCGCCGGAATATAATTCCGCACTGTGTTCCATCTCCTTCTGCCCTGATGCGGTCCCCTGATAAAGGCCGTCTATGTACATTTTATAATCATTCGTTTCCGCCATCATGGGATAAAGTTCCGGCCATTCGATCCATCTTCCATCGCAATATCCGCCAAGAAGAAGGTTGTTGACTGCCAGGATACGATATTCGGAGAATTGGGGATCTTTGTATTCAGGAACTGCTTCCGCATTTCCCATGAACCAATCGGAGGTCCGAATCGGTACTGCACAGGAAAATATCGACAGCAGGGTAAGAAACAGCACTATTTTTCCCATATATGATCACCTCCGGAAAAAGAACTCAGCGGCATCCGGTAAATCCAACGGATTTTTTTCTGAATACGGCGAAGGGTAAATGTCTGCCTGCTCATAGAAAGCTTTCGGGTCAGTGGTTACCAGATAAACGGGCTTATGCAGTTCAAGTTCCGACAGCACATACAGCGGAACTGTGAGTCCCTCCAGGATCTTCCCCTCCTCTGTCATCAAATCCACACAGGCGCTGATTCTGAAATCTTCTTTTCCAACGCAGGCTGTTCTCCTGCAATACAGGGATCTTTTCTGAAATTCCTGATGGCTCTGAACCAGGGAACAAAGATAGTAACCGTACCCGCCCAGGAAAAGTACACTCCAGATGACCGTCCCGGCGATATAACTGCCTGGATCGACCGATCCCTGTGTCTCCTGAACCTCCGTGTCTCCGTTCATATTTTTCTGATTTAACAATGCGGTCATAAATATATTTTCGTATCTTCGGTTCCTATACTGCTCTTCCGCCGTCAGATAGAGGGACAGAATAAGGCATGCCCCGAAGCCATACAAAAATAGTCCCAATACGATCCTGTACGCCAGTTTTTTGTGAAAATACCGTTTTTCGTATTTTCTGAAAACCACGGTTTCCTTAGCAGCTGCTGCATCCCATCTTTTTCTCCGCTCCATCCATTCCTCCATCCATCTCCAACAGGCAGACGCTTCTTTAAAGTGCTATTCTTCATATAGGAGCCGCTGTTCCCGGTACACCGCACCTGAATAAATGTAAGTTCCCTTCTTATTCCTTACTGCAATTATATGCTATTTCCAGTTATTTTTAAATACAGAGTTCCATATTTGTGGTATATGGCATAAGAATTTATTGTCGGCACTCCAACGCCTCTGTCCTTCATTCATGAGGCAATTTAAGGGGAAGTATTTCCTCTATCTTCAACTGCAAAAACAAAGAGTCCGGCAAACCGGACTTGCGCGCCGGAGCGCGGTCGCTTCAGCGGCCATATTTCCATAGCGCGTAGTATGCATCCCCCGGGGATATTTCATAAGATGAACTTTCCTGTGAAATTGTGAAATAAAAAAGACCAGGAGAAAACGCTCACCCAATCTTTTTCAAACACCTTCCTTTTTCCGGTTACCGATGCAAAAACCTAAATCCCATTCGACCGAATTACCTTCTGATACCAGTAAAAGCTGTCTTTTTTTATTCTTCTCATATCTTTCAAATCACTTTCATCCCTGTCTACATACACAAACCCATACCGCTTTCCATATCCCTGATGTGTACTGACTAAGTCCAGAAAAGACCACGGGCAGTAACCAATCAAGTCCACGCCATCAGTTATAGCCATCTGTGCCTGTTCAAAATGGCGCTTCAAATAATCGATCCGATATGGATCATGTACGCTGCCATCCTCGCTCAGCAAATCCCGGGCTCCCAGCCCATTCTCGGTGATTAAGAGCGGCAGATGGTATCTGTCATAGATGCGCCGGAGTGTGACACGCAGGCCGATGGAATCTACAATCCAGCCATATTCCGTTTTCTCCAGATACCGGTTCTGGCCCGCACGGTAGACGCCTTCCTCACCGATCATGACCTGCTGGTCGCCGCCACGCGGCTGGCAGTCCGTTCCATCATTCCGGCTTGCGCTCACGGTGGCTGTGGCATAGTAATTGACGCCGAGATAATCCGGCTTTGCCTTTTCAAGGAGCTCCATATCCCCCGGTTCCATCACTGGTGCATATCCCTTTTCCTCCAGATAAGACCACGCCAGGGAGTTGTATCTTCCATAAACCGCCATATCCAGATAAAGCCAGCAGCGGATACTTTCCCAGTCATCGGCAGCAATCACATCCGCCGGGGCACACGTCTCCGGATATATGGCCGTGATATTTGGCGCCGGGCCAATTTTGCCATCTTTACACAACTGGTGACAGAGTATGACTGCCTTTGCCCCGGCTAAGAACATGTGATGGCACTGTTGATACAGTTCCTTTTTCGAGGGAATCGTTCCGGGGTTCATGGCGTTTGGATGGTTGATCATCACATTCTGCTCATTTATGGTCAGCCAGTATTTCACCCGGTCACCGAAGTTCTCAAACAATACTCTCGCATACCGTTCAAACGCATCGACCGTGTTCCGGCTGCTCCAACCGCCTTTCTCATGCAGTTTAAGCGGCAGATCAAAATGATACATCGTTACAATCGGGACAATCCTGTTGGAAATCAATTCATCAATCAGATCATTATAGAATGCAATGCCTGCCGTATTGACCTCACCGTCTCCATCCGGAATAATCCTTGTCCATGCGATGGAGAACCGGTATGCCTTCAGCCCCATCTCCGCCATCAGCTTAACATCTTCCGTCCGGTGGTGGTAATGGTCACTTGCCACTTTGAAATCGGTGATCCCTTCCGGGGTCTCATAGATATCCTGTACGGACAGGCCTTTACCATCTTCATCATAAGCCCCTTCGACCTGATATGCGGACGTAGAAGCTCCCCACAAAAAGTCATCCGGAAATTTTTTCAAGGTTTTATAAAACATCATTCAGCCCCCCTTCTTATTTCATCAAAGTCATCAAATGACCGCTGCCGTCTGTGGATTTATGACTCTCTGCTTCTATCTTTTTATAGTTAAAACTGTTGGTCACGATTACCATGGTCTGCGTCTTATATCCCGCGGCTTTTATGGCATCGAGATCGAACTTAATCAGCACATCGCCTGCCTTCACATGGCTTTCCTGCGCCGTAAATGCCTCAAAGTATCTGCCTTCCAGCTGAACGGTGTCAATTCCTATATGTACCATAATCTCCGCACCACTGTCGGAAACGAGGCCGATTGCATGATTTGTTGGAAAAAGGGCTGCTACTGTTGCGTCAAACGGTGCTCTCACCACCCCCTCCTCCGGTTCAATTACTACGCCCTGCCCCAATGCGCCGGAGGCAAATGCTTCGTCCTCAGCTTCTTCTAACGGCATTACCCAGCCTTTTACCGGAGATCCAAACTGAAATACCCGCGTATCTGTTGCTGTATCTTCTGCTGTTGTATTTGCTTCTATATTTTCCGCTGCATTTTCTTCTGTTTTTCCTATCACATCTCTGTCTGAACATTCTTCCTTCTCGAACTTGAAGCTCAACAGTAAGGTTATCACAGCGGTACTTACGACTGAGATGAGAATGGCAATGATGATATTTACGAAAAACTTGGTCGTATCGTCCCCCAGATACAGCAGGACCGCCGGTAATCCGGAGGAGCCGGTGGCAAATCGGTGGGTGTGGGTCAGCCCTGCATAAAGTCCGCCCAGACCTCCGCCGATCATGGCTGCCGCCAATGGATATTTTTTCGGCAGGGAGACACCGTAAAGAGCCGGTTCTGTAATTCCCATATAAGCGGTAATTGCACCGGATACCGCAATCTGCTTTGTCTTTTTATTCTTTGTCCTCAGGGCGACAACGGTTGTCGCAGTGGCCTGCGCCATATTGGAGCACACACAGCCCGGCCCGAAAATGCTGTCGTATCCGAGGTTAGCCATCTGCATAACGCCCAGCGGCGCTACACCGTTATGAAGACCGAACATTACCATCACCGGGAGTGCAGAGCCTACTAAAACTGCCGGCGCCCATGCAGCCGATTCGCTCAAAAAGGTAAAAAACTGTCCCAGATAATTGCCAAAAACTGCACCAATAGGGCCTAATACAGAGAATGCCAGAGTCCCCATAATGAGGAAGGTAAGCATTGGTACGAAGACCAGCTCCACGGCCTTTGGAATCCACTTCTTCAGCCTTTTTTCTACAAAAGACTGTACAAAGATAATGAGAATGATCGGAATAACTGAGGAACCGTAATTTGCCAGAGTAAATGGGATTACGTTAAAAAAATTCACCGCTTCCTTTGCCGCCACCAGCGCTGTCCAGTTCGGGTGAAGCATCATAGCTGCAACGCCGGCCGCCAGGATCGGATTGCATTTGAGCTTTTGAGCACAGGTAAAAGCCAGGATCATGGGCAGAAAATAAAAGACGCCGTCTGCAAATAAATTCAACAGGTAATACGTCTGGGAACTGCTGGATATCACCTTCATAACTACGAGCAGCGCCAACAGGGCTTTTACCATACCGGCGCCGGATAATGCCGGTATCACCGGCTGAAAGACTCCGGCCACAAAATCTATGATCTTTGTAAAAGCATTCTGTTTCTCCCCGGCTGCTTCTGCCTCCTCTTTATCCTTGCGGACGTCCGCCAGTTTTTCGATCTCCTCAAACACATCCGCAACATGGGTTCCAATGACTACCTGATATACCCCTGCGTTTCGGATCACCTTTGCGACTCCATCGGTTTCCTCCAACCTCCTGTCATCCGCCTTCTCTTCATCTGCCAGTTTAAACCGCAGACGCGTCTGACAGTGGTAGACGTCATTGATATTTTCTTTTCCGCCTACGTTCTTTACGATTTCCGCTGCTAACTTCTCATACTTTCTGCTCATATGAAATACTCCCCTCTCATTGTGAATGGACCTTTTACCTGTGCTGCACGCATCCGGAAAAGCGCTTCCGCTCTTCTTAAGCACAGTAAACCACAAATCATTTTGCCAATCAAGCAAACAGCAAATACCAAAACTAAGTTTTATATATTGCGGCTTTTGTTATGTTTTCATGAAACTTTCTGAAACAGGAAACATTTTTTGTGCAGAAATAAAAGAAGCCGTGACGAACGAAGTCAAATATAATCGTATCGCACAGCCCCTTTCACAGGCCTTACCTGTCCTGCATTTCTTTCATCATCGTAACTCGTTCCTGTTCCAATAACCGGGAATTTTTTATCTTAAACTCAAGATTTTGCTTGTACTGAGAGGCAAAGCAGCAGGAAAACAGGACGTTTAAAATATAATTTAAAGATTCCTCCGTCGCGTAATTTGCGATTTTACTATAAAGGCGCTCCCTGGATGACATGGTAATAATGCAGTCCAGATTTTTCCGCATATAATTATCGCCCCCGCTTGTAATTCCGATGATTGGCACATGATTTTTCTTGAGAAGCCCGATTCGGTTTACCGGATTCTGCGTGACACTGTTTCCGGAATAAGAGATAATGAGCGCCAGATCCTGCGGGCCCAGCGTTGCCGCCTCGATTCCCGCCTCTCCGCTCTTCGCAACAGCTGCACGCTTTCCGATTGTGAGAAGCTTCCGCTTAAACAGTTCTCCGAGGTATGTATTGGGACTGCTGCTGAAGATCACGATATTTTCTGCTCCGGCCAGATAATCCGCGGCCTTTTTCAGCACCTCTTTATCCAGCAGATCTGCCGTCTCACGAATACTCTCCATCTGCAATTTTTTGATATTTTCAGCGATCGTATCGATACCATCCTCTTTCTGAAACGGTATATTAAAATCAACTGTATTTTTATACTTTTTCTGGTAATTCACCTCGGCAATGTAATCCTTCATAAATTCTTTCCAGCCATCATACCCCATTGCCTTTGCAAACCGGACAACCGTCGCTTTCGATGTAAATGTCTTTTCTGCAATCTCAGTCACAGTATACTGATACAGCTTATCCTGCTCCTGCAGAATAAACTCCCCCACCGCATGACGGGCATCGGTGTATCTCATCATGGTTTCTTCTATTTTTTGAAATAAGAACATAGGCGCTTCCCCCGTATTTTGCTTATATAACTTTAAAACATTTCCATTTACCAGCCTTAAAACGCACATAGAAGATGATCGCCCGCAGGAGCCAGTCCAGGCACATGGCACAGGCAATACCTATGACTCCCATCTGGAATACAATTCCGAACAGCAGGGAAAAAATAAGCCTTCCTCCAATTGTAGAGGCAATCGAAACCACCATGGTAAACTTCACATCACCGGCCGCGCGGAGGCCGTTGCCCAGCGGCCCCGAAAACGGAAATACAATCGAGTTAAAAACATTATGGATCAATACCAGCAGAATCACCAGCCGTTTCGTTTCATCTGCCAGAATATAGGCTTTCATAAGCAATGGCGTCACGGCAAAAATCATGGCATTCCATATCAGGGAAAGCAGAAGCGTGATTTTCAGCAGCTTTTTAAAATAGTACTCCGCCTGGCTGCTGTCGCCTGCCCCCATACACTGGCCGATTACGGTTATAAACACAGGGCCCATTGTCACTCCGGCGAGGGCAGCCATGGACCAGATACTCTGCGCAATTCCATTCGCCGCTATCTGATACGTTCCAAACAGCGCGGCAACACTGCTGAGGGCGACCTTCACAAACTGAAAAATGCCGTTTTCTATCCCGTTTGGAACGGCGATGCCTAAGATCCGCCTCATTAAGTCCCGGTTCCACTGTAGGATCCATCCCAACCGATACTGCACACGTTCCCTTTTACGGAAACAGAGACCAGTGATTACCACCGCAGAAAACATTCGTGCGGCCAGGGAAGGATAAGCCACACCTGCCACGCCTGCATTTAATACAAATACACCGATAACATTGCCGATGACATTGATGATATTGGATAGCACCGAAATATACATGGTGGTACTGGTTTTTCCAACGCTCCTGTAAACCGCCGCTCCAGCATTGTAAACCGCAATGGCCGGATAAGAATAAGCGGAGATCCGTAAATAGGTCACGCAGGCCTCCATCACCTCCGGCTCCACTTTTCCAAACATCAGCCTCAGGATCTGCCTGTGCAGCATTAATATGACTACAGCCGCAGCAGCGGAGAACAGCAGGGATACGGTAAAAAGCTGGCTGGCCGATTCCCCCGCCGGTTCCGTATCGTGTCTGCCGATGTACTGGCTGATAATCACAGCGCCTCCGGAAGCCAGCGCCGTGAAAAGGTAAATGAAGATGGTATTAAAAGAATTTACCAGTGAAACGCCGGATACCGCCGCCTCCTCCGCATAACTGACTACAAAGGTATCTGCAATTCCCACCAGCATGACGAGAAGCTGCTCCATGAACAGGGGCAGGATCAATTTTTTCAATTCTTTATTTGAAAATAAGTGTCCTGCCATCAAATTTTCTGGTCTCCTGCAAAATCTACTGGTTCACACCACTCATTGCCCACATTTTCCCCCGGGACTTCCACGGCCAGATGTGAGAACCAGCTGTCCGGCGCCGCACCATGCCAGTGTTTTACGCCTGTTGGAATGTTGACCACATCGCCCGGTAACAGTTCCCGTACCTCCCCGCCCCATTCCTGGTAATATCCACGCCCCGCGACACAGATAAGTATCTGCCCGCCGCCCTTATCGGCACGGTGGATATGCCAGTTATTGCGGCAGCCCGGCTCGAAGGTTACGTTGAAAATACCCACCTGGTCTGCGGAAACAGGTGCTAAGTAGCTCTGGCCGGTGAAATATTCTGCAAAGCTGTCATTCGGCTCCCCAATTGGAAATATCATGCTGTCCGCGTACTCTTCTTTGGCGCTGGCGGTCACCTCACCAGCCGTCCAGACCTCCTTCGCCATGCGGAATGCCGCCCACGCCTTGGGCCAGCCTGCATAAAACGCCGCATGTGTCAAAATCTCGGCGATCTCTGTTTTCGTGATTCCATTTTTCTTCGCGGTCTCTAAATGATATTTAAATGAGGAATCGGTAAGTCCCTGTGCCATTAACGCTGTCACGGTAACCAGTGAACGGTCTCTAAGGGAAAGTTTATCCTCCCTGGACCAGACCTCCCCAAAAAGAACATCGTCATTTAATTCTGCAAATTTCGGTGCAAACGTACCAAGTGCCTCCCTGCCTGCTGTCTGTTTTACTGCCATTTTTTTGTTCCCTCCTTGAATTATTCGTGGTCATTTACTGCCATTTTAGCCGCCTTCTGCCATTTCAGCTACCTTCTGTCATTTCAGCTGCCTTCTGTCATTTCAGCTACCTTCTGTCATTTCAGCTGCCTTCTGTCATTTCAGCCACCTGCGTATCTCCGGTTCCGCAGATCCGGCGCTTCCGCCTCGGATCGCCAGACCTTTTTTCAGCTTTGCGCCGGGACAAAGGCGGCGGATATCCGCCTCACTGCTGCCCATACCGCTGCCTTCGTGGGTGCAAAACGGACAAATCGTTTTACCGGTGAAGTCAAAATGCTCCAGAAATGTGAATACTGCCATCGGCATCGTGCTCCAGTAATTTGGAAAGCCCAGATAAATTGTATCGTACTTCTCAAATTCTTCCGGATAATGCTTTAACTCTGGCCTGGCGTCCCGCCTCTGGTCCACCTGCGCCTCCGCGATGCATTCGTTGTAATCCCTGGAATATTCCTGTACTGGCTCCAGTTTAAAGAGATCTGCTCCTGTCAACCTTTGAATAATGCCTGCAGCAATCTCCGTATTGCCAACTTCCAGGTTTTTGAGCATCCCGTTCACATAGTTTTGATGCTTTCTTGAAAAATAAGCAATGAGTTCTGCCATATTACCTGCCTCCTTTTTAATTTCTGACTTAATTATAAAACAGTATTTCTTGACACGGAATCTCCAATATGTTACTTTGGTCTTAACTTATAGTTTATACTCTGTTTAATCCAGGAGGCTGACCATGTTTAATCCCCAGCTGACCGTCTTTGTATGTGTTGCCGACTGCGGCAGCTTTACAAAAGCGGCAGAAGCTCTATTCCTCTCACCGACCGCTGTAATGAAACAGATCAATGCACTGGAAAAGCATCTGAATCTGAAGCTTCTACTGCGCAGTGCGCACGGCGTTCATCTGACTCCCGCCGGAGAAGTCATCTACAGAGATGCGCGTTTTCTGTTCGATTATTCCAGGCGTTCCATCGAGCAGGCAAGGCAGGCCATGGATGATGCCGACCGCATGTTCTGTGTGGGAACTTCCCTTTTAAATCCGGCTAAACCGTTTATGGATCTTTGGTACAGGGTCAATCGGGCCTTCCCCAATTACAAACTTCACCTGGTTCCTTTTGAAGACAATCACGAAGGCATCCTCTCCGAGATTGCACAGCTTGGTAAAAAATTCGATTTTCTGGTTGGAGTCTGCGACTCGAGACTCTGGATGGAAAAATGCAGTTTTCTCCAGCTTGGCCGCTACAAAAAGATGTGTGCCGTGTCCAGAGAGCATCCCCTGGCCTGCAAACAGAATCTGGATATCTCTGACCTTTACGGAGAGACGCTTATGATGGTTGCCGAGGGCGATTCCGGCACCAATGACTTTATCCGGAATGACTTAAATCGGAATCACCCGGAAATTCAAATCGAAGATACTCCGCATTTTTACGATATCTCGGTCTTTAACCGCTGCGCCGAAACGGAAAATGTGCTGCTCTCACTGGAATGCTGGCAGGACGTGCATCCGGGACTTGTCACCATACCGGTAAACTGGGAATACAGCATTCCTTATGGGCTTCTGTATCCCTTGAATCCGGAGGACGATATCAGGCGGTTTGTCGATGCGGTGAAAGAATTGATTTGACAAATCGCGTATTCTGTTTAAGAAATAAAGAGTCCGGCAAGCTGGACTCTCGCGTAAGAGCACTTTCTTAATACACAATAAAATAGCTCCAGCCGCGTAACGATGGCTGGAGCTGTTAATTATTTAAATTGTTTGCCTTACTTTTTCCGGTGTTATTTCCAAAACACGCGTAAGGAAAGAATACTTTTCTTTCATCATATCATAATCAGCGCCTTCCGTGAGGAATTTGGCTGTACCGTCTACGACAAATCCTGTTCCCAACCCCATTTTCCCCTGGACCTCGTGGCTGCCTAAGGTGACGATCACTTTGTTCTGCACATCAACATTTTTTTGTGTTTTGTTAAACCAGGCAGCTGGGATCAGTATTCTATTGTCTGCGGTAAGAAATAGATAACTGTTCCAGGTATTGGCAACATGAGCCTTCTCATTTGCCCAGGATGTTACTGAAACAACGCCCTCATGATTCAGCACTTCTATAAATGATTCATTAAACATATAGTCCTCCAATTAAGTATATTATAGATAATTGTTATCTGTAATAGAGACTATATCACACTGTTTTTAAAAAGTCAATTGATGCCCGCAAAATAATATGCTATAATAGATAAACATTATCTGTAAAGGAGTGATTCTATGCAATTAAGTCAAGGGGTCGAGTACGCTTTCCACTCGCTTTTTTATATGGTTGATATGCCGGTTGGTTCTACGATCGGAATCAAAGAGCTTGCTGAACTCAACAAATTATCCGAAACATATCTCTCGAAAATCTTTACAAAATTACGAAAAGCGGGAATTGTCCGTTCCATCCAGGGGGCAAAGGGCGGGTATGAGCTTGCCAAACGAGCACAGAATATTTCATTTTGGGATATCGTCGAAGCGATAGAAGGGCCGTCTTATATGTTCCAGTGCGCGGAAATCAGACAAAATAATATTTTGGCAGATGAAAATGATGCCTGTAACTGCAGCAAACCATGCCTGATTAAAGTTGTTATGCAGGAAGCAGAGGATCAGATGCGGAATTACCTTTCCAGTAAAAACCTGGCCTGGCTAAAGGAGGAAGTTTATAAAGATTTTACGGATACAAAGAAACAGTCCATAGAGGAGTGGCTGAGCAAATCCATTAAATAGATTTGCTCAGCCATCTTTTCAATGGCCATTATAAGAGCCTGATGCTTTGAATTGTCTCAAATCTGTTATGTCAGTGACCGGTCAGTTTTAATAACAGCCACAGGAAGGTTGGAAAGATAAATGCCCCCCTGTAACCAACAACGAAATCTTCCCGTGCAATGTGAATTCCTAACTGCCTGAACTTTTAAACGGCTCTCCCCCTCCGGGGATTGAACCAGGATACTTCATAATCACAGCAGATAATTATTTTCCCGATTCGCAACCTGCAATTCAACCAATTTATATGTTGCATATCCACCGGTAACCAATGGCTCCCTGCTGCAAATATCTTCTGCCTCCTCACGACTGTCTGTTTTCAGAATATACATACCTGCCATCCCCGGATAACCTTTAAACACGCCGCAAATTTCCAGCTTTCCCTCATCGTCCAGCCTTCTTATGTTCTCAACATGCTCTGTGACTGCTTTCTTTGTCAGCTTATTATAAGTCCTGCTCTTCTCGATCATCATCACGTACATTAATTTTTCCATTCTACACGCTCCTTCATCTATTCCAATTTTCCAATTTGGTATAAGAACCAAAAACTCATAAAACTACGTTTCACTTGTACTGCCGATTTCAAGCAGGTTTCCCTCCGGGTCGGCAACATAAAAGTTGCGGATTCCGAAGGAAAAAGTCATGGGGCCTCCCGTTGGGAATCTTAAATCCATCTTCGATAACCGCTCATATTCCGCATCTACATCGGCAAAACAGGGGAGCCAGAGGGCAATTTCAAAGGTCTGATTTATTCCCCTGGGCGGAACGTAGCTTTCACCAATTGCCTGCACGAATGCCTTCCTGCTATACATAAATAAGGACAGTTCACCGCCTGCCGTCTTAAACTCTGCAAAATCCCCACCATCCCATTCCGTATGAAAGCCCAAAGTATCTCTGTAGAATCGAACCATACACTCCATATCGCCAGCTAATAGGCACGCGCCTATTCTTACTTCTTTTCCGACCATATTATATTCTCCTTTGTTGTCATATCATTCATTTAGCCAATTCCGATGCTCCCAGGCAATTGTATTTTCCAGTTCAACCAATCCAAATCTATCAAAATAATATGGATTCTGTTCTGTCTGTATCCGTTTCCAGGTTTGAATATTTTTCACGCAATTTTTCAACGAATTCCTGCGCCTTGGAAATATCACTCTTCAGCATTTCATATTCTGGCTGTGTGATACCGACAAGCTGAATAAAGTCTGTTCTTCCATAAACAGTATCTATACCATGTGCTTCCGTATCTGATACAGTAAGAAGTGCCGTGATTGCAGTATCGGAGCCCCCCTTAATCGGTTCTCCTTTATTTCCAATAAGCTGATAGGGTTCGAAATAGCGTTCAGATGTATAGGTATAGCGTGCAAGATTCGACAGCACATCTATGGCCCACATGCAGTCGTCCGTATTTACAGCTGAAAGCTTCATCGTCATCTCGTAGCCCCATTTACTCCAGTCGCCGCCAAAGCTATCCTTTTCAGCATAAAGCTGCGTCATACCGTAAGTAACAATATGCTTGTACCCATTTGGCGATGAATAAACAGAATAGCCATCAATATATTGGTCTCCGCCGAATATTGCACGTTTTAACATGTTTGTTCCGAAATGTTCAGGAGTCTGATTCGGATACAGCTCATCAAACACCTCATCTATGGCCTCCCAGCCAGGCGCCCAATCTTCCTCTTCCTCCAGCTTTTTAATAAATTCTTCGTAGGACATCATATCATTATTTTCCTCCGCAGCTTCCGTTTTTCCTTTGAAGCCTTTTTTCTTTTCTTTCCTTTTTTGCTGTTTTATCGCAGACGGTCAGTGATTTTCTGGTTCATGCTCTGTACTCCTTTTCAACTATTGTTTAACCATTTTTCTTTCAGCGTTTGTCTCAGATGATCGTTTCTCCTGCGCATAAAGTCTGTGTATTTCATTATATCATTTCTTCTGCTTATATTCTATTTTTATCTTTCTTAAAATGAGTTTCTCCGACAGGAAACAGCAGCAGCCCTATAAAAAAGTTGATACCTGAAGCAAAAAAGACCAAGCGTCATGGTTCCGCCTGATCTTATTCTAACATTTTTACATTCATATACTTTTTACATTCAAACACGTTCACATTAAGAAGGCACATAATTCAGAATCCAAATGCATTTCCCGTACTCACTCATTACGAATCCGTTCACCGCTGCCTAATCTCAAATTCCGCCGCGAGGTAATATGTAGTATAATCCCCTGTTCCCCGGAAATCGTTCACGGTCTTTATGATCCGGTAATTCCCCGGCTCCATGGAGCCATGAAATATCTCCCAATTGACCGTTATCTCCGCCGGACTCCCCTTTCGGGCCTCATATCCAACCGCGTTAAATGTCCAGTTGTCAATTATATAGGGAACGCTTTGCCACTGTCCATTCACGAAATGCTGTAATTCATAATTTTCGCCAAACATGATATCCAAATCCGTCTCATTCAAAATACAGAGCTTAACCGATCCAGAATCGGCACTGCCTTCCACCGCTTTCATTGTCACTCCATCCAGCGTATTGAGTCCATCCTCAGCCTTTTCAAAAAGACCAAAGCCACTGTTATATTTAACATAAATACGATCTGGCTCATCCCTGTTCCCATAGACTTCCTGGCCTGGATCCAGCCTGGAGGCATGAAAATCCTCTGATGGATATTCTGTATTGTCTACGGCAGCAATGGTGCCGGCCTTTTCAAATCCGTCTCCCAGCGGCAGATCAAATCCATCTGCTGTATAGAGATAAAGCGTTCCATTGTAACAGACACTTGCACGCTGTATTTCGCCGGACGGGTAGCCCGTCGGCGCTGTCTGTTCCGCTTCCGCTTTCTGGTTCGTCTGTGAAACGACTCCCCCCTTGCTGCTATAGACCATAAGCAGGACAGCTGCCCCAGCAGTCCAGATCCAGATCCATCTCCATCTCCATCTCCTGCTTCCCATACCATTGCACTCCTCGTTCTTGAAATATTTGGTATATTAAGTATACTATATTCGGACAGAATGAGGTATTACGTTTCTCTTGCGAATGTTTAAAATTTCGATGATGTATCCTCTTAAACGGTAATTGACTGCGTTTTGCGGGTAAACTTCATTGGCATTCGGGAAATCACCGAATCATCTCACGAGGCAGAATCCCAAATTTTTTATGAAATGACTCCGAAAAATGACTTACATTTGTATACCCCACGGCAAAGGCCGACTCACTCACATTATGACCCCCCTGCTCTAATAGTGCAAATGCTTTTTCCAGCCGCTGTTCCCGGACAAATTCATAGACGGTGTTCCCGAAGTACTGTTTAAAAGAGCGTTTCAGCTTGCAGTCGTTCATGCAAATCATACGGGACAATTCCAGCAGAGAAGGCGGGGATTCCAGACGGCTTAACAGAATCTCGCGTGCATAGGTTAAACTCTCAATATCGGTTCTGGTGAGCTGGCTTATGGAATCCCCTCCGTTGTCCCTGCAGAGCAGTCTGTCAATATTGATGGACAACAGTTCCAGGATATAACTTTCCATCAAGAGCTTATTGATCTTATTTGTTTCATTAATAAAACACAGATCCAGTTTGTTCATGATACTCTCTTCCCTCGCATCGCATTTAAAGCCATAAGAGGAGTAAGAATCCTTCTGAAAGGAACGAAACCCTATACTGCTTTTACCGCAGACAGCTTCACAAAAGCCATCAAACGAGCATGGGCTAACCCAAATAGAATACAGATGTACCTCTTGGCCGCTGTGATATTCTGAATATGCACTCGTTTCACCCAGAAACCCCAGCGTTGCATATCCAGGCCTCAGTTCCACAGCTTTGCGCCCTACTTCTCCGCAAATAGGGGCTATGCGGGTATAACTCAGCTCAAACGCAGGAGATGTGGTACCGGATTTCCTCTTTACCAGATCGGAAAATGTACCGGAAGAAACCACGATATGTACATCTGGCCGTATCGCAATGATTTCTTTCGGAAATATATTGGATGCCTCAAACTTTAATGGTAAATATGACATTTTCACCCATCCTTTATCATGTCCCGCCCGGGACAAGGAAAATACGCTAAAAAACAGAAAACAGATTATGAACCGACTATTATTATAGTTAGTTTTCCCTAACCAGTCAATAGGAACAACCCATCTATGATGGTTAATTTTAATCAGTAATGCAAAAAGCCGCTGACACAGGCAATTCCGTCAAGGGGCAGGAAACCTCCGTTTCAGGGCAGAAAGAAAGTCTGCTTTTTCGTATACTTGCCGAAGTTAGTCTTTTCTAACCATTCAAAGTATAATTCATTTCAGGAGGTTCCAAGTGAAAAAGAAAATTACAATTCCAATTATTATCATGATGGCTGCAGCACTGACCGCGTGCTCGTACTCAGCAAATCCATCACAGACATCCGGGCAGGCGGCAGCTTCCATTGCGGATACAAAACCAGAAGCGCAGCATGGTGATACCGTTACGGTTGAAGATATGAAAGGCACGGTTGAAATCCCGGCTCATCCACAACGTATAGCAGACGTTTCGGGTCTGGCTGATGAACTGATTATTTTGGATATGCCATTTATTGCTTCGGCTAATACCAGTATGTTTGACGGCATAACAGTGCCCGATTATCTTCAGGAATATTTCACTCAAAACAATGTTGAAACCGTAGGCAACTATTCCGGAGCATCCGCTTCCGGTGATTTAAATCTGGAAAAAATCGCCGAGCTGAAGCCAGATCTTATTATTATGAATATTCGCCATGACAAGGTATATGAACAGCTCAAAGCGATCGCCCCTACGGTCATGATCACCGACGACATCAGCTACGTCAACTGGAGGGGACGTTTTCAGCAGCTTGGCCAGTGGTTTGGCAAAGAGGATGTTGTAACGCAGTGGCTTTCTGACTATGATGCAAAGGCAGCGGAGCTTTCAGCGAAGGTAAAGGAGGTGGTTGGAAACGAGACTTTTGCTGTTCTGGAAGCGAATTCGGTACATTTTGGTTCCTATTACGTTTACAGGACCGGAGGCCCGGGTGAGCTGATCTACGATGAGCTGAAGCTGGCTCCCTCATCCGGTGTTCCGGAGGATGTGTGGGGAGAGGTCGTTGATGCGGAATACTTCTCGAAAATCGATGCAGATCATATTTTCTTTTTCAGTGATGACGGAGAGGTTGGAGATACCGGCAAAAGCCCTGTCTGGCAGAACTTGAAGGCGGTAAAAAACGGAAACGTATATTACGGTAAGAATGAGGCGCAGTATAATATGGCGTACACCGCGAATGGCAAGCTGCTGTATATAGAGAAACTGGCAAATGCCATTATAAACCAAAGCAATGTCGAGTAAGCCACAAGCTACGGCCTCTTCTCCCCGCATGCCCCTGCAATGGCTTCGCACACAAGCGGGCTTTGCACTTTCCATGGTTCTGATGGTGTGTATCCTGCTGTTTTCTCTCCTGTTCTCGGTCAGCATCGGAGTGGCAGGCGGAAATATACATGTATTGGCGGATGCGATTTTTCGCCCGGCACACTTAACTGATCTCGGAAGAATTATGCTCGTGATGCGTATGCCCAGAGCACTGGCCGCATGCTTTACCGGGGCGGCCTTCGCCCTTTCCGGCGGTGTCATGCAGGGCGTAACGAGAAATCCTTTAGCGGATTCCGGACTTTTAGGGATCAATGCGGGGGCTGGATTTTTCGTTGCTCTGACCGCGGTCCTTTTTCCCTCTTTACCAAGCATCGGTATGATGCTTTCGGCTTTTATGGGGGCGGCTCTGGCCGTGCTGCTGGTCTACGGGCTGGGAACCGGCAAACACAAAACAGGGGCTGTCCAGCTTATACTGGCCGGTTCTGCGGTTTCCGCCCTGCTAACGGCATTGAGCCAAGGGGTCTCTCTCACCTTCGGACTTTCCAAATCGCTGTCTTTTTGGACAGCCGGAAGCCTGTCCGGGATTACATGGCAGAGCCTTGTCCTGACCATTCCATGGATTTTGGGCGCAGGTTTTGTCAGTCTGCTCCTCTCAGGGCGATTATCGATCCTGGCTCTGGGGGAGGAAAGCGCGGCGGGGCTTGGCATAAACATACGGGCGGTTCGACTCCTCAGCACGATCGTGGTACTTATTCTGGCTGGTGCGAGCGTATCCCTGGTTGGCGGAATTTCATTTCTGGGACTAATCGTCCCTCACATTGTACGCTTCCTCACCGGTGAGGATTATCGAAGGCTTTTGCCAGGCTCTGCACTTTTGGGGGCGATTCTGCTTGTCCTTGCGGATGCTGCAGCCCGTACTGTCCACGCTCCTTTTGATACGCCGGTCGGCGCCCTGGTATCCGCCATCGGCGTTCCGGTCTTTCTGGCGCTGACATATCGGAAGAAAGGAGCGATTCTATGAAAAAGGAACACAGGCAGAAGGCTGTACCATGGGTTCTCCTGATCGCAATGATCGCGGCTGTTTTACTATCCGTCAACTGCGGATATTCGAGGATTCCCTATTCTGATGTCATAGCAAGCCTGCTGAATCCGGGAGATCCCAATGCATCTGTAATTCTCTTGCAGATTCGTCTTCCACGCATTGTTCTGGCCGTCCTGTGCGGAATGGGACTGGCCCTGTCCGGCTGTGTCCTGCAGGCGGTGACAGAAAACCCGCTGGCTGATCCAGGAATATTGGGGATCAACGCTGGAGCAGGCTTTACCGTTATGCTGTTTTTGACACTATTTCCAGCTTTGCACACCAGCACAATGATCTTTCAGCCCCTCTTCGCCATGGCGGGAGGTCTGCTGGCGGCGGTGCTGCTGTACGTCTTTTCAAAAAGGAACGGTAAGGTCAGGCCGGCTTACCTCTTGCTCGGCGGTATTGGCCTTTCAGCCGGATTCTCATCTGTTATGCTGATTATGGCGGCTGACATGGAAAACAGCAGCTATCAGCTGGTGGCCAGATGGCTGGCTGGTAATATCTGGGGAACCAGCTGGTATCAGGTAAAAGCGCTGCTTCCTTATCTGCTGCTTCTGATTCCTCTGCTTTTCACAAAAACGGGGGTTTTAGACTTATTGCTTTTGGGAGAAGATGTCTCCCTTGCGCTGGGGGTTCAGGTGGAAAGGGAACGAAAAATCTTGCTGGCTGTGGCTGTGGCGCTGGCCGCCAGCTGTATTTCCGTCAGCGGCGGTATTGGCTTTATCGGACTGGTCGCCCCACATATAGCCAGAAAATTTGTAGGCGGACGGCATCCTTTGCTTCTTCCCGCATCCATGCTGTTTGGCGGGCTGCTGCTTCTGCTTGCGGATACCATAGGGCGTTCCCTTTTTGGCCCCATAGAAATACCGGTCGGAATCGTAATTTCCGTCCTGGCTGCGCCCTATTTTCTCATTCTGCTTCGCAGGCAGATATAAGGAGGTGAATCAATCATGAAATCCTGTATTACAACAGACAAATTGTCCGCCGGTTACAGCGGTGTCACAGTGTTCCGGGATATCGATCTGGAGATACCCGCCGGCAAAATAACGACGCTGATCGGCTCCAATGGCTCCGGCAAATCGACGATTTTAAAAACCATGTCCCGTCTGATTACGCCGTTGTCTGGTACGGCCTGTTTGGATGGGCAGTCCATTCACAGCATGCCGACTAAGCTGGTGGCCCAGAAACTGGCGCTCCTTCCGCAGGGTGCGCAGACACCTTCGGGGATCACAGTAAACGACTTAGCTGAATATGGACGTTTCCCTTACAGAAATAAATTATCGGGACTTACGCAGAAGGATCGGGAAATCGTCCGATGGGCTTTATCCAGTACAGGCATGACAGAGCTTGCTGACCGGGAAATGGATCAGCTGTCCGGCGGGCAGCGTCAGCGCGGATGGATCGCGATGGCACTGGCGCAAAAAACAGACATATTATTTTTAGACGAACCAACTACATATCTGGATATTTCACATCAATTAGAGATACTGCAGCTCCTGCAAAGATTGAATTCGGAACAGAACGTTACTGTGGTTATGGTCCTGCATGACTTGAATCATGCCATCATGTTTTCCGATTACCTGGTGGCCGTCAAGGATGGAAAAAAGCACTGCGCAGGTCCGCCAGAGAGTGTAATCACACCGGAGACGCTTCGCGAAGTCTTTCAGGTGGAGGCGGCAGTCGTTCGCCATCCCGTTCTGGATGTTCCTGTATGCCTGCCTTACAGCGTTCGGGGGCAAAGCTTTCAAAAGCAGAACCAGCGGCAAAATGGAAATTGATGAATTAATCGGGTAATACAGACAGATTTCCCTGTCAGTCCTATTGTTTCCTATAAAATTACGAACGGAGGATGCAGAATAAAAACTGCATCCTCCGTTTCGCCTGATTATCTACAAATCAACAGCAGATCTGGAAAGCCACAGAGAACTCCTGTGTCTCCGCTTAGTCAGGAACAGAAGTGTGACTACGGCCAATATACCGGTCTGAAGTAGGAAGGCCGCGCCAAGACTGCCTGTAAAGCCCATTACCAGGAAGCCCGCAGCGGCTACGGCTGCTGAAAAAATGGCATAGGGCAGTTGGGATACCACATGGTCAATATGAACACATTGAGCACCCGTACTGGACAGTATGGTCGTATCTGATATAGGAGAACAATGATCTCCGAAAACAGCTCCCGAAAGCACAGCCCCCAGGCAGCAGTAAAGCATTGTATCCCCCACCCCGAGGCTGGAAGCCATCTGCACACTGATGGGAAGCATGATTCCGAACACTCCCCAGGAAAAACCGGTCGCCAGCGCCATCACCGCTGAAAAAAGGAACAGTAAACACGGCAGCAGCTGGGAAGAAATCTGATACTCAATCAGAAGGCCAGATAAGTATGCTCCCGGCTCTAACATACCTATGATATCAATCAGCACCCAGGCAAACAGGAGGGCGGTGGTAGCTCCGGCAACCTTTTTTATACCGGAAAATGCAGTGGAAAACAGTTCCTTTCCATGAAAATGCCAGTATCTGTAAACTGCCCATCCAAGACCTGCGGCACATCCCGCACACAATGACAGATAAGTGGAGGCATGCTGAAGTATCTCAAAAATATTCCGGGAACCGGAGAAAATGCGCCCCGTTATATACATGGTCCCCACACTTACAACCACGAGTATACTGATAGGCATAACCAGATCGGAAGCATGCTTTTCGTGGGTGTCATCTAACGGCTTAACGTCTGACTGAATGGATGAAGCATCATTCATTCTGCCAAGATTGATATTCCATATGGCGCTGATCAATACGACAGCCAGCGAAAAAATCGCATAAAAATTATAAGGAATCGTCCCTATAAACTGGTTTAACGGTGCCGCTGTCCCCGGCAATATAACAGCAAACAATGCAATAATATAGGCTCCCCAGCTGGACAGCGGACAGATCGAACACACCGGCGCGCTGGTAGAGTCAATAATATACGCCAGTTTTTCCCTGGAGACCTTATAGCGGTCAGTCAGACTTCTGGAGACCTCCCCCACAGTCAGTGCATTAAAATAATCATCTATGAATATGATAATTCCCAGCACAACCGCTAAAAGTTGGGCCATAGCTGCATTTTTCACTCGCTTTTGAGCCCACCTCGCGAAACCGATGGTCCCGCCATTTTTGTCAATGTATGCCGTAAGCATACCAAGTCCCAGAATAAAGAGCACCAACAGTATATTATCTGTATTCCAGTTTCCAGCCGTATAGAAAATGCGTGATGCCGAACCCACCACAGCCTCAACCGTTTCCCCCGGCTGAAAGTTACACAGAATAAACGCGCCGGCAATAATACCGGCAGATATGGAAATGACCACCCTTCTGGTCGCAATAACCAGCAATATAACAATCAGGGGAGGAATCAGAGAAATCGCAGTTGCCTCCATAATGATCCGCCTTTCCTTTCAATGAATGTAATCCATCTTTCTATTCCGCCGCACTTAACGGCAGCTTTCCTTCAGAATCATCTTCCCGCCGTCGATCACTCTTGAGCCCTCCAGCACCCGGTCCTCTCTTTCCCATACAAGCGGTTTTATGAATAATGATACCTTTTCACTAATAAACTCGGAAGCACTCCTGTAAAACAGGCTTGGGGAATGGTCCAGGCAGTAATGCGCAACGCCCTCCTCCCTATAGATGGGATTATCCGTTGTCGTCGGGCGGGAAGTCTCAATGGCGCCATGTTCATCGCAGCTTACATCAATCAAAAGTGCATCTTTTTTTAGTTTTTTTAAGTCTTCCCTGAACAGGATATGATCCCTGCGTTCCGGGTCCCACAACACAGCATTTACGATGATATCAAACTGTTCCATTTCTTTCCTGAACTGTTGTTCCTGTCTGCGTCCGTACACAGTAGTCAATGCAGCATTTGAGACAAGCATCTTATACGCTCCCATGGCTGTATTGCCCCGTCCCAGTATAGCGGCCCTTTTTCCTTCCATCAGGATTCCATAGCTTAAACAGCCATGGAGGACCGATGCCTCGCCTGCAAGAATACTATTTCTGTAAAAAATCTGGGTACTGTTCTCCAGCATCTCTTCCCAGGCATATACCCTTAGCTTCCTGTCCAGCAGAAGTTTCTTCATATCGGGATCCACATGAGGGTGAACCCACCCGAAAATTGTGGTTCCTTCCCTAAGTTCACCCAGATATTCCGCATCACCGGCCTTAAGATCACAGATAATATCACATTTTTGCAGAATTTCCTCTCTGGTAGAAATTGAGGCTCCCATTTTCTCATACTCCTGATCGGGTATTCCCAACTTACTTGCATAGCCCCGCTCAAAGAACATGTATGCGGCTTCCTTTCCCAGCTCATTCATATGGCAGGGAAGAAGTGCAATCCTGTTTTCATTTTCCTTATGGCTGTTTATAAAACCCATTGTCTTCATGATTGGAACCTCCTTACAGTACCTCTTCGTTTTTGTAAAATAGCCGAATTACGCTGCTGCTGAGCAGTGCAATGCGATGCGATGAAGCTTACTATTGTTTTCCCCTTTCTGGCTGCCTACATTCTACATCATGACAGAATAAAGATTCCATGTAGGAGAATCTCCGGGATGTAATCATTCTATAAATATTCGTGTGTTTACTGTACTTTTCATACCACGGCAGTCAATGCCTGAATCAATATCAAAATTATCCGTGCGAATATTCCAGCCCCTTGTTCCACTCCTCTCCTATTCATTACATTTCCACACCCTTTCACGGCATATTCTTTACATACAGCTCTTCCTTATGTTAAAACTATGACAGGACTGTATGATAAATATAAGGAAAGGGCAGTTTTCCATGAAGCAAGTATTACTTGTCGATCCTGGACGTGAATCTTCCAGACAGCACCGGCTGGGAGATCTGTCAGGAAATACAGAAAAAATCCGATTCTGCGATTATCTTTATTACAGCAAACGACCTGGAGCAGGACATATTAAAGGGAAACTATGTGGTATATCACCTGGCGGCTGTGAGCTGGGGAATCGGCAGATAAATATAAAAAAACGAAATGGATTATGGAGGAAATCAAATGTATGAAAACTGGAAAAGAAATAACAAAAAAATGATTATGCTGATGATCTTAACCTTGGCCATTGGAGCCGCTTTGTTTATCATTTTCTGCTTAGATTTATTTAGCTTCGCCCAATTATTGGTGAAAGGAAGCAGCATAACCTCCGAAGACATGAAATTGTATGGGGAAATCTTCAGCGCTATTATTTTAATCCTTTCATCTGCTGCACTGTGCTGCAAGATTAAGGAGGACCCTGAAAAAATATTTGTAAAAAGCCTTAGAAGATATGCCAACACCACACAGCAGCCGGATGCTACGGTGGAGCGGCTCAAAAAAACCTGGGAAAGCGGTGAACAGCTGCGAGACTGGTGCCGTATGGATGAGAAATATATCATCGAATGTATCAATGGCCCCTGTTATGCAAATGTGATACCGATTCAAGAGGTGATTTGGGCACATAAAACAGTAACACAGGTAAATGCCGTCATAAAAACAAATACCTCCTTGATTTTGCACTATGCAAACCATAAAGGAGGTACCATCTCCATAAGCGAAACGGCAGTAGATTATATTTTGCAGCAGTTTATGGAGAAGCACCGCGAAATTGTCGTGGGATACAATCGGGAAGTGGAAAAACTCTACTTAAAAGGGGATATGGCGGGTCTCAAAGAATATGCCCGTCAGCAGCGTACTGGCACACCCGCAGACTGAATTGGTTTGCCAGTAGTAAGGTTAAGGAGTTGTATCTAAACAGAAAAAAATCACCTCATTAATTGCCTGACTCATACCAGAAATAATTTGATTAATTTTTTCTGGAATTGCATTCGAATCATTATGTGCAAGTATGTTTCTAAGATAGGTAATATCATCTTCGCTAAATGTTTTCCCAGGGCGTCGAGTCTGATGAAAGCCAATTGTATGAGTAGGATCGGATGGATTAAATATATGATTAATATAGTCCGTTACGTCCTTCTGCCTGTGCTTGGCCGATACCAAGGACATAAGAAACTCGTATTGTATCAGGTAACGAATTGCTATATTCTCGATCTTCATTATGCTGCTGAATACCAGGAGTCTGTCTCTCTTTTCAGAATCGGAGGGGATGCCAGAGAATATTTTGGAAAATTGCTCAATTGAATATATGGGAATTGCCAAAGTACTGCATTCAATACCAATAGTTGTTCTTGCAGTGAAAATCCCATCTTTATTCACTTCGTTTGGATTATAGATTTGATTTTCCTGAATTGTAAATTTGTCAACCACTGCATTCAGTTTTCCGATGATATTTATTAAAAACAACTCCACCAACTGATAAGCGTTCTCTTTCATCACCTGATCAATGAATGTATCTTCGGAAAACCATACTTTTATTCCCTCTAAACAATATTTTTTCATCAAAACATCGATTGAAACAATAGAACCCTGGTTTTCAACAGGAAATGAATGATTCTCACCGCTAATGGCAATGTTTTTTATGCCTGTAATATAAAACAAAATATATGGATTCAAGATAAACACCTCCTCATAGCTGGTTACCCTCTTCCGTATTATATTAATTCATATTGTACAAAAATACAATGATGTTTATTTATGCTCTGCCATCTGATTATTCTGAACATCATCCATAATATTATTTTCTCCATAAATTATACCCAGGTTCAAAAAGTTTCGAACCTGGGTATGCCTATCCATAAAGAACTCAAACCTTGCACCATGTCTGTCCTCAAAATAAAGGACAGAACGACAAAAAAAACAGATTCTCATGACTATGGAGAATTGTACCTCAAAGCCAGAAGCTTTAATGTAATAATGATTCTTCTTTCCCGATCAGCTCTCCTGTATTTTTCTATTCGGTGCATCTGTCAACGGCACGGTCATCCAGTTACGGATTATACAAAATCATATGCAAAATCACCTGTTCATCTCCAATATTCTTATAGGAATGGACGGTATCGGCCTTAAACCGGATGCTTTCGCCTTTCTCAACTTCAAACTTGTGACCATCGGCACAAATTTCAATTTTCCCCGCAAAGATCGTGATAAATTCGGTTGTTCCCTTTAGATGAGGTTCCGACTCCCAATAGCTCTCCCTGTCCAGCTCCAGATAATACACGGCAAATCTCCGGTTCTCATCGTCTGGAAAAAGAGAGTAGTTTTTCACCTTTCCGCCGTCTTCCAGCAGCGGCTGAATCTCTGAGGTTTTCACAATTTCATAAAGACTCTTGGGACGGACTGTCAGGGCGTCAAAAGGCACCTTCATTCCATTTGAAATTTTCCATAATGTAGATATCGTCGGATTTCCATCTCCGCGCTCAATCTGAGCAAGCATACTCTTGCTGACGCCGCTAAGCTTTGCAAGCTCATCCATACTTAATTTGTTTTCTTCCCGCAGCCGTTTCATATTTTTAGCAACGATTGTATTCATCGAATCCAAAAATATCGCTCCTTTCTATTGACAATATATCGCACAAGATGTACTATTATATCACACTAGTGCAATATATTAATCATTTTGTATCATTATACTATTTTACTATCAGTTTGTAAATAGGAAAGGAATCATTCTAATTATGAAACGAGAACATTTCTCATCGCGTCTGGGATTTATTTTAATCACAGCGGCCTGCTCTATCGGTCTTGGAAATATCTGGCGTTTTCCTTATATTACAGGAAAGTATGGAGGGGCATCCTTTGTTATCATTTATTTGATTTTCCTGGTCATACTGGGCCTGCCGGTTGTCGTAATGGAATTTGCGGTAGGCAGAGCCAGTCAGCGCAGTACCGCGCAGTCCTTCAATATTCTGGAACCCAAGGGCACAAAATGGCACTTATTTAAGTATGCAACCATCATTGGGAACTATCTGCTCATGATGTTTTATACGGTAATCAGCGGCTGGCTGCTCTACTACTTTTTCAAGATGGTGAAGGGGGATTTTCAGGGACTCACCTCAGATGAGATTGGCCATGTATTCTCAAATTTACTAAGCAGCCCCCTATCCATGATTCTCTGTTCCTTTTTTGTAATTGTTCTCTCGTTCGGTATTTGCGCTGTCGGTCTGCAAAAGGGAGTGGAGCGTGTCACAAAAATCATGATGTCGCTTCTTTTTTGCCTTCTGCTCATTCTGGCCGTCAAGTCCGTCATGCTTCCCAATGCGGAAACAGGGCTGCGTTATTACCTGTATCCTGACTTTGGAACCATACAGAAAATTGGAGTACAGGAATGTATCTTTGCAGCTATGGGGCAGGCGTTTTTTACACTCAGCATCGGAATCGGCACACTGTCCGTATTTGGAAGCCGCATCGACAAGAGCCATTCCCTAACCAGCGATGCCCTTTACATGGGGATCCTGGACACCGCGGTCGCACTTCTGGCGGGGTTGATTATCTTTCCGGCCTGCTTCAGCTTTGGGGTAGCGCCGGACAGCGGACCAAATCTCCTGTTCATTACCCTGCCGAATATTTTTAATGTCATGAGCGGCGGTCGTCTCTGGGGCAGCCTCTTTTTCCTCTTCATGGTGTTTGCTGCCATTTCCACCGTTATCGCGGTGATCGAAAATATTGTTACTTACGGGATGGATCTGACCGGATGCAGCCGAAAAAAATCAGTTTCCGTCAACCTTATACTGCTTCTGCTGCTGTCCCTGCCATGCATTTTCGGTTTCAATATCTGGAAAGGCTTTCAGCCGCTGGGGGAGGGAACCAGTATTCTTGATTTGGAGGATTTCATTTTAAGCAATAACCTGCTTCCACTGGGAAGTCTGGTATTCCTTTTGTTCTGCACCCGGCGTTATGGCTGGGGCTGGAATCAATTTTTCAAAGAAGCCTCCATTGGAAAAGGCCTGCCATATCCTGGCTTTGCCAGGAAATACATAAGCTGCGTCCTGCCGGTTATTGTGCTTGTGATTTTCATAAGCGGGTATTTATCACTATTCAAATAGGCTCTAAAAGAAAGAAGGGATGAGATGTTCCATTTATATGATTTTCTAATCTACTGTTTTATAACCGCCTATACACCAGGTGCCAACAATCTGCTTTCCATGAGCAACGCCATACGGCTGGGATTTCGCCGGAGCATTCGGTTTAATCTCGGTATACTGGCCGGATTCAGCGTAGTCATGGCTGTCTGTACTGCATTCAGTGCAACGCTCTATTCGTATCTCCCCAGAGTAAAAACAGGCATGCAGATTCTGGGCGCCGCTTATATGCTGTATCTCGCATGGAAGGTCTGGAAAAGTTCTGCGGATTTACATACAGACGGCGGAAAGGAGGCCAGTTTTATTTCCGGCATGATACTGCAATTTGCCAATCCTAAAATCTATATCTATGCAATCACGGCTATGTCGCTCTATATCCTGCCAGTCTGTCATTCGATCCAGGGATTGACCGGATTTACGATTCTGCTTTCCCTCATCGGCGCCTCCGGATCTTTTGTCTGGGCACTGTTTGGAGCCGCATTCTGTAAGTTCTTCTCGAAACACACAAGGCTGGTAAATACAGTTATGGCAATTTTACTCGTCTACTGTGCAGCTTCCCTTTTTCATAACGGTTGAAAAAGAAGCGAAAGACCTCAGGTTTTTCGCTTCTTCCTTTTTTCAATATTTTCTATTATCAGTGGAATACAGGCATGATTGCGGTATTCTCAAAGAAGTTCTAATCTTCCCAAAATCTTATTCGTGCAGTTTACTGTTCTTCCATCCTGTCTCAATCGCCGCATTACAATCCGCATCAAGCGCCTCGGCTGCCTCCTCGGGCGTTATGGTCCCGGCAAGCAGCTTGTGGATATGCGTGTAGAATACGTCGCGCACACCGCGCCAGTTTGGGTTGTTGGCGGTGAAATCCACCGTGTTGGCTGTGTTCGCAGTATAGGCCTCCTGCATAAAAATGTGCTTGCTCACACGTTCTGCAGTGGCGTTGCTGGCAGGGATTCCAATCTGTGCGTAATTCATGAGTTCCTCATCAGACATGAAATAACGCAGGAAATCCTTGGCGGCCTGGACCTTGTCCGTGTCGCCATTGTCAAAAATCTCGAAGCCGGTGACAAACGATGTATTATATCCTTTCCCATCCGGACTGGGGAAATTGGCCGTTCCTGTCAAGCTCATGTCCATACTGGGCAGCGTGGCGCTGTTTGCCATGTATATGGCAAGCTGGTTATTGGTAAACAGATCGCTGCAGTCAACAATCTCCAGATTCTCACAGCCGGCTGGAAAATAGCCCTTTTTATAGGAATCCGCAATCCACTGCAGAGCGGCAATTCCCTCTTCCGTATTGAGATTAAAACGGCCATTTTCGTCAAAGAAGTGACTACCCTTGCTGCGCAGTAAAGTCATGATATGCGTGTCTCCCTGGTCGTTCTTGGCGTACATCAGCATGGGATAGGTCATATCAGACAGATGAGCAGCCAATGTGGACAGGATGTGCTCCCATTCCTCCGGCGTCCAGCTCTGTATCGCGCCATCCACTCCAATATACTCCGCCAGTCCGCATTGACGGAACAGATCCTTGTTATAAATCAGCGTATTTTGAAGGCTGTAATAGGGCAGCATATACGTCTTACCGTCTGCCTGGCTCATCTTCCAGAGCGCATCATCAACATCTGCCCGCATTTCCTCCGTGATAATGTCGTCCAGCGGCACCACGCGGCCCGTATGAATATATCCTGCCATGTTAAAATAGCCTTCAAGCAGAATGTCCACCGCATCATCCGTATCAAAGCAGCCGGTAATATATTCATCCTCCTCCGTGTAGCCGAACTTTACAACCTCCACTTTGACATCGTAATCTGTGTACTGGGCGGCGAATGCCTCGCCTGCCCTGTTTAATACTTCATAGGAATCAGTAATGCCCGTGTCGGCATTGGCTACCGTTAGTGGCGGAAGCTTTACTTTCAGTGTAATCTGCCTCTTTTCTGCCTCCTGTGTTTTGCACCCGGTAAGTATCCCCATAAGCATAACAAAGAGTATTCCCCCCGCGGCAATCCGTCTCCAATGTTTCATCTCTTCTCCCCTCTTTTTCCTAATCCAAGCTTCTGCATCAGCTTGTTTACGTCGATTGGTTTTGCAATGAAGCCGTCCATTCCAATTTCCCTCGCCTTGACCTGATCTTCTCTAAATGTATTGGCTGTACAGGCATAAATAATAACTGTCTTTGCGTCTGGACGATTTAGCCTGCGGATGAGCTTTGTCGCCTCATAGCCGTTTCGCACAGGCATTTGCACATCCATCAGGATAATATCAAACTCATATGGCTGAGATTTTTCAAACAGTTCAACTGCCTCGCCCCCATCCGAAGCCCGGACTGCGGTAAATCCAAACGTATCCAGGATTTCCATAAGGATTTCCGCATTTAAATCATTATCCTCAGCTACCAGAATATGTGGTTTTTTCTCTCTTTCCTGGTCTTGATGTGCGTGATCCGCCACAGCAGCACCAGCAAAATCTTCAGGGGCAGTCTCTGACATCAAAGTAAAGGTAAAGCAGCTTCCTTCGCCAGGCCGGCTTGTCACGGCCAGTGTTCCTCCCATTTGCTTCGCCAGCAGCGAACTGATGGACATGCCAAGACCAGTCCCCTGTCTGCCCTGGGAAATACCACTGCGTTCCTGGCTAAACGGATCAAATATCTTTTGCCGGAACTCTTCGCTCATGCCGCAGCCGGTGTCTTCTACCTGATAGGTCGTCAATATTCCTCCGGCTTCCGCTGACTGGAATACCCGCATAGTGACACGGCCGCCCTCCGGTGTAAATTTAACCGCATTTCCCAGAATATTGACGAGGATCTGTTCAATCCTTATATCGTCTCCAACAAGGCCGGAACAGATAATGTCGGTTTCTACCCGGAAGTCAATCCCCTTATCTTCCATAGGACTGCGCATCAGGGATTCCGTCGTAGAAACCAGCTCATTAACAGAAAACGGCTTTGGCACCAATACCATTTTGTCAGATTGAAGTTTTGACATATCCAGAATGTCGTTGACAAGTGAGAGCAGGTATTTCGCAGTTGAATCAATTTTTCTAAGATATCCTGTCATCCGTTCAGTATCCCCAATGTTCTGCTGCATCAGATGGATCAGACCGATGATTCCGTTGAGCGGCGTGCGGATCTCGTGGCTCATATTTGAAAGAAACTCCCCACGGGATTTTGCTTCCGCTCTTGCCGTCGCGGAAATCAGGGAAATACGGACAATAACAAACATCATTAAGCACAGTACCATCACAACGACCACAAGCATCACAACTGTCATGAGTATAAACTGCTGAGTCTGTTCACGGAACACTTCCCGAGGAACCGTCAGTACGATACTCCATGTCGTACCGGGCATTGGGATAAAGGATACCACCTGCGCTCCCTGATCAATATAATCGAAGTGCAGCAGGAACTCCTCTCCCTGCCCTATTCGGGTGATAATATCTGAAACTTCCTTTTTCGATAGACCAGCACGATTCTGCAGCTGTTCAAAATAGTTGTCTATTTTCCCTATTCCTGCGCTGCGGTCCCGGTTGACAACGTAATTTCCGTCTATGTCAATGATTCCGGTATATCCCCGCCCATCAAAGCTGTCTATTTTTAGGCGATCCTCCATCAGGCTGATCTTTGAAAAGCCGATGATCCCGATAAACTGTGTCCCATCCACCTCAAAGGGTTCTCCCCGAACTCCATAGACGAGACTTTCTGTGAGCGTTTCCAAAATGTCCAAATTGTCATAGCGCATGACAATTTTATCTTGATCGAAAAGCAGAGGCGACACGAACTCTTTTTCCTTTTCATTTTTTATCACATTCGAGCTGGAGTAGGTGTTTCCATCAGAATCTACCAAATAAATTGTATTAAATATATTTGAAATCTGCTCTAAATTTAAACGTCTGCAAACATCCTGTATACTCGCGCATTGGCTAGTCATCGTTCTGGTGTAAACTGCAGACAGGGAGTCCCAAGAGTTTTCCAATTCGCTTTGAATATTCTGCATATCGTGCCTGGATAATTCCTGCATCGAAGCGACAACCGAAGCATCCGTTGTTTTGGTAAGTTGTTTCATGTAGACACAGACCGCAAGCGATAAAACGACCAATGTCGCTATAATAAAAGCTATCGCCCGGTACTTGTTACCTCTTTTCATAACCTCCTCCATTCCCCTGAAATGCTCCGTCAGTCCAGATACACTTCATCGTATTTCTTCAGCCCGCCATATGGGGAAAGAAACGGTTTATCCATACAGTTCAAACTGGCTTACCAACTCTTCCAGTACCTGCGCCTGTGAGGAAAGTTCTTCACTGGCAGCAGCCAATTCAACTGAAGTTGCGGTGTTGCTCTGCACTACATCCGATATCTGTCCCACTTCTGTTGTAATATGTGAAATAGCTTCCCTTTGATAATTTGCTGCGGCTGCTATCTTGTCCACTGTCATTACCACCTGCTTTGTACTTTCCACGACCTGCATCAGTGAACCAGCTGCTTCGCAGGCTGTTTTTTCTCCTTCTTCAACCGCAGCTGCTGATTCCTTAATTAATACCGTTGTATTTTTAGATGCTTTCGATGTCCGGTCCGCCAGATCGCGAATTTCTCTTGCAACAACTGCAAATCCCGCCCCAGCCTCACCTGCCCTTGCAGCTTCCACCGAAGCATTTAAAGCCAGAATATTTGTTTGAAATGCAATGTCCTCAATTGTCTTTATAATATGATGAATCTGACTGGACTTTTCGCTGATTACATTCATGGCTTCAATCATTTCCTGCATCTTTTTACTGCTCATGGAAACCTGTACACCTGCCTGTTCCGTCTGGACACGCGCACCGCTTGCATTTTCCGCTGTTTCGCTTACACGATCAGATACATTATGTACGACTGCTGCAAGTTCTTCCACCGAACCGGCCTGCTCTGCCGCCCCCTGGGCAAGTGCCTGAGCTCCCGCAGATACCTGTTTGCTTCCATCTGCTACCTGTTTTGCCGAATGGCCCATCTGCAAAAGGATACGGTTAAGGTTATCGCGAAGCCCCCTCATGGAAACTAAGATACGGTTATACTGCCCTCTGTAGTATTCTTTCACTTTTGATTGGACATTAAAATCCCCTTCCGCCATGGAGCCAAGTATACCACTGATATCCTCAATGATCGTCTTCTGATAGCTGATCAGATCGCGTATGCTGTCCGACATCTTCCCCAGTTCGTCTTCTGAAGTATAGGCAACAAATGCTCCATCCAACTCTCCCACGGCCAGCTTTTGGGCAGCAAGCTCGATTTCATTTACAGGCCTGCGTATACCATTGGAAATATAAAGTCCAAACAATAATGCTGACACGATACTTAAAACCATGATTATAATCACTATGACAATTGCAGCGGTCTGCGCGTGCTCCCCCTCCGCCACCATAAGCTTTGCATTCTGGCCAGCTGCATCTGCTATCATCTGAAGAGTATCCGACATCTGGTTCAGAAGCGGAATATAATTTAATTTCATGACCTGATAGGCTTCCGCACGTTTCTCTGAATCAATCAGTTCAAATACCCGGTCACGATATACGACAGCCTGCTCTAACAGCGAATCAACCTGATCCACGAGTGCAATATCTCCCTTGAATGACTTTCGGATTACAGGGAAGGCCGCACGCATATTTCCAAGATGGCTGTTTGCTTTTGCTACATTTTCGTTCGTATCGTCCATGTCCAAATCTAATATGGCATTCAGAATATCTGACCGCGCAGCCTGCATCTCCCGCTTCGCGATCCACACGTTAACCGTAGCGGTATAATTATTGTTGTAGAAGGAAGACAGGTTATTACCGATTTTATTCAGCATAAACAGCGCCGCGATACTTGCCGCCAGGCATATAACGATAATCACTGCATACGATAATAACAGCCTGGCCCTTAATTTCATATTCCGTATATGTTCCAGCATAATTCCCTCCTGGTGATCATTTTGTTTCACTCCAAAGTATCCCGCGCTGCAGCCACGGCGTCCCGTGAGGCATTCCACAAAGGGAACTTTTTATAGAAGTAATTCAGCCTCTCCTCTATAAACGACTGCCACAGGTCTGCAAATAATCCTGAATTGTCAGCTTGCAAAGCATTTTCTAACTGGCAGATGAAATCATGCAAATGAACTTCTGGCTGTCCGGTTCCCATCAGGACAGCAGAAAAAATGTACCCCCATGCCACAAGTTCCCTCAATTTTTCATAGATTTCCCGTATCGATGCTGAGGGGCATTCACTGGAGATGAAATTCATAAGAACATCAATGCAAAGTATGCTGTTATTTTTATCACGCAGCATACTTATGGTTTGCAGCAGTTTCTCCTTCCTCTCTCCCTTAGCCGATTCCAATGTATAGTGAGTCACGCTGCGAACCGTCAAAGCCAGTATTTGCATAGCCTCGCCATGAAGGCGCAGGTTTTCCCGGATTTCAGACCTGCCCATAATATCCATATCAACGGATTCCAGACAGACCTTTGTTCCAACTCCCATATAAGTCTTAGTTATCCCAAGTGAATTCAGTACCTCCAGAGTTCGGCGTACTGTAATCAAAGAAACGTCATACCGCTCCGCCATCCTGGGCAGTGAGGGCAGATAGCTGCCAACCGGGTAAACCTCCCATAGAATCTCACGGATTATGGTGGAGGCCAGCGTATAACGCATCTGCGGCCGCTGCCGGTAAATTGCCCATGTAAACGGAATCTGAGCCTCATGCTCCAGATGATACGTTTCACGATTCGTCTCAATAAAATCCAGAATACCCAAATAGATGTTTAAATAATAGGCATCTGTTTCCTGTTTCAGGCGTTTTGCCTTCTCCACGGATAACAAATCTTCCACTGCATAATTCGCCTTCCTGTCATTTCTCGGGGGATAGAAATAGCTGATATAACGCATGCTTTGCCAAAAAAGGCCAAGCATTAATTCATTATGAAATGTATTCAGAACGTCAATATACAGCCCGATTGGCTCTGATGCGGCTTTCCCCACCGGATCCGCCTCCCCGGTTGGATTTTGCATACCCAGTTTTATATTCTGAATACCCTTTTCCCATATTGATGAAAACATGAGATTACCACTAAATTGAACGTCCAGTATTCCCTCCCTGCGCAGAGCAAAATACCTTACAACATTTTCTCTGAACAGTTCCTCCGATCCCTGATAAGCAACCCTGGCCACTTTCCGTTTTTCTGTTTTTATATAGCCATCCTTTTCCAGCCTGTTAAACGCAATTTGTACGGTATTCCTGGCCAGCCGGAATGAAGCACAAATTTGGGGGACTGACTTCAATTGTTCACCGTACCTGTATATACCAAAGAGGATACGCGATTTGTAGTATTCGTAAATCAGTTCATTCAGCTCATTGTTTTTTTCCATCCCTGTCCTCCAGTATAAAATAACTTCTTAAAAGGCCGAAATTTGCTCCAAAGCTTTACCCTGCTCATGTTGGGTATAGTTTTATTGTATCACTCTTTGCGTATGCATGCAATGTAAATACGAATATCATTTGATTATCTATGCGAATCTGGTATATTTTCCTTGTTCATGGCAGCAAAAGAGCTGCCTGTCTTATAGGTTCCTATAAAACAGACAGCTTTATGCTCATTGCTGTAGAATATATTAGGAGGCTCTCCTGTTCATCGTCCCACGCCTGAAGCTCCAACTGTTCTTCAGCCTTTTCCACCGCTCCAAAAGGGGCTCTGCGGCCCCTTTTAATTTTTTTCAAACAGACCAGTCATGTCTTCCGCCCAGCTGTAATCACAGAGATAATCGTGGTGTTAACTGTTGACAGCGCGGGGATCACCATCCAGAAATTGATAGCTGTCACAGTCAAACCGGGTAATATCAACGGCAAGGCTGTTGCGGCTGTGCACTATGATATCCTCAATCCCTGCTCTGCTTAAGGTCGTGCGTAAATCCAGGAGTACCACCTGATAGTAATTTTTCTGCTTCCTGTTATATGGGTTATCTTCCCACAGCAAGGCGCATGCCTGCGGAGTCGTAACCGCATTGCCATGCCGCTTTACCAGATAAGCCAAAAGTTCTTTTGATTTTGCCCGGGAAAAGACAAGAGGGATTCCGTCTACAAAAACCTGAAATCCGCCAAAGGTCTGTACCTGAATTCTCTTTTGTACAGCTCTGCTGCCGTAGAGGAAAGTCAACTCCCGCAATATATCGGCTGTGAGAGCGGGTTTCATCAGATATCCCGTGGCATGAAGCTGTATGGCCTCATATGCGTACTGCTGGAAACTGGTCACAAAAATAATATGGATATCTGGTTGTATATCTTTAAGATCCTTTGCCAAAACAAGACCTGTCGAATGCCCCAGTTCGATATCCAAAAAAGCCGCATCAACAGCCGCATACCGCACATATTCCAATGTTTCACTCACTTTGGGAAAAGCCGCCACTTCACATCCGGGCACTGCCTCCCGAAGCGCATCAACTATATCCTTAAGCGCCATAGGCTCATCATCCACCGCTTAAAAGCGCATGATACTTCTCCTCCCTTTAAATGGTAAAAGTCACCGTAGTTCCTGTTCCAGGAATACTTTCTATCTTTAATGTCCCTCCGCACATCGTCTGCAGCCTGTTTTGTACATTGGCAATCCCCATATGTGACCTGTCACCAGACAAGGGAGCTTCGGTGTCGAAACCGATTCCATCATCATGTATCGTCACAATATAGGAAAACTCTGTTTTACTAGTACAGATGGCCACTGTACCGCCCTCTTCACGCATCATAATTCCATGCCGCACCGCATTTTCCACAATGGGCTGCAGCGTCAGCGGGGGAATTACAAAATTTTCCGTCCGAATGTCATAGACAACATTCAACCGTTCCTGAAACCGCTGCTTTTCCAGATTGAGATAATGCTTCACGTGAGTCAGTTCCTGGGCAAAGGGAATCGGCGATTTATTGGTCAGAGAACTCATATTGGCGCGCAAAAAATGTGAGAAATCCCTTATAGCTTCCTTGGCAGCCATTGGGTCCACTTCACAGAGCTGTCGTATTGTCGTCAAAGTATTATATAGAAAATGAGGCTGGATCTGACTTAGCATGATATCTATTCGGGATGCTGCCAGCTCTGCTTCCTGTCGGCTGATGACCAGTTCCCTCTCCAGCTGTATATTGATAAAAACAAGCAAAAGCACCAGTGTAGTGCCCGTATTCATCAGTGCAATACCGTAATTCATCATCTGCACTGCTTCGGAAATCAAAAGTACGGCCACATAGGACTGCAGAAATGATACGTCCTTTTTCTGCATAAAACGTCTGTACCGCAAGATCATCGCTACATTAATGGTATAGATGAAAAATGGAATCAGCTGGGACAGCCAGAACCCGTTTCCCCTCATATAGTAATTGTCCTGGGTAAATGTAAAGTAAGTTCCGGCTTTATTTATAGCGCCAAGTGATTTACTATATCATGCAGTAAACTTAAAGCAATATGACACGGTGTATATTTCCAGGAAATAGAGCTAACACATCGAATGCAAGTATCTCTCTTTTTTTTGTTCCCGTCTGTAGAGTATTACAATAAACAACACCCCTATTACATCCGTGATTGCCTGTGCTCCATAGATTGCCAGCAAACGGTAAACCGGTTTTACCAATATCGGAAGAATCAAAAGAAATGGTATATACAAGCATTTACTGAACGCTGATACAAGCAGGGATTGTTTTTTCATTCCTCTGGCAATAAAGGACTGAATCAGAGTAGACTGAACACCGGAAAACAACATGCCAAAAACATAAATACGAATCAGATTTCTGAAGACGGCGATCACCTCCCCGCTCTCTGTAAACATCCGGGAAAAGCTTCCGGGTACAGCCATCAGAAATAACCAAAGAACCGCAGCATAAGCGGTCGTAATAAAAATAGAACACTTAATGGCCTGCCGGACCCGCTCTTGCTTCCCTGCACCGTAATTATAGCTTATGACCGGCTGCAGGCCCTGGCAAAAGCCATTGACCGGCTGCCTTATAAAGGACGAGGTCGCAGTGACAATCGTTCCAACCGAGATCGCAAGCGTCGCACCATCAATGGCATACCCGGTAAGCGCAGCCGCACCATATTTTCTCAGAGAATGATTTAAAATAATATTGACAAGACTTTCTGCTCCGGTTGTAATAAAATTAGAAATCCCTAATGTCACAATACTGCCAAGCGTCTGCTTATCAGGAATCAGGCTGCATTTTCTCAGGCGAATCATCGAATGTGAGGATATCAGATAGCCGATCACCCAGGCTGCGGATACCGCCTGACCTGCCACGGTAGCCCACGCAGCTCCAGCGACTCCCATATCCAGGATCAGAATAAACACGGCATCTAATACAATATTAATCACCGCACCGATTATAACGGAAATCATACCAACAAGTGTTTTCCCCTGGGTATTGATAAAAATATTCATACCCGTTATCACCATGGAAAAGGGAATCCCAAGGCAGATAATCTTGACATATTGGACCGCATAGGGAAGGTTTGCCCCGGTCGCGCCAAACCAGGGTAAAATCTGTTTTCCAAACAAAAACAGACACAAGCCAAAGGCCAGGCCCGACATAATCAGAGGAAGAAAACAGCAGCCAAGATATTTTTCTGCCTTTTTCCTGTCTCCGGCCCCCAGGGCAATGGCAGCCTGGGGTGCTCCCCCTCCTCCAAACAGCAGGCTGACTGCCATAAATATAATATTAATCGGCAGATAGATCCCGATGCCGCCCAGGGCGACTGCTCCAATTTCCGGTATCCTTCCCACGAAAATCCGGTCAACAATATTGTAGAGCATGCTGACAAACTGTGCGACAACCATGGGGATTGCAGTCTGTACCACCAGTTTTCTGATATTGCCTTGTGATAAATCCATATTCTTCATATCCATACCCTTTTATATTCTTTGATTTATTATACGTTCGCCTTTTACTTCATCAGTTCATCCGTAAGCTCCATAATCTTAGGCGCCAGCTTCTCCCGCTGCTTTTTCGTAATTCTCCGGTACAGAGGAAATGTCAACCCAATTCCTGCCATACCCAGGATTCCGATACCGATGCCAGGTATAAACAAGGTATCTGCCCAGACCATTGTGCAGCACATGCCGATGCCAAGAACAAGTGCGCTGATCGTTCCTATAACCAGCGATACTGCCATCCCCTTCTTTGAAACGCTTTCGTCCAGCTTTCTCAGCTGCTCCATCTTATTTTCTTCCGGCCGAAGATATTTCTGGCGTATTTTTTTAATTTCCTCCTGTTCTCCAGCGGAGTAAGTATACGTAAATTTTTTTTCGTTCTCTTCCATAAAAATCAACCTCCAGTCCTGTATAGTAATCATTTTCCGGGAACCAGATGCTGTCTCGGTTCCTCAGCCAGAACTCTTTTCAGCCGCACGGTGAATGTGCTGCCCTCTCCCAGCCGGCTCTCTATAGATATATCGCCTCCAACAATATCCACCACTCTTTTTACCAGTGCAAGCCCCAGGCCATTTCCCTGTGTAGTATGGGAACTGTCCCCCTGGTAGAACTTTTCAAAAATGCGTTTTCCCACCTCGCTGCTGATTCCGCAGCCTGTATCTGATATTTTTATCACCGCCATTGTCTCATCTGTTTTCAAGCTGACCGTGATTTTTCCGCCCTGCGGTGTAAATTTAATCGCATTCGACAAAAGATTATTCCAGACCAGCTCAAGCAGCTCCCTGTCGGATTTTACCTTTACCCGTTCCTCTAAATCAATCTCCGCCTCCAGATCTTTTCGTTCCAGCACATCATCGAGACGTATGATACACTCCGACAGCTGCGTATCAATATCGAACTCTTTTGACTCCGGAAAAATCTGCTGATTTTCCAGCTTATTAAGCTTTAAAATGTTGGTGATGAGCCCGGTCAGTCTACGGCATGCATCCACAATGGCCTCTGTATACTCTTCCTTTTTATCTTCTGAAAGCTCTGCATTTTGCAGTAATGAGGCGTAATTTTGAATGACTGACAGCGGAGTCTTTATTTCATGGGATACATTGGAGACGAAATCCGTACGAAGCGTTTCCACTCCGGACAGTTCTTCAGCAATACGATTAAAATTTTCAATTAAAACATCCAGTTCATTGGTATTGTCAAAGTCGTGGGCAAGGGGAACCCGGACGGAGAAGTCACCTGCTATCAGCTTCTGAGAAGCTTTTAAGATACGTTTCATCGGATACTCAAGCGTTATTTTACGATAAATCCCATCTAAAACCGTCATAATCAGGCTAATCAGCAGTATGTTCATGGCTGTCAATTTGGCGCTTTCCCGGACACTTCCATAGTCCAGTTCAAGATGGTTCAAAAATAGCAGCAGACAGCAGGTGATGGCAGACGTGATAATCAGGAAATAGAAAATATATGACTTTATGGAAAACAAGCTTCTTTTATAGCTTAACTCGGCAGGCCGTTCTCTCATTGCAGCACCGCCTTATATCCAAGTCCACGGACCGTTTTCAGCGTAATGCCGTCACATGCGGAAAACTTTTTTCGAATTCCCGTAATATATACATCAACCGCCCGCAGCCCAATGTCGCTCTCCAATCCCCAGAACTCATCCATCAGCTGTCCTCTGGAAAATGTCTTATTGGGATAAGACAGCAGTTTGTACAGAATGTTGAACTCCCTTGTCGTAACCGGAAGCTCCGTTCCGTCTACAACTGCTGTCATTGCATCCGCATCCATGGTCAGGTTGCCAATGGTTATCTTTCTTTCCACCTCTATATTGGCCCGGCGGAGCAGGGCGCGCACACGCAGCAGCAGTTCCTCGACCTCAATGGGCTTTACCATATAATCATCAATCCCAAACTGAAACCCTTTTTGCTTGGAGCTTAAGTCGTCCTTAGCAGACATAAACAGGATCGGAATCGTCTTATTTACCTGACGGACAGTCCGGGCAAATTCAAAACCGTCAATCTCCGGCATCATAATATCCGATATAATCAAATCATACAGAGTATTATACATTTCATTGTAAGCATCCTGGGCGTTTAAACATCCCTTAGCCATAAAACCACTGTTATTTAAATAGGAGCATACAAAGCGATTCAGTTCAGAATCATCCTCCACGATTAAGATATGGACCATAGCGGCATCTCCTTCCATCTTGTATAGACATCATTTCTACCTAGAGTATACCATACCTTTTGTTTGAGAATTGTTAAAATTAATCCCCCAAAACTCCTCTGTAAGCGCCTCGATATAGGTATGCTGGTATTTCTTCCCCGCCTGCTTTATAAATGTCCCGTTTTCCGGTTGATAAAGCACATAATTCTTCCCTTCCAGTAAAAACAGATATTCCTGATCCGATTTAAAATATGCCGGTTCTATCCTGGACCCTCACTGTAACCGGGCTGCTGGTTTTCCCTCCATTCTTATTTTCTGAGATTTCTCACTTGATGGCTGAATTGTATCGCATGATTGTTCTTGAAATGATAGAGAATTGTTCGAGAATTATAACACGTAATTTTTAATTAACGCGGCCGTACAAAACGACGGTCCAGGAAAAAAAGATTGTCGATTTATGCGGCCGATTTTACTTTCTAAAAATAAGGAAACGAATTATAGTGTTTACAGGAATAAAGTATTAAGGAGGTTTTTCCATATGAATGAAGCTGAAAAACTACGATTTATGGAAATGGAGTATTTAAAGATTTTAGCTGAAAATGAAAAACTACATAAGATAATTGCGCAGTTAAACCAAACGTTGAATCGTTTGATCAGATATTATATAAGCCGGGACAAGGCAGCGTAGACAGAGAAAGAGGCTATCCTGGGGCTGTAAAAATGTTTTTTTACAGCCCTGATCCTTTCCTGCCTCTCATTAAACTATTCTTCCGGAAGTGCCCCCACAACTTTATGTCTCATATACAATTCTTCCAGATAAGATACATCCTCATCTGTAATGGTAAAGTCAACAGCTTTTACCGCGTCATCAAAATGCGGAACACTGGTAGCTCCTACGATTGGCGCCGTCACACCTTTTTTATATTGCCATGCAAGGGCAATCTGCGTCATAGAAACGCCATATTTCTGAGCAAGCTGATCCACTCTTTCGATAATCAGGAGATCCTGATCCATGGCCTGGTCATATTTTTTGCGCAGTGTCCGGTCCGTCTGGCTGCGTTTTGATCCAGTGGTCCAGCCAGTATGCGCCAGGTGCCCGCCCGCAAGCGGGCTATATGGAATTCTTGCCACATGGTATTGGTCACAGATCGGAATTAACTCTCTTTCATCCTCCCGGTATAAAAGGTTATAGTGATTCTGCATCGTTGAAAAAAGTGTCCACCCATTTTTCTCAGCTGTCACCTGCATATTATGGAACTGGTAGCCATACATGGCAGACGCCCCGATTGCGCGGACTTTTCCCGCCTTTATTAACGCGTCCAGGGCCTCCATAGTCTCTTCAACAGGTGTATCATAATCAAATCGATGAATCTGATAAAGATCCAGATAATCGGTATCAAGCCGCTTTAAGGTTCCATCAATCTCTCTGGTAATCGCTTCTTTTGACAGCTTTCCTTCATTAAAATAAACTTTGGAAGCCAGAACTACATGCTCTCTTTTTACACCCAGTTCCTTCAGCGCACAGCCAATATATTCCTCGCTGGTACCATGGGAATAAGTATTGGCCGTATCAATAAAATTGACGCCAAGCTCCAGGGCATGGCCAATCATCGCTGTTGTATGCTCCTGATCTAATGTCCATAGATGAAAATCTTCGCTTGCTCTGCCAAAGGACATTCCACCCACACAGATTCTTGAAACCTGTATTCCTGTATTTCCTAATTCTGCATATTTCATTTTTAATATATACCTCCTGATTACAGTGACTCCCTGATGATTTTTTCAATATCTTCTTCCGTCAGCGGAACGTAGGCCTGATCCAGCCCCTCATTAACCGCTATATGATGCGCCATTTCGGATACTCTGCTTTCATCAATACCGACTTCCCTTAAGTGCATCGGAATACCGATGGACTCGAAGAAACTGTAAGTCTCTTCAATCGCCTTTTCTGCAATCTCCCATTTGTCCAGAGACGCATCAATGCCAAATACATTGATTCCATATTTCACAAATCTGTCTAACGTTCTGTCACTAAGAATATGCTTCATCCATCTCGGAGTAATAATTGCAAGCCCTTCTCCATGGGTAATATCATAGAATGCGCTTAACGCATGTTCGATCGCATGGCATGGCCAGCCTGACGCACTGTTCCCCAATGCAAGAATCCCATTGCAGCCATAGGTGCAGTCCAGCATCAGCTCGGCTCTTGCTCTGTAATCTTCCGGATTTTCCAACGCAATCCTTGTGTTATACATAAGGCTCTTCAGCTCAGCTTCACAGAAGCCGTCATTTAATAATGTTGTGTCTTCTGTAAAATACTGCTCCATGACATGGTTCATGGCATCGGCACAGCCAGCCGCAGTCTGCTTTTTTGATACGGTAAAGGTGTAGCATGGATCCAGAATGGAGCATACAGGGAATAGATGTGGATCCATGTACCCTATTTTGTCATTAGTCTCTGTTCTGGAGATTACGCCGCCGCAGTCGTACTCACTACCGGTGGCGGCCAGTGTCAGAATATCCACGATAGGCAACGCTTCCTTTGCAAATGCCTGATAAGAAATCAGGTCCCATGTTTCTCCCTCATATTTTGCACCGGCTGCGATCGCTTTGGAGCAGTCAAGCACACTGCCGCCGCCCACTGCAAGGATGACGTCAATGTCATTTTCCTTACAAAGCCTTACTCCGTCCAATACACTGGTAGAATATTTGGGATTGGGTTCAATACCGGAAAGCTCGAATACCTCAAACTCTTTTAACAGCTCCTTTACCCTGTCGTATAACCCAATCTTTTTAATACTTCCGCCGCCATAGGTAAGCAGAATCTTCCTTCCAAGCGGCTTCATCACCTCCGGAAGTTTTTCTACAACACCTTCTCCAAATATAAGCCTCGTTGGTGTCTGATAATCAAAATTCCTCATTATTCTTCCTCCATTCTTTTCTTCGCAGCTGCCCGGAGCAGCTATACTATGTTTCCGGTCACAGCAGCCTCAAGATATCTGAAAATCTTGTATTTCAGATATTCTGTCAGCTCCGCTCTTTCTGTTACAGAATCATTATAAGACCTGGAGTGAACTCCAAGTCAAGAAGTTTTTTCAAGAGACCTTGTAAAATGTAATATTAAATTCTTGTTTCACCAACTAACTTCGTGATTAGCGATTTTAGTGTTACACTTATCATGCTATGATTATCTTGGTAAGTGGATTCCTCCAGTCAAGGAGGATTATTTATGCCTAAGAAAAAAGAATATGATCACAAACACCTTTCAACCAGCCAGCGCATCCACATCGAAAAAGGATTAAATGACGGCTTGCCCTTTGCTGCTAACGCAAGAAAACTAGATAAGCATCCCAGCACCATTGCAAAGGAAGTAAAGAAATACCGTACGCTTCAGCCTCGCGAGAAAGATCCGATGAAGCCGGCTAGATGTGCTCTCTTCAAAGAATGCACCCTGCGTTTCCTTTGCGATAAAAAAGACTGTGTAAAGATGTGTAAGAGCTGCTATGATGTAAAGCTGCTGGTTTCAAAATGCAGCTATCTGTGTTCTGAATACCGGGAGCCTCAATGTGCCTCTATATCTAAAGCACCTTTTGTGTGCAATCACTGCGCAAGGCAGCGGACCTGCAATAAGGAAAAAGCCTACTACATTGCCCAGAATGCAGATCAATCCTCTCAGGAGCTGCTTGTATCATGCAGGCAGGGGATTAACCAGGCTCCTGCCGATATCGCAATGCTTGATACGCTTATCTCACCATTGCTTGCCCAGGGACAGTCACTGGCGCACATTTATGCCTTTCACGGACACGAGATTCCTTGTTCCAGAAAGACGCTCTACAATTATATCGATCAGGGTGTTTTTACTGCTAAAAACATCGATTTACACCGCAAGGTACGTTACAAATGCAAGCCAAGAAAAACTGGTACAAGGGTCAGCCTGGCTGCAAAAGAATTCCGTATAGGACGAACCTACGAGGATTTTCAAAAATTCATTCAGGAAAATCCAGATATTCCAGTTGTCGAACTTGATACCGTAGAAGGCGGCCGGGATAACAGCACTCAGGCTTTCCTTACCATCTTTTTCCGGAACTGTTCCCTTATGCTTATTTTTGTGCTGCAAGAGAAATCACAGGACCAGGTCATAAAAGTTTTCGACTATTTGACAGAAAAACTCGGTATTAAGGTATTTCAGGAACTGTTCCCTGTAATCTTGACTGATAATGGTGTGGAATTTCAATTTCCAGAACGATTGGAGTGTGATAAAAATGGTGAAATTCGCACCAAAATCTTTTACTGCAATCCGAACTCTTCCTGGCAAAAAGGACGTATCGAGAAAAATCATGAATACATCCGGTATGTGATTCCCAAAGGTCAGAGTCTGGATCACTATAAGCAGAGAGATGCCTGCGTACTTATGAATCATATCAACAGTGAAGCCAGAGACAGCCTGAATGGCTGCTCTCCATTCAGGCTGTCTAAGATGCTTTTAAATAACAGGTTACACCGACTTTTATGTCTCCAGGAAATACCTGGCGACCAAGTCCACTTAAAACCATCGTTACTTAAAAAATAGAATTAGAATCAAGACGGAATCCACTGCCGAATTTAATCCTACAAAAATTTGGCATGTGGAATTTAGTCTTGCACACTTACCCAGATGCCTGTCTGCCATGCTTGCACACATGAAAACAGGCTCCTGTAAGATCATTGTAACTCTATTTTTGTCACTCGTAAACCGAAATGAAGTGAATTAAGTACTGCAAAATCAATGTTTTGTAGAAATCACGAATTCATTTTGAAATTTTACCATGGCTGTCACTCCCTGTTGCAGAATTATTAGGTATGCTTGTTACAGTTCATTATTTCAGAAAGTATAGAAACAAGTATAACTATGCTTAACAGTTAAGCAAATTATCAAATTAAATAGTATAACTACTATCTGCCGGACGACGGCAAAGAAAAAGCCGTCGTTGCGCAGATCATGGACCGATTAAGCTCCATCATAATGTATTTTTGACAGGCTTTAACAGTTATGCCCATTTTTATAAGATGCATAAGAAGCATTATAGAAAACTGCCAAAAGAAGGTAAAACGGTTTAAAGACCCGAAATATTGATTACTTCTTATACTCTCGGTTGTACCACTCCGCAGACAGCTGCATTTTTAAATCACCGCCCGCCTTGCGTCAGGATGACACATAATTCTCCTTCATTACCAGCAGCGCAATTCCTTCCTTTGCAGGCAGTCCAATCTTCACCTTTCCATTGATCCCTTCCACAGACAGTCTTCTTGTCATTTCCCAAATATCTATGATCTCCACTTTGTAACTTCCGTTTTCTGGGAGATGAAGTTCTTTTTTTCCTGGACAGTAACGTCCAAAATACTCTAATTCATACGTTTTCCCTTCCAGCTTCATGGGACTGTTGGCTATAGTATAATTATCCTGTGCTTCCGGCGACGCTTTTTTTAACAGCCTGTGGAAAGGAGACTCCGTCGCGTCTTCCGTTTTTTCATCCTGATTTGGATTTACAAGTACAGTTTCGCTGGCTTTCCACTGTCCCGGAAGACTGTACAGGAGTTCCTTTAAAAAGGCGATTCGCTTAACGCTCTCTCCATATAACTGGCCGCCTTTTGCCCACCACAACACCTCGTCACTCCTGTCATAAGTCTCTCCATGTGTACAAAATCCGCCTCTGCATACTGTCCACCAGAATCGGTGCACCATTTCAAAGGCTGATAAATTCCCCCAATTGTACGGAAGATCACCTTCATAACCACATTCATCAATAATGATCGGTATTCCGTATTCCCGCTTCCAGAAAATAATCCGGTGAAGTTCTCCTGACTGAATAGAACAGTGTGTCATCCAGGTTCTCTTAGGATAAGGCGCAATGATATCATGTATGGAAATAAGATGGACGTAAATATCCTTCTCCATCAGTATCTTCCCATATTCATCCCAGTCATCCAGAGACTTTTCGTACAAAACTTCATACTCGTTTGCAAGACTCCACCAGAGGTTTCTATATGCAGACAGACGAGCAATACAGTACTCCAGATAAACGCGCGATTCCATCTGTGTGAGTTTTGAAAATCCCCATCTGTCATACGGATGGAACAAAATTAAATCCGCTTCTATTCCCAGTTCCATCAACTGTTTAATTCTTTTATCCAGCTTTTCCCAGAATACCGGATCCGGATCATTTACCTCCCAGGAACCGTCTTCTTTCTTTAAAAATGGATAACAATCTGGTTCATTGTTATTATAAGGCATTGATTTTGGAAAGACACACATGCGTATTTTATTAAAAGGTGATTCTGCCAGTGTATCAAGAGTTTCCTCCTGAAGTTCTTCCGTTTGATGAATCCAGGCATAACACGTAGTTCCAACCGGTATATAGGTACTTCCATCCTGATATTGAAAGTGGTCACCCTCTGCATGGACGACACCATGATTCTCTCCTCGCGCTGCCGTACATTCAAATTTTCCGGAACGTTCCTCGGTTCCAATCATAATCTGGTAACTCCATATTCCTTCCATCTGCGGCATAAAACGAACCATATATTCTCCAGAATGGTTTTTAAATAACCTTACCCGCTTTTCTGCCGTCCCTCTCTTAAATACTGCCTCTCCAGCAATTAAGTCCGTGACATCTTCACAATTCAATACAGCCTCAAATACTCCATATTTCTCTATCTTCTTCATAAAACTCAGCCTTCCTCAATCAAATCATTCCTCCTGGAATACAACACCACATCTCCCGTAATTCCCAAAGGTTCCATTACAATGAACTGCGACAAATAATCCTTCCTGTAACGTCCCAAATTGTTGACTACACGAATCTCCAGAACATTTTTGCCACCGATACTATAACCGGTTAAGTCAAAGGCATAGGGATAGGAAATTCTTCTTCCAACAGAAATTCCATTCAGATGTACTTCTGCAATTTCATTCACCTCCTCGATCACCAAGCTCATCTGCTCCAGGCATGATGAAAATTCCGTGCGGTAAATCAATTCTCCGGAAAAATCCTCCAGTTCTGATATTCGGTCCAGATCCGGGAGCGAATCAAACTCCCAGATCTGCTGTTTTGGTCCACCCAACCCTTTTCCTACTTCTACAGTCCAGTGCTGATTTTTAAGACTGAATGCATTTACCGCCTCAAATACGGCTGCCTGTGATAATACATTTCCAACTTTCGTTTCCTTTTCTTCCGCTGTATTTGTATAAAGAACCATCAATTCCCCTTTAGCCAAAGTAATGGAATACCCCTCGCCCTCCCGAGGAAGGTCCACCCTCCTGTTTTCCATGGGAGCGTATCCATGCAGAGGCTGGTCCGTGGGAAATGTGACATGAACGTTCAGATTCTCATACAGGTCTTCATTAAACAACAGGAAGATTTCCCCATCTTCATGGAAATAATGGTAATACCTTAAATATGGAACCTCTCTATCCGTAATCAACCGGTCCGTTTCTCCCTCTAATTTCTCCGGCAGTTCCTGCAATGTACAGACCCTTGAGATTGAATGCAGCTTATTAAGCAAGCCGATGTCTCCTCCTTTTTCGCTGAGAGCCTCCGGGAGTTCGTCTATAAACAGAATGTTCAATCCGTTTTCTCCCAGTCGGACGAGACTTTTTATAAGCTTTTCAGGAAGCCGCTGCGCGTATGGGACGATCAGCGAGCAAAATTTCTGCCCATTTACGACAATCTGCCCCCCGCCGACTGTCCTGCTTTGGGTCAGCATATCCGCGGATAGAATGTCAAACTCAATCTGATTTTCACTCATAACTCTCGCCGGTTTCTGGAACAACATGTAATTACCGGACCACTCCGCCTCCGCATGGTAGAGGAGACCCGTATTGCCTCCATGTTTTCCTCCCGACAGCAGAAATCCCAGCCTGTTAGTGTATTCCGATAAGATATTCAGATAAGTGAACTCCGGATTATTACCATGTGCATAGAGATGCGGCGGACAGTCCAGATCCGGAAAATCCTTCATGGAAAATGCATGAGGGACAAAATAGTTCACACCATTGGCCACCATGTGATCTGTAATCCATTTCATCAGTTTAAGTCCCTCCGCCCAGCCGTATGCACCAAATACTTCACACATTGTTCTGCCCTTTTTTCTTGGATCCAAATGGCCCAGAGAAGCTCCAAGCCTGGCCAGGCCAAATGTAAAGAATTCCCCATCCCAGCCTGTACTCGTAAAGGATTTAAACATATGGCGGTTCTGACGGGGCATCAGTTGATGCAGCACTACATCAATTCCTGACATATCCTGACCTGACATGGACTTAAAAAAATGGCCTGCTCCATACCCCAGACGGGCATGAGCATTATTATCTTCTATCACATGACCAATATACTCAATTCCCCGCTCTGTACACCAGTTTCCAATCACATTAGAAAAGTTTTCCGAATACATTCTACTGATGAAATCCATATACTGATACCGGATTTCATGTGCTCCTGCTGAGTCGCCAAGAAACAGCAGCAGCAGCCTTTTCATGAGCTCCTGCTCCGAAAGATCCAGCTCTGCAGCCAGCTCTCTCTCCATTCCAGGTTTCCATGGCAGCGGCATTTCGTATCTTCCAATCGACGCATCCGGGCCTTTCGCATTGCCCAGACGGGGTTCGTCAGAAAAAAATCCTTTGATGACGGTTCCAAACTTCTCCTTCAGCCGTTCATAATGAGGGACGTACACCGTTTCAAGCAATACTTCAGCAGCTTCTCTCTGCAATGGATTCAAGTATCCTTCCGTAGCAGCTTCTCCTCCCTGATACGTTGCCGACAGAAGAAATACAGACCATTCTCCTTCCGGTATATCCCATTTTAGAATGCCTTTTTCCTCCTCATATGGCAAAAAAAGAATGGATTCTTCGTCAATCTCCCGATCTCCCGACTTTCGCGCCGCCAGTACACCCAAAACCTGTGTTTCACCGCAGTCACTGTCACACAATTCTGGTTTTTCTGCTCCCACATTCATGATATTGGGCCGGTCCGTCTTCAGCCATTTCAGAAGAATTCGCCCATTCTTTTTCGGACCCACAAAATCGAGAGATCGGACAGTTAAATACATTTTTCTCAGTTGAGGATATCTTTCCTCTATCATCCCTGCCGCATAACCGGTAGGAAAATGCTTATCGTCTAAAATCCAAACATCCATTCCCAACCGTTCACATTCTCCTGTAATAAATTCTAAATCCTTCCACCAGGGTTCTTCTAAAAAAGCTTCATACGGCCTCGATTCCAGGCACACCGCTCCCATCCCACAGCCTGCTATCTTTTCAAGATAGTCTTTTATTACATTTCTCTCTTCTCCGTGCATCCAAAGAAACGGCATCATATGGTTATCATATTCTCCATTTATCACTTTTTCGATTCTGTCCACAATTTCACATCCTCACGCTATATTTTTTCTGTAAAGCTCCCTTTTCTTATAACTTTTCAAGAGATTCCTTTCCATTTTTGCTTTCCTATGATAATATGAGAATTAAAGAAAGACAATGGCAGTTCACATGTACTTTTATATCATATTTTACGAAAGGAGTCCTACATGCAAAGACTCGAATATCTGGATACATTTCTGCGGCAGCGAAAACCAAGCGAACTAAAATATCTGGAAACTGGAGAACTGTCAAAATCCTATTCCGAAATGAAGTATACGGTGCAGAATGGTCAAAAGCTATATATCTTCGATGGGTATATCCCACAAAATGAGGATTTTACCATTAGAAGGCACAATCGTTTCTCCCCTGTCCCGGAGCATATCCATAACTTCATAGAAATCAGTTACGTCTATAATGGTGAATTTACTCAAATCATTGATGGAAGAGAGGTTACACTGAAAAAAGGGGAACTTTGCCTGATTGATACAAACGTCCCTCACTCAATCGCTCCTACCGGAGAAGACGATATCATCATCAATATTTTAATTACGAAAGAATACTTTCGCAATGAACTGCTGATGAACTCATTCAGCAAAGGCATCATCACCGACTTTATCCTGGAAGTTATTTCAGAAACAGCCAATCACAGACAATACATTATATTTAAAAATAAAGAATTCACACAGATTCACTCTCTAATCTGCGAAATGCTGATGGAAACTTTCTTTCCTGCCATCGGTTCCAGTGAAGCTGTCGGCCACTATTTGAATATTTTCTTCATAAAGCTGGTTCGCGATTTCGATTACGAGACAAACGGGCAAACCAGCAGACAGGATACTGAAATTCTGGAAATCCTTAAATATTTGGAAACCAATATCGACGACATCAGCCTTTCTGCACTGGCCAGAAAGTTCAACTACTCACCCAATTACCTAAGTACGCTCCTCAAGAAAAAAACCGGGAAATCGTACTCGGAGATTATTCTTGAAAAGAGACTGAATAAAGCAAGAGTGCTTCTAACCACTACGGATATGAATATTAACGAAATCGCCGCGCAATCGGGCTTTAACAATCCAACCTTTTTCTACAAAAAATACAAAGAAAAATTTAAGCGTTTTCCCTCCCAGAGAAAGTGAGAGTCATTTTCTTTAAATCATTTTCCCAATGTATACCTAGAAAACAGCAGGACAATCACATGTCATGCCCTGCTGTTCCTTTCTCGCTTTTTTAACCATTCTGCCGCTTTTGCTGCATTCTATCCTAAATCACTCGGGCGTCCGCATAGAATCCTCTTTCTCTGCCTTCTATCCACGCATCTTCTGTAATACAGAACATATCACATAATTGGATCTCTTCCGAAGAGCTTCCAATCTGAATCTCAAACTCTCCCTTTTCAATCTTCCACCGCATCGTTCTATCAAGAAAGGCTGTCTGACTGGCCTTCATCACGAAGAAAACTCTTTTTTCCTCTCCAGCCTTCAGTGTGATTCGTTTAAAGCCAGCCAGTTCCTTAACCGGTCTCGTTGTGCTGGCATACAGATCACGGAAGTAGAGCTGAATAATTTCATCTCCTTTTCTGCTTCCTGTATTTTTTATTGTTAACTCAATTCCAATCTGCTCTTTTGGACCAATTGACTTTTGATCAATTTTTAAACCGGAGTATTCGAATGTCGTATAGGAAAGCCCATGGCCAAAATAATACCTTGGAGTATGTGGCATATCCACATAATTTTTAAATCCAATACTTTCTCCCTGGTGATAGGCAGAGCCGTTCGGATGGTTATAGTAAATTGGAATCTGACCTGCACATCTGGCCACGGACACGGGAAGACGGCCGCCTGGATTATATTCTCCGATAAGCACCTTAACAACTGCTTCCGCCCCCTTCTCTGCAGGATTCCATGCCTCCAGAATCGCATCCAGGTATTGGTCTGCCGCATCACTGGATATAGGTCTTCCATCAAAATGAATTCCCACCATCGGTTTGCCAAGCTCTGCTGCCCGCCGGATGAATGTCTCCTGGCAAAATGGCAGATTGATATTGGTTCCATCCACACCTTCTCCCATAGAGGCAACAGAACAGGAACCATTCTTTCCGCCCAGCGTCATGATTACCAGATCGGCCTCCGCCACTGCCTCAAGCGCTTCATCAATATGGGACAGGTCATCGCCCGCAATCGGATAACCGTACGCGTACCGGATTTTTGCCTCCGGTATTCTTCTGCTTAATTCCTCCAGGAGATTCGGGCAGTCCGGCTTGAGTTGTCTTAGCACACCGTCGAACGCCTCCGTCTCGTCACTCTGAATCTGTGTTCCCGGAACGGTTATCATCTCCCGTCCCTCCACACTGCCTGCTTTCATACCAGCAATGGAATTAGCCACAGCATGTACCGCTTCCATCATACTGATATGCGTATATCCGCCGAAGAAACATCTGGCATTTTGTGCATGGCAGCCCACCACTGCTATTTTCCGGCCGTTTGGATTGAATGGCAATACGCCATTGTTTTTCAGAAGAATCAGAGATTCTAACGCCGCCCGCAGCAGTATGCCCTCATCTTCCTTCCTGTAAAATGCCTCCTGAAGCGCTTCGTTTTCCAGCGCATATGGATGCTCGAAAATTCCCATGCGGAACTTTGCTTCCAGAATACGTCTAACTGCACGGTCCAGAATCTCCATATTTGCTCTTCCTGATCGGAACCACTCTTTCAATTCTTCGTTAAACCCAACGCAGTTCTGCATTTCTACATCCATTCCAGCTTCCATACACATAAGGCCGGCTTCCGTGACGCTTTCTCCTACTTTCTGTACATGAAAGACATTTCCCACGGCTCCATAATCGGCTGCACAGACTCCATCAAACCCCATCTCTTCCCTTAACAGCCCGGTCAACATTTTATGAGAGGATGACAATGGTTCTCCGTTAATAGATGAATAGCAGGGCATAATTCCTCTCAAGTTTGCTTCGCTGATGGACGCTTGGAATGGTTTTCCGTAAACTTCATTTAAGAGTCTTTCCGGAATGTCACAGTTAGCCCCATGGATTCCTCCCTGGGAATTATGAAATCCAAGAAAATGCTTTGCAACAGATTCCGCCTTTCTACCAGCCGTTTCTCCCTCCTGAACGCCATTCGTATAAGCAGTTCCAAGCGCTGCCGCCAGTGTCGGGTCTTCCCCATATGTTTCGCTCTGCCTGCCCATTCGGGAGTCCCTGCTAATATCTAAAACCGGAGCCAGAACCTGGGTAATACCGCAGGAAAGTTCTTGTCTGCTCACAATTTTCCCCAACGATTCTTCCAGCTCAGGGTCCCAGGAAGACCCCCTGGCGATTCCGGACGGAAGGCTGACAGAATTCTGTATAAACGGGCCGCATAGTCCTTCCATATGAAAAACTGCCGGAACGTGGTGCGGACTGTTCTCCATGACCATCTTCTGAATCTTTCGCTGCCATGCGGCCGCTTCATCCAGGCTTTTTAATTTCCTGATATTTAGAGTACTGACCTGGCCAATTCCATATTTCGCCTGCTGCGCAAGTTCCTCCCAGTTATCCCTTCGGGGAAACAGGCAGTTCACCTGGCCCATTTTCTCTTCCAGACTCAGCCTGGATAAAAGGTCAGCCGCACGCTCTTGTGGTGTTAAATTCACATTTAAATATTTTTCCATGCTGCACTCCTTTCCTTGGTCTGTTACACATCTTTATCCGTGGTTAAGTACGTGAGAATGGTACTGATTCCAAAGCTGACAGCAAATGTCACAAAATAGCCAATGATTGACCTGGGGTTTCCGCTCGGATCCATATGAGCACCAAACGTCAGGATTCCTCCCACCGTAGCTGCCGCAAACTGATTTACACCTAATACAGAGCATAACGGACCCGCAATACCACCTGCAATCATTGCACAGATAAACGGTTTTCTATAAGGCAGCGCCACACCGAAAATCGCTGGCTCCGTAATTCCGAAAAGTGCCGATGTCATCGCAGTAAAACCTATGGATTTTCGATCTTTCTTCTTCGCCTTCAGTGCAAATCCTAATGCAGCTCCGGCCAATGCCCAGACACCCATGCCCAGAATCGGGTTGAAGCTGTTGGAACCCTGTCTGATTGTAATATCTGTCAAAATCGGGATGAATGCGTAATGAAGCCCAAACATAACACAAACCTGCCAGAACGCACCAAATATCACACCTGCAAGCAGAGGACTTAAATTATAGATTCCCATCGTACCGTTTGCAAGTACTTCACCAACCATTGTAAACACCGGTCCGATCACTAAAAATGTAAATGGAACCATAACCAGAACAAGAATGATTAGCTTAACAAATTCCAGAAATGCCGGTATGTATTTATCAAGAAATTTTTCGAATTTTCCAGCAAGCAGTACGCTGATCATAACCGGGAATATGGAATTGCCATAAGTCACTGAGGCGACTGGAATTCCCAAAAATGTCAGGCTTCCTTCCCCCATGACTGTAACGATTGCCGGAAGAACAAGACTTGCACCGATAACGGAACCGACATAAGGATTGGAACCTGCGTACTTAGCCACCGAGAACGCAATAATAATCGGTAAAAAGTATAAAAATCCATCATTGGCAGCAGACAGAATCACATAGGTACCGTCTGTCGTATTCAGAATCCCTGCTGTCACAAAGATTGCCAGACAGCCTTTCAGCACACCGACCGCAGCCATGGTCGGCACCAGTGGATAGATCATATTCATAAGCGCCCTTGATAATCGGTTAATCAGCTTCTCCTTATTTTTCGATTTGATGCTGTCCAGCTTTTCTTTCACCTCATCCATATCCGTCTCTTTGGAACCGTTACCTAAAGCATTCTGTACATCTTTATAAACATCTTTCACCGCGTTACCAATAATTACCTGGTACTGTCCACCAGCTCTCATCACGCCCATAACCTTTGGTGTCCCCTTAATCATCTCGTCATCAGCCAGCGCCTCATCGGCCAGCTCAAATCTCAGCCGTGTGGCACAATGGGTCACACTGACCACATTGTTTTTTCCTCCTACCCCTTTTATAATTTCCTCTGCCAACTCTCTACCATTCATTTTCCGCTCTCCTTTTCCTTATATCTCCGGATTCCATTGAGACTTCCATTCAATTTTGGGAACATCCTCTTCAAATGTAACCGGCAGCCACACGTATTGCGCTATACTCGTATTAATGTTCCAGGAACTTTTTTGATGCTCCCGATTTAAATCTGGCACCCATCTGTCGCCAACCGCAAGATAAAAATCTTTCTGAGGAACCGAAAAGACACTGCTGATTTGGGAATTAAATGTATTGCCAGCCTTATCACCAATGCATGGGTCTCCGGTAATGTACCATGGCCCATGCATTTGCTCCGCTCTGGCCGCCAATGCACGGTTCGGATAATACCCAGTTGTACCGGAAGTAATCATATAGTACCACCGTCCCCTCTTGAATACAGCCGGCGCTTCCCGTGCAATCGGCGGCCCGATGAAATGCAGATGGGTCGAATAATGACCGGTTACGTTCTTATAATCATCCGCCAGATCGGCAATCACAATCTCCGTGTGCACCTTTCCAAAAATGAGAAATGCTTTTTTGTCCTCATCGACAAACAAATCAAAATCGCCGCTGCTCATATCGAGGGGAACAATTCTGTCTATCAGCTTAAATTCCCCGGTAATCATCTTCGATGTGGCAATTCCCATATACTGATGCTTCCAGTTTCTTGGTTCCTCATCCGAGCCCACCAGCTTCATCCACATGACATATTCTTTATTTTTTTCATTGTAAATGATATGTGGCCTGTCCATGATTCTGGACGGATGCAGGGGATGTCTCTCATCATCGGCTGCCTTTAATATCGTATTTTCAAATGTCCAGTTTATCAAATCCTTCGATGAATAGCAGTTCACACCATTATGCCAGACTCCGGACCCTGGGACTGTGTTCTCTTTATTTTCCCCATAGAAGTAATATCTGCCATCCACTTCAATTATGCTTCCCCCATGAGCCTGTATTCTGTCTCCCCTGCTGTCAAACCACGGTCTTCCCGGGATTATTCCATATTCCACGCTTTCTCCTCCTTTATTTTGAGCACTTAACTCATACTCGCTTCGTTAACCAAAGTATACCCTTTTGCTCCGGTTCCCACAATATCAGAACAACCTTATTTTTATATCATTTTATACGATATCAGGCCAAAGAAATTCCCCGGCTCTGAATAACCGAACCGGGGGATTTCTTTGGCCTGTCAGCCTCTCCTCTCTTTTTCGTTTTTTAACCTGTCGTTTTCCGCTTCCACATTCAGGAATGACAGTGTGATGATTGCCACCAGGGTCAGGAAGACAAGAGATAATAAATAGCCATGATTGATGAATTTAAGCGCGGCACAACGTTTGAACTGTCGGACTTGCAGGTGCCAAACTGATACAGCGTGATTATAAAAGAAATTACACACGGGAAACACTATAATAAGCCTAAAAAATAAAGAAGGAGGACATTTCAATGCATGAGCCTGCTGAACCTCCTTTTCTTTCATATTACGACTGCGGTTCCCTACCGCATTCCCAGTGAGGATGAACTGAATAAAGCGTATATGAAGACAAAGACGATGCGTAGTATCCTTTCCTATATAGAAGCAAATTATCAGGAAAAACTGCCGCTGTCAGATGTGGCACGTCACGAGCATCTGTCAGTGACCTACTTATCACATTTTTCACTGAAAATTTCGGTCTCAATTTTCAGGAATATCTCAGTAACTTACGCTATTTAAACAATGTGTTTAAGAAAAACTATGGTTGCCCCCAGACAATATCGTCATAATTTTGAAAAAGCAAGCCTGCCCAGACAGCAGAAGTCCATGCTGAGTACACAGAACTTTCTGTCCAGGCAGTCCTGCCTTGTTTTGTTGAAGGATTTTGGAATTTAGTGTTATGGTTACCGAATAACACTGATTATATACTTTTAATGCGATAGCAAATACGTACTGATTCAGTTCCTTTTGGAACCCTTAGGGAGTCCAGGATTTTGTCCGCCCCCATTCAAATCACTATTAGTACATTTCAGACTCTCTCGCAGTACTTATAGATTGTGTATTTGCATATGTTTACAATGGTTTTTGTGTCAAATTATCTTAGAAGTCTGATAAAATCCCGTCTCATATTACAGGTACTGGATTCTTGATTAGAGTTATTTTAGGGTGTATTGATGTTTTTTGCTATCCAATCAATCATCTCTTCTTCAGTCATATTTAGATCATAATACATATAGTTATTTGAAAACCATTCACTAATAGTTCCTGGCGTACTATTGAAATAATATTCTTCTAAGATTTCTTCACATCCTTCGATGGGGCCAAGTTCAATTGTTTTTATAACAGGGTTACCATCTAAAACTCGATCAAAAATTAGTTTGGTTTTGGTATATGCTATAGGGAAACGTTCATCAGTTTGAGGATCTTTGCCACTCCATTTAACTGTAACAATAATACTATTATCATCATTTATTGGAGCATTGTCAAAAGTACCACGTGACCCTAAAAAAGCTACATAACAGGAAATGTGCCCGGAAGCTTTCCCAGCTTCTATTTTATCAATTACGATTTCTTCCATCACAGAACCAGAGGCGGCTGTCGGAGGATGGTAAGAAGGATCAAATACTTTTCCAACAAAATATGATAAATATTCATCAGTTTCCTTTGAAGTGCTTTTATTCACTTCTTCATTTTCAGACGCAACTTGCTCATCTGTTTTGTTTAGCTCCAAATTTTTATCCTGAATTCCTTTCGTTTCGGGATTCCACATATTTTCTTGCATATCTCCCGAATCCTTGTTTTCAACGATAGTTGCTTCAGAATATTTATTATGATCGTTTCCCAAATTCGCTGATGCTAATATAAATGTTAATATAATGATATAAATATAGTTATTCATCTTTTTCCCTGTTTTAGTATAAGTGTTTGATAAAAGTCGTAACTCATTAAATAACCTGCTTCTTATTAACTTTTTTTAATTTTAGTAAATATAATATAAATCTAAATTTTTGTCAATAACGCAATTCGAATATACGTTCAATTTTAATCAACAAATTGTAAGCACACTATAATAATATTAGTGCACACACTTGATAACTAATAACTGTAATTCCGGTTTACAGTTATTAAAACAAAAAATCTAAATAAAAGGAGTTTTATTATGGCAGATTATTTTAAACGATGGGTTTTTGTCGTCATGAAACCCGGTATTAAGTTCGACAGTTTAACAATTAGATCCCATGAAGACTTTATTGGGCATGCTGATTTTCTGGCTATTTCATCTGATAATGAAAATTACTTAGATTTAATTAGTGGTAAAAAATATTCACTATCAGAAATTTACAGTAATGGTTACCGACCTGCCGGACAAAAATTAGTTTTAAGTATTTTAGAGCCTTCACGAGGTGTCGAAGTTATTAGTGAGACCTAAAGGCTATCCGCTACAGAATTTGAAGTTTATAAGCGTGGGAATTTAAAAGGGAAATTCAAGGGATATTTGGATACGACTTTGAGAGGTTCAGATAATCTTATGATTTTAAATCCCGTAGAAGTATTTACTGCTCTTGATTTTGTTTGTACAATTAGTGCATCTGGAGAGGACTATCTTCTTAAACATCAAAGCAGTCAAGGTGAGGACGACTATTACATAGCACCTAAAGCCGTGTATGGGGAAGTATGCCTTGATAATATGTCAATGGCGGGTTTAATGACTGCATTAAAACAAAGATACTATTGTACAACATCAAAACATGTAGTTGATAATACCGAAGTCGAACGAATCCATGTGGCGGCTCCAGCTAAGCGGTTATCAGGCAAAGATAATCCAGACAATTTACCACTATATGATCGCTCTCCCATTGATATTGTAGATATAGAAGCAGCGGCAAGAGATATGGGGCTGGGAAAAAAAGTTAAGAGTTGGAAAATAGATTATAAAAAGTTTTGGAAAGACAGTACTTATAAGCCTAATCCGTTGCTGCATGGTTTGGGAGATTTTACAGATACGAGTGTACGCAATGCGATAAGTGCAATGGGATCTTCACCATATATATCGTCAAGTTCACCATATTATGGGAAAAGAAAAGATCCATCCGATAAAACTGAACCAAGAATTTGTGATGATAGAGTTATTATGGCGATTCCTTGGCGAAACTTAGTCGATCCCGATAAGTTGACAGATGATGTATTAAGCCAATTAAATACCACTGGAGGACTTACAATAAATTCACCATGGAATAGTGGACCTCTCGGATATAATAAATATGAAAATATGGTAATGGGAAGGATACCTGGTATTTTCGATGAGAAAGTTTGTGCTGGTATATACTTCGATGTAGTTTTTGAGGATGGAACAACTTTGGCTTGTATTTCAGGGGATGGTAAAGGAACGCATTTGGGTCAACTGGGTACGGCGAATGGGCCGGTATCTATTTGGGCTTATGATCCTTTTTGTGAAGGATATGCACACCTAAGGTTAAAATCAGCAAATATAGATGATCGTTCTTATATAAGTGTTTTAGAGCTGTGTGGTTATTCTGAACACGCAGAACTACATTTTGACTATAGGTCCAAGCGAATAAAGGAAATAATTACTTATGGTATACAGCATTTACCTGATGAAAAAAACCAGTATATTTCGTGGACGCAGAAATGTAATATGACCTAAGTATTTAGGGAGACAGCAAAGGCTTTAATAAAAGGAGTATCGCATATTGACCGAAATCATTTTGATTTCTTGTCAGGAGCGATGCTCCTGTTTTTTGGGTGGGGCAGATAAAATCCTGGACTCCCTAAGGGTTCCGAAAGGAGCTGAGTCAATACGTATTCACAAATAAATTTGCTATTGCATTGAAAGTATAATTCACTGCCAATTTTATTAGAAAGTATTGCATTTTCAAAAACCAAGAATGCAGCTATACAAAAGCGGATAAATATGAGGAACTTATATGCTGGTAAGCCAAATGAAAAGTGGCTGACTGATATTACTGAGTTTGCACTTCCCGTTGGTAAAGTTTACCTTTCTGCACTAGCGGATTGTTTTGATGGCATGCTCCCTGGCCGGAGAATCAGCAAAACACCGGATTTCGTTCTAGTTAATACCATGTTGGAGCAGTCAATATCTCGGCTTCCGACAGGAGAACCGCCGATCATCCACAATGACAGAGGCTGTAATTATCGCTGGCTAGCTGGATTGAGATGGCAGGTTTGAGTCGTTCTATGTTCCCAAAGGGGAGTACCCCAGATAATGCTGCCTGTAAAGGTCCACTTGGATGCTTAAAAATGAACTCTCTGTAAAAGCAGTTTTCTTTACCCTCCTCCAAATATGAGCCCAAGAGAGTACCGTCATAATCTCGGTCTAGTCGCATGGCTAATCCGGGATTTTGTCAGTATCCCATACTTATTTAAATTTTCAACCTCATCTGCCCATTACATTCTATTTGCGCTTTATTTATCCGTATATGCTCCAGTGTTCTGCAGATAAATTCCAGATCATCTACCAGATAGCCACATTCCCCTATTATACTCAAAAGTTCCTCTTCTGCCTCAGACTCCATTTTCTGTATTTCTCCTGCTAACCTGTTCAGTAAGGATAAATTCATTGTATCGAGTTGATATTCTTTAAAAATGACATAATCAGGTGCCTTTAATTTGATTAAGCATTGTTCCACTTGATCAGCACCAATGCAGCGTTGTGCTCTTACAATATTCTCCTCCACAGTCGGAAGAGGGATACGAACTGTTCTGCGATTATTGGTGAGTTCCATCCAAACAGAACTCGTTCTTTTAAACTCCCAGTCTTCTCTAAAATCAGGTGTGAATCCGGTATTATTCCATACTCGTTCTTGATAATACGGTGCTTGAAGCTGAAACATCTACGGAGGAATGTACAGGGCATCAGATAAAATAAAGGAAAAGGATAGCAGGCTGCAGACAAATAATTTTTAATTTGTACACTTACTTAGTCAAGAAAACACAGTCATAATGCAAAAAATCTAATGTCCTCTTCCGATGGACATAAATATGCTATATATATTTGTTCACCTTTCCCGATTCCCATCTGTATAAGAATATGCTTGCCAATAATTAGTTCCCCATTTTCATTTGTCTTCAGGAATATTTCTTTTAATATCATCTGATCCTCCTAATAAATATTTATTTTTACTGGTTATCGGGGTGATTACCAGTAATTTTCATAAAAGCATTTTTATTCTGCCCTTTCTCTTAATATCAGCCCCTCTCCTCTAATAAAATATGTTTTATTGGTTATCACACTGATAACCAACAAAACATAAAAAACTATATGCTTTTCCAATTCCACTCTTCTACCCACTAAAAAAGCAGAGAATTTTATAAAATTCGCCTGCTCCATAGTAGATAAACCTTATTTTCATCACTTACCACTATCTTTCATTTTTTTGGTTATCGCGATCCTCCCTCTCCCTTACACAGCAAAACCCCGGTTCAAAATCCTCGAACCGGGGTATGTCATCCACACTTTGCCATTTTCAGCCCCATAAAACACAGCCGAAAAATCCATGATTTCAGCCCATTTTCAGGGCCATAACCGCCACATATTGTGGTTATACGCACTTTTTTATCCAAATACCACAAGTGTCATCCATATCACTGATTACACCTCATCAATTGCCTTACCAATCACACTTCCATGATCTCCAGATACTTGTAATTCTCCACTCCTCATCAAAAAAAGACCAAGCAAAATACTTCCACCTGATCTTCTTTAAAAGTTTTTACTATCTTAAATGGTGTAATTTAATGACATTATAGTTGTTGATACACCTATAATTGAAATACCATGATACAACACATTCATAACCTAATGCTTACGTTTGATAAAATACCATATGATTACAATGATTACTATGACAAGTAATACTAATATTGCTAAATTAGCAACTTGAACTATAAAGTCTAAAATATAATATTTATCCTTCATATTATCTGATTACCGCAACAGTCCCTTCCAGATTTACTTCGCGCTCATAAAGTTCTGTTGCTCCACTTTCCAAGTTAATATATGCACTAATAACACCGTCAGCATAACAAAATACATCTTTTCCATCACGCATAATCTCAGCTCCCAATGAATTTTCTGTCCACGTAAAACCCATATTGAAACCAGATGTAACCGTGTATGGATCTGTATAGGTAATGGTACCAGTATTTCCATTTCCTGAAGTACCATAACGTAACTTAAGTGTTACAGTTCCACCCAAAACTCCTATTCTTTCTGAATCCACAGTTGCATTACCATTCGTTGATCTTGCCAACGCATTAGCCGGCTCTTTCACTGTATTTGAAATCGAAAATACCTCATTTAAATAAGCTAATGCATCAGATTCAGTCTTAAACTACATCGGAATTACACCATCTGGAATCTCTGACGCAGATATCTGCCTTAAATCTTCACTCGTAATCTTTTCTGATGCAAATGCTATTCCCATCATTAAATTAGAAATTAACGCTATACTTAATAATAATCCAAATATCTTTTTCATATGCTACCTCCATTTTATTTGAATATCTGTAATAATTTTCGCGTACAATCATTTTACATTTGCATTGGTATCACCTCCTATATTATATTTACATATTATCACGATTAAGTAAATATGTCAATTTTTTATTTAATATTGTTAAGCTTGTATTTTTACATATTTATAGTATAATATAAATATGATAATTTATAAGTGAGGTGAAACTATGAATTACGAACCATTATCCCCCAAAGAATATGAATTTATGGAAATTATCTGGGCGCATCCGGAAGGTATCTCAAGTCATGACATATGTGAAAATTTTCCTCAAGCTCAAGGCACAAAAGCAACTATATTATTTCGTATTCGCAAAAAAGGCTATGCAACTATGCGTCAGGTGGTAAAACAAACCATTTATACTCCTTTAATGTCCAAAGAAGAATATAGACGAATAATTTCTGAGCAAAATTTAAAAAGGAAATTAGGTATTTCTTCATTAGAAGGTCTAGTCGCGTCCTTATGCGGAAAGAAAGAACTCTCAGCAAAACAGGCAGACAAATTAAACAATTTTATTGAAGAGTTGATGAAAGATGATGAATAACCTTATTCTATTAATTTTTACCACTACTATATCTGGCAGTATTCTCTTTATGCTTTTACTATTAATTGATTATTTTTTCAATCAGCATATAAGAACCATTTATTTTATCTCGAAATTATTACTACTTTTCTATATGATCCCAGGCATTGGCTTATCGCTTTTTATTATTGGCTTAAATACAAAACAGATAGCACTTTCAATTCAAACTGAGGATTTTAATTATGCTGTTGTATCCAGTGGAAACAACATTAGTTCCCTTAAAAATGGCAATGCTTTTTTGATTACTACATTGATAATTTGGATGATTGGTATTTTACTATTATATGTTTTGAGATTAATTAGGGATATATGCACACTCCACAGGCTCCGCTGTAATTCTACCAGAATAGAATGCGGAAATATACTTCTGGCATGTAATAAAATTAAGAAACAGTTAAAGGTTAACAAGGAGGTCAAATTATACCAGTCTAACCTTATCAGTACCCCATTTATTACTGGGATTTTCCGACCGATTATTTTTGTTCCTGAATATGATTTTTCAGCAAAAGAATGGGATCTAATTTTAACTCATGAGCTTATTCATTTAAAAAATAACGATATTCTTTTCAAAATGTTGCTTACGTTTATACAAAAGCTACATTGGTTTAATCCGATCATCTATTTTTACACAAAAAAGTTTTATGAGTTTTGCGAATGTACCTGCGATCGAAACGTGTCCGCTGTAATTAATAAAGAACAACGCGCTGTATATGCGCATCTGATTGTTAAATTGGCTCGCGATATTCCAGCCAGTACAATATCTGTTAATGCTTTCTCAGATAAAAATTACAAATTAATAAAAAGGAGGATATGTTGTATTATGAAAAAATCAAAAAAAATCAACGCTGCGTTTATTATTACTCTTGCACTATTTACTATTCTATCACCAGCCGTTACCTATGGGGCTGTCAATGAAATAGTTAGTGCACAAAATCATCTTGTTGCTCAATTTGCATCTGCTGCTCTAAATGAAATAAACAATAACGCTTCTAGCCTTCTAAAAGTACAAGGTGAAAGTAATAATACCTCTACAAACATAGGAACGTTAAGTGTAAGAGGCAGTAATCAAGTTGACTTTATGGTACCCGGACAGGGATCCGTAAAGTTTAATTCAGTATCTTTGCAAAGCGGTTCCTCAATACGCGTACTAATTGGTGCCGATAATACCTCGGATAAGTTTGAGGTAAGAGTTTTAGACAGTAATGGAAATGGTAGCAAGTTAATCTCTGATTCAGGATCAGTCAACGGCACAATTGACATAGACACTGCCGGAAACTATACAATTAGTATTGTTGGTAAAAACAGCAGTAGTACTAAATTTCATGTAACAGGAACTATAATTATAAATTACTAAAAGACTCTATATCACCAATTTCCAAAACTTTTTGGTTATCACATTTCTCCTTTAAACGTAGCAAAACCCCGGTTCAAAATCCTCGAACCGGGGTATGTCATCCACACTTTGCCATTTTCAGCCTCATAAAACACAGCCGAAAATTCCATGATTTAAGCCCATTTTCAAGCTCCGAACTACCATATCTTGTAGTTTTGCTCACATTTTTTTCAAATACCACAAGTGTCATCCAAATGACTGACTACACCTCATCAATCGCCTTCCCAATATCACCTCTATATTTATATTTATCTGGTTACCACCCTGATAACCAATAGGTTACCACTCACTAACCCATTCCATTTCATTACCTTTATATCCACTCTCTTCAACATACAGCTATTAATATTTTTCATATTCACCAATAAAAAAGACCAAGCGAAATATTTCCACCTGATCTTCTTCAAAAACTTTTAATTTTCTGGTTATCACCCCGATAAACAACTACTTAAAATCTATCCTGTTTCCATAAATTACTTTCTATTTTCTCCGCTCCCCAACCACACTCAGTTAAAAATCCCTTCCAAACACCCTAAAAACAGTCCCTCATCCGCCTGATATCTATTAAAGGCCCTATTTCTGCCCTAAAAACACAGCTTAATTTTGCCCGAATTTCGGCCATTTTCTGCTCCACGGCCACTATATCTTGTGGTTTTTCCTCTATTTTTCCTCTTCATCCACAAGTGACATCCGACAACACACTTCGACATTCCCCGTCCCCGGAAACATATCCACCGCACACACCTTCTCCACCTGATACCCTCTCTCCTGAAACACGACCAGATCCCTCACCAGGCTCGTAGGCTTACAAGAAATATACACAATCCTCTTCACTCCATAGTCGATGATCTTCCCCAGCGCCTTCGGATGGATTCCGTCTCTCGGCGGGTCAAGAATAATCAAATCCGGTTTTTCACCGATATCATCGATTACCTTCAAAACGTCTCCTGCGATAAACTCGCAGTTATCCAGCCCGTTCATCCTCGCATTCTCCTTCGCGGCCTCCACGGCTTCTTCCACGATCTCCACTCCGACCACCTTTTTGGCGACCGGCGCGATCATCTGAGCGATGGTGCCCGTCCCGCTGTATAAGTCGAACACGACCATATCCTTCGTATCGCCGACATAGCTTCTTGCTTTATCGTACAGCACCTCGGCCCCCAGCGAATTCGTCTGGAAGAAGGAAAACGGAGATATCTTAAACTTTAACCCCAGAAGCTCCTCATAGAAATAGTCCTGTCCATACAGAATATCGGTCCTGTCATTCTTCACCGCATCGGACAGACTGTCATTCCACGTATGAAGAATACCAACGATCCGGCCGCTTAACGGAAGGGAAAGCAGCAGCTTTGCAAATGGCTTCAAATCCGGATCCTCCTGGCTCGTCGTCACTAAATCCACCAGAATCTCGCCTGTCTTAACCGCGCGGCGCACCAGAAGATGGCGTAAATAACCCGTATGCTGCATCTTTTTATAAAATCCAAGCCCCAGCTTCTCAAAATACTCTTTGGAGGCCTTTAAAATCTCACAAAAATCCGGATTCACGATCTGACACTCTGTGGTAGTCACCACATCATAAAAGCTTCCGCGCCGGTGCATCCCCAGTGCCATCGGACCGTCCTTAAACTCATCGCCGAATGAGAACTCCATCTTATTGCGGTATCCGCCGGACTGCGGACTTCCCAGAATCCCCTCAAACTCATAGGAATCACAGACGCTGTCCAGCAGGCTCTTGACCTGCTTTTCCTTTATCTCCAGCTGCTTCTCGTAAGGGATCGTCTGGTAAATACATCCGCCGCAGGCGCCGAAATGGACACACGGCTTTTCCGCGGTCTCCAGAGGTGACTTTTCCACCACCTCCACGATCTTTCCTTCCAGCCGTCCGCCCCGCTTCTTCGTAATCATCACGGACACCTTCTGTCCCGGAAGTGCGTGCTTCACTGTAATCTTTCCGGATTCCGTTACCAGTGTCCCTTTATCCGGAAAATCGAATTTCTCTATAGTACCTTCATATATCTCGCCTTTTTTCACGTCATCTGCTCCTGTTCTCGTATATTCCCGCAAGCAACGAGCCAATCATCCAACATCGTTCCTCACTGCCCTCATTCCCCACCACTCTCACTCGTCTCCACTCTTCACTCCCCACCACTCTTCACTCCCCACCGCTCTTCATTCCCCACCACTCTTCGTCCCTCACCACTCTCACTCCCCACCACTCTTCATTCCCCACCGCTCTTCATTCCCCACCACTCTTCGTCCCTCACCGCTCCCGCCCCGACAGCGTCAAAAAGCGTGTCTCAATCGCTGAGGCACGCTTCTTTTTTCTAAATGTCCTTCTTACTGTTCAGAACCCTCGCCCGGTGTATCGTCTTCGAAGAAATCATCATCGAAATCATCGTCGAAATCATCTTCAAAATCCTCTAAATAATCCGGTGTGAAGAAACGGTAAACCGCATACGCAATGCCGGCGACTGCCGCTACAGCACCAATGATGGCAAGTATCCATAGAATACAGTTTTTCTTCTTTTCGTCTTCTTCTCTCTTGTGCAGCAACTCGTTCAGTCTGCTTGAATTCACGAGTTCCTCTACTCTGTTCATAGCTTCTTTGCTCATCGTATCGAATCTGTTCATATCATCCACGTCCTTTCTGAGAGCCTATTCCATAAAAAATATGCGGCAGAAACGAAATCTTTCTGTCTGTCGTTCTTATTATACCATCATCTTTATGCTTTTACTATCTTTTTTGCTTTTTTTTATTTATTTCAGTTTTTATCCGTAACGGTTCAGATGGCTCACCTACTTGACCGGAAAAGCTGATCAGATCGGTTTCAGCTTCGCAAAGGACGCGAACATCTTCTTGATCCCCGCCTTGTCAAAACAGACGGTTACCTCGTAGTCTTTTCCGCCATCCTTGATCTCCACCACGTTTCCCTCGCCGAACTTTACATGGCGGACACGGTCGCCTTCCTTATAATCCAGAGCGCCTGATTTCTCTACGGTAAATGCCTTGCCAAATGCCGGTTTCTGAACCGGTGACGCAGTCTTTGACGCATAGGCATTGCTGCCCGGCCCGAAGCTGCTGACACCCGCGGCCTTATTTCCCCAGGTCGTCGGTCTCTGGCCGCCGGAAGCACCGCCTCCGTTACCCGTACCACCGCTTCCGGAACTGCCCCAGGAGCTGCCGCCTCTGGCATTTCCGCCGCCCTGGCCCCAGGGCAGGTCGCTGTCGTCAAAGTCCGAAGATTTCCGGAACGGGGACAGCCTCGGTTCCAGCTTATCGCATTCCAGCAAATCGGCCGGAATCTCTTCGACGAACCGGCTGGTCTTGGAGTAACGGGTCTCCCCGTTGATCATTCGCTGTTTAGCCCCCGTCAGCATCAGGAAATCCTGCGCCCTGGTAATTCCAACGTAGCAGAGACGCCGCTCTTCCTCGATCTCCTCCTTGTCATCCGAGGAGATCGACATCATACTCGGGAACAGTCCATCCTCCATACCACTTAAATACACCCGCGGAAACTCCAGTCCTTTTGCACTATGTAAGGTCATCAGCGTCACCCTGTTTTCCGAATCATCCATCCGGTCCACATCCGCGACCAATGCAACCTCCTCCAGGAACTCGGAGAGTGTTCCCTCGTCGTGCTCCCGCTCAAAACTGACCGCTTTATTGATCAACTCCTCAATATTCTCTAAACGTGTCTGATACTCGATCTCGCCTTCCGCTTCCAGCTCTTTCTGGTATCCCGACTCATCCAGTACATCCTCAATCAGCTCCCGGATCGAGTAGTCCTCATAACGGATCCTCTCCCTGAAATCCTCGATCAGCGCCGTAAATTTGAGAATCTTATCCGCAGCCTTTCCAAGCCCCGGAACCGCCTGGGCACGGCAAAATGCGTCATAGATACTGAAATCGTGCTCCGATGCAAATGCCTGGACCTTTCCCACGCTGGTGCCGCCGATCCCCCTCTTCGGAACATTGATAATACGAAGGGCCGACAGATCGTCCCTTCCGTTGTCAATCGTCTTCAAATAGGCCAGAATGTCCTTGATTTCCTTACGCTGATAGAAGTTTACACCTCCCACCATGCGGTACGGCACATTGCGCTGAAGACATTTTTCCTCAATCAGACGGGACTGGGCATTGGTCCGGTAAAGAACCGCACAGTCCTGATAGCCGCATTCGCTGTTCTGAATATCGCGCACGATAGCGTCTGCTTCCTCCGCTGCTGTCTCAAACTGCTTATACTGCACCAGAGGCCCTTCCTCGTTAGCCGTCCACAGCGTCTTGGACTTTCTCCCCCGGTTGTGGCGGATCACCTCGTTGGCCGCATTTAGGATATTCTGGCTGGACCGGTAATTCTGTTCCAGCTTAATCACCGAAGCCCCCGGATACGACTTCTCAAAGTTCAAAATATTACCGATATTGGCTCCCCGGAACTTGTAGATGGACTGGTCATCATCACCTACCACACAAAGATTTCTGTACTTACCGGCCAGCAGACTCACCAGCTTAAACTGTGCAGTATTCGTATCCTGATACTCGTCCACCATGATATATTTAAAACGCTCCTGGTAATAATCCAGGACCTCCGGATTATTCTGAAACAGCTCCACCGTCTTCATGATCAGATCATCGAAATCCAGCGCATTATTCTTCTTAAGCTGGCTCTGATACTCCTTATAAATCTGAGCCACCTTCTTCTGACGGAAATCGCCTCCCGCATTCAGTTCAAACTCCGCAGCCGTCACCAGTTCATTCTTAGCTGTCGATATAAAGCCCAGCATAGCCCTGTCTTTATAAAGCTTCGGATCGATCTCCAGCGTCTTTAACACCTGCCGCATCAGAGTCCTCTGGTCATCTGAATCATAAATAGTAAAATTCGTCGTATATCCAAGGCTCTCAATATGGCGTCTTAAGATTCTTACGCAGGAGGAGTGGAACGTACTCACCCAGATGCTCTCTGCTCCGAATCCCACGATCTTATCCACACGCTCTCTCATCTCTCCGGCCGCTTTATTGGTAAAGGTAATCGCCAGGATATTCCACGGATTTACCCCCTTCTCCTCGATCAAATAGGCGATTCGATGGGTCAGCACCCTGGTTTTTCCCGAGCCGGCTCCAGCCAGCACAAGAAGCGGTCCTTCCGTATGGAATACCGCTTCTCTCTGTACTTCATTCAATGTATCGTAAATGCTCATAAACGTGTACCGTCATTTCCTTTCGTCAACCTGTTATTTCGATTCCCAGATATTTTTTGATATCCTCAAGCTGTTCCGTCGCAAGACGGCGCCCGTCTTCGTAGAGTGCTTCCAGCTTCTTTCTGTCCTGTTCCGTTCTCGACACGGTCACCGGTTTGTCGGGACGGATCACGTAGATTCTGCCCGCCTTTTCCAGTTCATCGATCTCTTCCTGCATCCGGTTGTACCGTTCCGGTGCCTCCTCCAGAGCCTTCAAAAGCCGGGGCAGCGGTTTAAAATACCGTTCATACGCCCGTCTCGTCCATTTATCCACAGGCTTTTTCCTGTAGCCCCGATTCCTGGTCAGTATGACAATCACCTTTTCATATCCCTCATCGATAGCTCTCTGATAGGCGATCGGCATAGAACAGCCGCCGTCCAGATATTTCTTCCCTCCCACGTCGATCATACGCGACATAATAGGAAGGCTGCTGGATGCCTTCACCGCCTCTATGAAATTCTCACACTCCCCTTTTCCGAAATATTCCGGTTTTCCTGTCTTACAGCGGGTAGCAACCACCTCAAACCGCTGCTTCGATGCCTCAAAAGCCTCAAAATCAAATGGAATCAGCGTCTCGCTCAATTCCCCAAACAGAAAATCAAAGTTAAAGATCGAACGGTTTTTCACCATACTGCGAAAGCTCATAAACCGTTTATCATTTACATAGTCTAAATCCACCCGGATCGTTCTTCCGATCTGTTTGCTGATATAGCTCATTCCGCACATGGATCCCGCAGAAACGCCATTCACATAGGACATCTCGATCCCCTGTTCCATAAATACATCCAGCACGCCTGCCGAAAATACTCCTCGCAGAGAACCTCCTTCCAGTACTAATGCTCCTTCTGTCATGTCATTCACCTCGCATCCTATTTTATTGCATTTCCCCCCGCGGGTCAATCCCTTTATGAAAAAGCAAGCCAATATCTCCATTTCCAGACCTTCCGCACTTTACAAAACCAGCCTACAGAAACTGGCTCTGATACAGCTGATAATAAGCCCCTCTCTTCTCCATCAGCTCCTCATGGCTTCCTGCCTCCATGATATTGCCCTGGTCGATGACGAAAATCCGGTCGGCCTTTCTTATAGTAGAAAGGCGATGGGCAATGACGAAGGACGTACGCCCTTTTAAGAGCGCCTCAATGCCCTTCTGCACCAGCAGCTCCGTGTGAGTGTCGATGCTGGAGGTGGCCTCATCAAGAATCAGGATGCCCGGCTTCGACAGCATGGTTCTGGCAAATGCCAGCAGCTGCCGCTGGCCGATGGAGAGCCGCGCTCCCCTCTCACTGATCTCGGTGTCATAGCCGTGCTCCAGCTTCATGATGAAGTCATGGGCGTTCACCGCCTTGGCGGCTTCGATCATTTCCTCGTCCGTGGCATCCAGGCGGCCGTATTTAATGTTATATTTAATGGTTCCGGAAAACAGGAAATTGTCCTGTGTCATGATCCCCATCTGGCTTCTCAGACTCTTCAGCGTCACCTTCCTGATATCGTAGCCGTCAATCAGTACCCGCCCGTCTGTCGCCTCGTAAAAACGGCTAAGCAGGTTCACAATCGTCGTCTTGCCCGCTCCCGTGGGGCCTACCAGCGCGATGGTCTCCCCCTGGCGTATATGGAAGTTTACATCCTTAAGGATCATGCGTTCCGGCTCATCATCATACGCGAAGGAAACGTGTTCAAAATCCACTGTCCCCTCAATATCCGGCAGTTCCTCCGCTCCCTCACAGTCACGGATTCCCGCTTCCGTATCGATGATGTCGAAAATACGCTCCGCCGCCGATATGTTGGTTGTCAGCTTATTATAAAAATTGGCAAGGTTCCGGATCGGACTCCAGAACATGGCAATATAGGTAGAAAACGCGAGAAATGTACCGATGCCGACCTCGCCCACACCGATGATGCGGATGCCGATAAAATACAGCAGAAATCCGCCGAGCCCCCAGGTGATCTCCACCACCGGGCCGAATCCGTCCGCCACAACAACGGCGTCGATAAATGCCTGGTAATGCTGCTTAACCAGATCGTAAAACACGGCTCTCGTCTCCCGCTCCGCCGCAAAGCTCTGAATCACCCGGATACCGGAAAGATCCTCATGCACGTAGGCATTTAAATTGGAAGTCTTTTTTCTGTAGATCTGCCACCGCTTATGGGCCGTCGTCTCAATGACCAGCATTCCCACCACCAGAATCGGGAGGGTCAGCAAGGCCGCCATGGCCAGCCGGTAGTTCTTAATCAGCATGATGACCGCGACGCAGACCACGGTAATTAAGTCCGGAATCAGCTGAGTCACGCTGTCTGACAGCACATCCTTTAAGGAATTCACATCGCCGATAATTCTGGCCAGTATTTTTCCGGTGGGACGGCTGTCGAAAAATCCGAAGCTCAGCGTCTGAATATGGCGGTACAGCTCATCTCTGATATTTAGAAGGACCTGGTTTGACACGTCCGACATGATATACATACGAATCTTGGTCCCCGCCAGGAAAAAGAGAAACATGACCACGGCCAGAGCCCCCAGCTTCAGAAGTCCCTTCACATCTCCGGACGCCACACAGACGTTGATGGCATACTCCATCATAATGGGCGTCGCCATGCTGATGGCAATGGTTCCGGCCATTATGAGAAGCACTACCGATATTTGCTTTTTATAGACCAGAAGGTACTTAAACAACCGGATGAGCGTATCCTTTTTCAGTACTTCCTTCTGTTCTTCGTCGATTCTGCTTGTATTTACTGACATGACTGCTCCTCCTCTCCATACTGTACCTGATAAGTCCTGTAATACTGCCCCTTTTTCGCCATCAGCTCCTCGTGGGTGCCGCGTTCTATGATTCTTCCGCCTTCCAGAATCAGAATTTCATCCGCATGGCGGACGGCAGAAATCCGGTGGGCGATGATGATCTTGGAACTGTCCTTCTGCATCTTTAAGCGGCGCTCAATCTCCTTCTCTGTCTCCATATCGAGTGCCGACGTGGAGTCATCGAGAATCAGAAGCGGCGTTCTCTTTGCGATCGCCCTGGCAATACTGATTCTCTGCTTCTGGCCGCCGGAAAGTCCGACGCCCCGCTCTCCAATCACGGTATCGTACTTTTCTCCCAGATTCATAATGAAATCATGGGCCTCCGCGCAGATGGACGCTTCCTCCACGCTCTCCCACTCGGTTGCGTCCCGGTTTCCAGTCTTAATATTGTCCGTGATCGTGTCGGAGAACAGGAATACATCCTGCATAACCACCGTGGTCTGGCTCCTTAAAAGGGTCAGCGGCAGCTTCCGGATATCGATGCCATCCAGCAGAACTTCCCCGTTTGTCACGTCGTAGAATCTCTGGGTTAAATTGACGATGGAGGTCTTTCCGGAACCGGTCACCCCCATGATTCCAAGCGTCTTTCCCTTCGGCAGGGTAAAATCGATGTCTGTCAGAATCCTCGAACCGTATAAATCAAAATCCACATGCTTGAACTGAAGCTCTCCCTCGATCTTTTCAGGAACCACAGGCGCCTCCGGTTCCTTGATGTCCGGCTTCTGGGCCATGATCCGTTTGATCTTCTTATTGGAAGCCATGGCCGCAGCAAAATCATTGCTGAGCCATCCAACCATCTCCATCGGCCAGATAATATTGTTGGCGTACTCCGAAAATGCGCCCAGTTCTCCGATGGTGATCCGTTTCTGAATTACCATGATGCCGCCGGCTACGATGATCGCCATCAGCATCACCTTTGAAAGAAAGGAGACGTTAGGCTGATACTTTACGATCAGCTTTGCCTGCTCCATATTTAAATCGTAATACCGCTTGTTGTGGCGTTTGAACCGGTCAATCTCGTAATCTTCTCTTGCAAACGCCTTCACGGTCCGCACGCCCGCTAAATTTTCCTGGGCCACGGTATTGAGCTCCGCCGTCTGCTCACTGATCTTGTCGTAGACCTGGCCGAGACCATTCTCCATCTTTAAGCCGTACCAGGCGATTACCGGCATAACGAGCAGCGGAATCACCGTCAGCACCGGGCTTAAGCGAAACATGCAGGTCATGATAATCACCGTGTGAATGGTACATTCGATGATCAGCATTCCGACAAATCCCATGGCATTCCAGATTCGGTCCACATCGTCCTTGACACGCGCCATCAGCTCACCGGTGTTATGGCTGTCGAAATATCCCATGGACAGCGTCTGGATATGGTCGAAAAGATCCTTTCTCAAGCTGCTCCCGATCCCCGACGCCGAATAATCAAAGATGAATTCCTTCATGTACTGGAAAATGGCTCTTCCAAGGCCGATTCCCAGAAGCCCCAGCAGCAGGCGCATAAGCATCTCCATCTTGCCGCCGACGATGACATCGTCAATGATGTGTCTCGTAATCTGTGGCGACGCCGCATCCAGCAGAATGCTCACTACCATGGCCGCTATGGCCACCACATACAGGATCCCGTACTTCTTTACATACTTCCCTAAATTCCTCATGTTGCTCCCCCTTTGTCTATACTGTGCCATATCAAGTCAATCGCAGCCCTGAAACGTGTTAAAAACTGTCCGGTCTGCGAATTACCGCGAAAAACAGGAAAAAGCCGTCAAAAACAGCAAATTGCGGCTTTTGACGGCTTTCCACCATAAAAATAACCGCAGTCCAGTTCAGACTGCGGCATAGTTAATCAAATTCAGATAGCAAACTGACTTCCATACGAAATAATGGCTGATCAGAGACCGAATTCTTTCCTGAGGCAGACTGACTGATTGTTATTGTTTATAATTCCACTGCTAATTGTACGAGATTTCATATTTCTGCCTCCTTTTCCTTTATTCGGTAATCTAGATACTAGAATACTGCCACTTTTCTGTTCTGTCAAGCACTTTCTGTTTTTCATGATCAGCTCTCAATATTCCAGTACAACTTCGATCCTGTCTTTCCCGCGGTTGTAATAGTAAACCTTCCCAGACAAAAAGTCGTCATCCGACGGCATCTCCCTGTTGAGATCCTTTAAACTCTCCCGTATCGTCTCCGGATACACCTTTTCACAGTTATGGATCGCTGCCTCGTGCATGCTGGTAAACGCGATGTACAAATCGTTCCCCATCATTTCTCCCAGCCGCTTCGCCACGCCAGGCAGAAAGATGGCCACCGCTCCGTTGATCTGGCTCTTAGTCGTGACGAATGTAGCGCAGGCGCCGCCATCCATCCGGACGCCGCTATCCCGTTCCATAAAAATACCGTAGTCCTCATCCTCAAACCGTTCGACGTCCAGCCAGTTGAAGAGACGCGGCGGAAACAGCCTGTATGTATTCTCCATGGCGTCCTTCATCACCTGTTCCCGGCTCCTGTTCCATCCGTCAAATACCACCTTCGGCACCATGGAGCTCGTGTAAAGTCCGCTGAAATTCCCGATGCTCACATAGAGGGTCAGCGCAATATCGCCCGTCATCTCGCAAACGCCTTCTTTCAGCTTCTCCGCATTCTTCTCATAGTTCAGAGGGCGGATGACCAGATACTCCCGGATGGACTCATAGTCCTCCATATGCCCCAGCGGACTGCTCTTCTCAATCTCCCTGCAACGTTCCAGACAGTCGGAAGCCTCTGACAGCAGCTCCTCCATGGTTTTCCCCAGCCGGAAATCCTGGTAGATCTCCGCCATATGGAACCGCTGGATATGGATCCCGGGACCGTCCCCTCTCAACTCCACCACCAGCAAATCCTCCGGTTCTTCTTCCTCACCGTCTTTTTGCAGCGTAACCTTCGCGCCCCACTCCTCTGTCATCAGAATCAGAAACGCCTGAAACTGCTCCACAAACTCCAAATACTCTTTTCTTTCTCTCTCTTTTTTCATCGTGCATTGCCTTCTCTTTCTTAAATTTCCTGTAATCATGAGAATTTCATGGATTAAAGGATTTGTAAGGGAATTTAAAAATGCCCGGCATTTCGTGGAAATACGCGCAGCCCTCCACCATCAGGAATGCGGGAAAACGCGCAACCGTATGATTCTATCTTTTATTATACGTTTTAAGCGTGAAAATTACAATACTGGAAACAGATTGCCGAACCGGCAGAACAGAATCAGAACTTCAGAATGATATTATTATAAACCGGAACTCCGGCTCTGTCAATGGCAACCGGCTCCTGCGCCCCTATATTTTTCTTGCAGTTCACAGCCCTGTCAGCCCCTGAACTGCAGCCCGTTTTCGACAGGCTTCGTCATATCAGACGGCCGGCGCGTTCCCCGCGGCCGGCCGTCTGTCACTGCTATCTAATCTCTCTCAATTCTAATCTCTCCCAATTACAAAGCTGAAAGTAATGTCGTGTTCACCGCTTACGCAGTATTCCGGATAAACCGGCGCGCCCCAGCTGTCATCTCCGCCGACGCCCCGCATGGCCGCCAGGATCGTTACGACCGTATACCGCGGCTGCGGCAGTTCCTCCACGTGAGCGGCATGCTCCAGCTCCTCCGCCGTATAAGGAAGAACCGATCCTTCAAAAGGACGTCCCTGCGCGGTAAACCGAATGCTGTGTCCCGCTCCATCCGTCACCTTCATCCATCGGATTCCGGTGCGGTTTCCGCATTCCTGCGGAACGAGATAGCGCGATACGCTGTCCGCCGCCGTATCCTTAAAGATTCCGAGGCGTGCGCCTGCGTTTCTGTCACGGTAATTCTCCTCCGGTCCCCGGCCGTACCACTCGAAATCACCGCCCGTTCCGCTGATGCGGAATCTCATGCCGAACAGCGGCAGCTCCGGCAGTCCTTCGCGTCCGAAGTAGTGAGCCGTGGTTTTAATCCGGCCTTCTCTGTCCACCTCGTAAACGACCTCCGTCTCAGTCTCAGGAACCGTTGGCAGGCGGTAGGTATAGGCGACACGAACGCTGTCTTCCCCTTCTTCCACCACGCAGGTTTTGCTGTCGTAAAGCGGAAAGCTTCCGGCGCCGTACCAGGCGGCGCTGGATACGGAGAATTTATTGCCTCTGTCGTTATCCGTAGTCGCTCTCCAGTACACAGGCATGGGAATCTTCCCAATCCACTCCCGGCCATCATAGACGAGGGATACAATGCCGCCCTCCTGCTTCGAGAATATTATGTGGAAGCCATTTCCCTTCACGCCAATATTTACATCACCGTGAATAACAGTGAACGGAAGGCGGTCGTTATCAGTGTGATACTCTTCAACGAAGTTCTTGCCAACACAAGTCTCACCAACACGGTCCGCACCAGCTCCGCCCGCACTAGCACCGCCAGTACCAGCACCAGCAGCGCCAGCATCAGCACCGACAGTTCCAATCACCCGGCAGCTTTCCCCGAAAGCCGTCTCATACCCGGCATCAGCCCACAGCTCCGTTTTCTTTTTCACCGCGGACACCTGATACACATACTCTCCCGGCTCTGTAAATGCAGGAGCCGGCACGCTCACATACTCCCGCTCTCCCGGATTTACCCGGGCACAGAATCTCTCCGTATGGACGGGTTCGCCATTCCTTAAAGCAAGCCAGATGAATTCTAAGTCGGAAGTGTCGGTAAACAGTCTCCTGTTTTCGATCTCCACACCGCAGGCATCCGGAATCAGCCTCAGATCCTGATAGAGGTACTTCACTTCCTGCGCCTTCGGCGAAATGGTTCTGTCCGCGTAGACGATTCCATTGCCGCAGAAATTATAATCAGTCGGCCGGTCGTCAAAGTCCCCGCCGTAGGCCATATGCAGGACGCCGTCCTCGTCGGCCTTCATCAGAGCCTGATCCACATAATCCCAGATGAAACCGCCCTGATACATGGGATACCGGTCCTCCAGCGAGGTGTATTTCTCCATGCCGCCCAGAGAATTGCCCATGGCGTGCATATACTCACACAGGATAAACGGCTTCTCCGGTTCCTGGTTTAAATACTCCTCCACCTCCGCGGGCTTTGCGTACATGCGGCTCTCCATATCGCTGGTCTCATTGAATTCCCGGTTCCAGAAGACGCCCTCATAGTGAACCAGTCTGGACGGATCCCTCTCCTTGAAATACTTCGACATGGCGAGGATATCTTCGCCCGCGTACGATTCATTTCCACAGGACCAGATCAGTACGGACGCGTGATTCTTATCCCGCTCCAGCATGGACTTTGCGCGGTCCACCACGCATTCCTTCCACTCCGGAAGGCTTCCCGGCACGTTCCAGGAAGGTTCGCAGGCCCCCATCTTCTGCCAGGAGCCATGGCTCTCCAGATTCGCCTCGTCGATCAGATAGATCCCATACTCATCGCAGAGCTCATACCATCTCGACTGGTTGGGATAGTGGCAGGTACGGACCGCATTGATGTTGTGGCGCTTCATGAAACGGATATCCCAGATCATGTCTTCTTCCGTGACGGCGCGTCCTCTTTGCACATCGAACTCATGACGGTTGATTCCGCGGAACACGATTCGTTTCCCGTTTAAGCACATGAGGCGGTCTTTCATCTCAAAGCGGCGGAAACCGAGTTTCTGGGGAACGATCTCCACGATCCCTCCGTTTTCGTCGTACAGAATGACGGTCAGCGTATAGAGATAAGCATCTTCCCCACTCCACAGATGAACCGCCGGCACCCTGCCCGCAAAAAATGTGTTCTCCCCGGCAGGCATGCGTTCCCAGACAGCGGCGGTATTCCCTTCCCGGTCGGTCAGCATGGCCGATACACTGCCCTTCGTGTTTCCTTCCAGCGTTAAATCCACCGTGAGTTCTCCGGTCTTTAAGTCTTCCTGGACGCCTGGGCGGACAAAGATGTCCCGCACATGGCATTCCGGCACCGCGTAAAGATACACATCCCGGAAAATACCGGAGAACCGGAAGAAATCCTGATCCTCGATCCAGCTGGCGCTGCTTCTCTTATAGACCTCCACCGCCAGACGGTTGACCCCATCCTTTACGAAATCCGTGATTTCAAATTCGGAGGGCGTAAAGGAATCCTCGGAATAGCCGGCGAAGCGGCCGTTTACCCATACGTAAAAGGCACTCTCCACCCCCTGAAAGGACAGAAACAGCCTCTTATTCTTCAGGGCCGCGTCCGTCTCAAACTCCTTCACATAGCTTCCAACTGGATTATCATCCCAGTCCACGTGGGGAGGCCGCAGCTCCGAGTGACCCTCCCACGGATACATCGTGTTAATATACTGACATTTTCCATATCCCTGCAGCTCTATATGGCCGGGGACCGTAATTTCTCCAAAATCACCGAGACTTCTCTCAGGCAGATAAAAATCCTTTTTCCGCTGCTCCGGCTTCGGGGCATAGGAAAATTTCCACGTTCCGTTTAGGGACTGACGCAGCTTCATGATGCCGCCGTCCGCCTCCTCCCTGCTCTCATAGAACCGGTGGTCGGAATGCGCCTCCAGACGGTTTACCGCAAACACCTCCGGATTTTCAAGCCAGGCTAAATCGGCATGATACTGATCCATAAGTACATCCTCCTTTTTCACGTCTATTATAGGGCCGTCCGGCAAAAGAATCCATCTCTTTTTTTACGATTTTCTGCACTTTCTTACTCTTTGACAGCACCGGCCGCAATTCCTGCCAGGATGTATTTCTGGAAGAACAGATAGATCACGATCGTCGGCAGCATAATGATGATGATTCCTGCCGCCAGATTCTGCCAGGACCCCTGCTGCGCGTTGGCATAATTCATCAGGAACGTGGTCAGCGTCCGCAGCTTGTTCTTCGGCATATAGAGGTAAGGAATGTACATGTCGTTGATGATGGTGATTGCCTTGATGATCACGACCGTAGCTGTGGCCGGAGCCAGCAGCGGGAAAATAATCCTCGTAAACAGGCCGAAATACGAACAGCCATCCAGCAGGGCGCTCTCATCTAAGGATACGGGAAGCGTGGAGATGAACTGGCGGTAAATGTAAAGCTGCATCAGGTCTGAAGCCACATAGATGACGATCGGCGCTCCCAGCGTGTTATACAGCCCCAGGCCGTTGATGATCTTGAAACGGGCGATCTCCGTGACAAAGCTTGGAATCAGCATCCCCAGGAAAAACAGGCTCATGATCAGATTTTTAAACCGGAATTGAAACCGTTCCAGAATAAATGCCGTAATCGTACCGAACAATACGTTGAAAAAAATACTGAAAACGAGTATGATTCCCGTATTTTTAAAGCCAATCAACAGGTATTTGTCCCCCAAAACCTTCTGGAAATTATCCGTGGTCACACGGCTGAACGGAGGCAGTAGCAAGGGAGATGTATTGACCATATCCGCCTTCGTCTTAAACGCGGCAAACAGGGTTAAAAGGATCGGCGCCAGCACGATGGATACCATGCAGAGGCAGATCACCTGTTTTACAATTTGCTGCAGTGTACGCTGTTTCATCCTTTCTTCCCTCCTTTCAAAACGACTCCGTGGATAATCTTATTCTGAACCACGTAAATGACGACGATCATGATCATAATAGCCACCGCCATGGTGGATGCCAGACCGAAGTTGCTGTATTTGAACGCCGTATCGATAGTATAGAGTGTGAAGGTCGAAGATGCATATCCCGGGCCGCCGCTGGTCATAACGTAAGGAATATCGAATACCTGAAGCGCGCCGCGGATATTGTCAAACAGGACGAAATCCACCATCAGCATAATGGCAGGTATCTGAATGTATTTGAACATCTGCCATGCGCTCGCTCCGTCGACTCTGGCCGCCTCCTGGACATCCTGGGGAAGGGACTGGAGAGCCGCCATGAACAGGATCACATGATAGCCGGAGAATCGCCATAAGGACACGCCCGCCAGGACGAAGTTCACGATCTTCGGATCGGAGAGCCAGTTTCTGATGAGCGGTTCTAAGTGAAACAGGGTGAGGATCTCATCGAAGGCTCCGTTGATCGGTGAAAAGAAGTAGGAAAATGCGTAGGAAATCGCCACGCCGTTGATAATATAAGGCATAAAGACCATGGTCTTATAGAATTTTGAGGCGCGGAGCTTTGAGGTCAGCAGGACGGCAAACATCAGCTCAACAGGGATAAAGAGCAGATGGCCAAAGAAATAGACCGCGTTGTTTCTAAGTGACTGCCAGAGATCCTTGTTTTTCAGCATGTCAAAATAGTTGCCGATGCCGATGTAATCGTATGTCTTCGAATAGCCGTCCCAGTTGGTGAAGCTCATTCGGATCAGATCGAAGGCCGGAACCACCACGAAGCCGATAAGCAGGGCCATGGGGATTACCAGGGAACTGATGATAAATATCTTTTTCTGTCTTTCCAGTGAATTCATAACTACCTCCCGGATTGTATTGATTTTACGGAATTTTGGGTATAAAAAGGATGGGGCGTCTGTACGGAAACCCCATCCCCTGTTACAGAGTCTTATTTAATTCCAAGTTTTGTTCTTGCTTCCGCCCATTTTGTATTCAAAGTATCGAGTTCTGTCTTTAAATCAAAACCTTCCGTAAACATCTGAGCTCCCAGCTTCTTGTAATCGAAGGCGATCTCATTCTGAATTGCCTGGAAATCATCTCCGCCGCCGTCGTACATAACCAGTTCCATATCTGGCTGCAGCGCGTCTGCTTCTGCCAGGATCGGATCTTTTTCCTTCGGGAAATTCGTCATGGAGGAGGCGCTGGTTACGTAGCCTATGTATCCCGGATACCAGTCTTCACTGTAGAACCACTCCACAAATGCCTTTGCCAGCTCCGGATTCTTGCTGTGAGTCGTCACGCCCATGAAGGAGTCGCCCTGTACAATCACGCGGAACGGATCATCGGTGGTATTTCTGACCGGAAGATAGAAGGTTCCCAGTTCGGAGTAGTCGTCCGTACCGGTCTGAATGTTCTGTAAGCCCCAGTCTCCAAGAGCCAGGATCGCCGCTTTCTTCTGTGCGAACAGCGCCGTCACCTGATCGTTGCCCATACCAAGAGGATCTTTTCCAAATACATTCATATCAAACAGTTCATTGACCTTTGTGTAAGCCTTGTTGATATCCGAGCCCTCTGAAAACGGTGCGTCGGTCTTTGCCATGTCGTTCCAGTTCTGGCCGTTGCCGCCCTCTAATGCAGGCATAAATTCCATATAAGGGTAATCCGGCCATTCATCCTTCGCTCCCAGGGCAATCGCCATGAAATCCGGGTTTTCTTTTCCGTAGTAATCCTGAAGTGTCTGAGCCGTCTGCTCGAATTCACTCCATGTCGTCGGCACCGTCACACCGGCTTCCTTAAACATGTCTTTCCAATAAAATACGTATTCGTAACCGGCTGTCATAGGAACGCCCAGGATCTTGCCGTCCATGGCATAGCCTGCCGCCAGTTCATTGTTCTTCGCCGCGTCCAGATCCGATAAATCAACCAGATAATCTTTGAATCTCGATAAGGTAAATGGTTTGTTGAACATTACGTCCGGAAGCTGGTTGGCGGAAGTACGCATCTTCATGGCATTCCAGTACTCGGAATCGTCCTTGATCTTCTCTACTTCGATTTCCGCATCCGGATACTTCTCCTGGAACTTGCCGACCATGTCGTTCTGATCAATGTAGTCCATCAGGTTGTTGTCCCAGATAGCAAATACAAGGCTTCCCTTTAAATCTGCCTTGGCCGCCTCCGTCTCAGGAGCCGCCGTTGTATCCGCCTGTCCGCCTGCTGCCGTTGTCGTGTCGGCTGCCGGTGCCTTTTCTGTCTCTTTCGAGGACGCCGTGGAGCAGCCTGTCGCTGATCCCACTACCATAGCCGCGCAAAGTCCTAATGCCGCAATCTGTTTCTTCATGTTTCTTACCTCCCTAGTTATGAGCACTTGGCTGTCGTCTTTTGACCGCTTACGTGCGATACATGTCATCTCCACTCAGCGTGCCCCGTTTTATCGGGTATAGCGAGGTTCTTTCGAGCTTAGTGGAGTGGCTTAGTTGATGGTTCCAGTTTACCATTTTCTTCCACGCATCTCCATGAACTAAGGTTTGAAAACTTGATATATCGTTAGGTCTTTATTTTCGGTAAGCGCCCGGGCTGACCTGGCAGATCTTTTTAAATACCCTTGTAAAATGTTCCACACTGTTGTACCCCACGCTCTGGCTGATCTCATAAATTTTCAAATCGGTCTGCTCCATCAGCTCCCTGGCCTTCCGGATCCGCACCTCCGTTAAGTAGTTGCTGAAGGTCATCCCCTCCTCCTTCGTAAATCTGGAACTGAAGTATTTCTCATTTAAGCCCACATACCCGGCCACGCTTCCCAGCGTCAGCTCCGGGTTGGCGTAGTTATCCATAATAAAACGCTTCGCCCGGCTCATCATATCCGCCTGGCGGCGGTCGTTCTGATGGGCCGCGTAATCCATCACCCACCGGAAATAATTGTTGAGCCACAGCTCCAGACTCCCCATCTCCTCGAGGCGTCCGATCTTCTCGTAATAGTTCACCTTTTCCGCAAACAGCGCGCCGATATCGTCATGGCTCTCGTTCAGGATCCAGGCCAGATTACAGATGAGATAGAGAAGCTCCTGCTTTGCCGAGGAAAGCCCGTTCCGGTAGAACGCCGCAATGAGCTTCTGCTTCTCCTCCGAAACCGCCATCTCATCCGCAGTCAACAGCCCCACCGCCAGACGTTTATACCGTACGAAGGCGTCCTTTGCCGCCAGATAATCCACGCTTCCCCTCTCCCACGGGCTGCACACCGCCGCCTTTCCCTTCAGCCAGTGAAGGGAGAGCCATCCGCCTGCTTCCTCGAACCTGGCCAGGAAATCTCCCGCCCCGTTTCCCTTCGTACTGATGCCCGCGGAGACTGGAAGGTTTAAGAAATTATTCCAGACACTGCACAGCTGCCTGCATGTGGAGACCACATTGTCCTGGTACTGGGCGCCATCGGAGATCCGGTAGAGCATCACATAGCGGGAGGGCGAGATCGTCCCCAGCACGCACCGGGAAGCGACACGCGGAATCTGAGCCGCAAACTCCAGCAGGGGCCTGATCAGTTCTCCCTCAAAGTCGCCGGCAAATCTCCCTGCATGCTTCTGAAATTCATCGATCTCAAACTGCACCACCAGGTAGTCTCCATCAAAAAATGATTCATCCAGCTCACATTTTCCCATGGCCATGGCGCTCAGGCGCTCGGAGTCGGATATCGTTTCCCTGCTTTCTTCCGTTCCGGGCTGTCTTCCGGCCTCGTCTTCACTCTCCCATTCCTCGCTCAGCCCTTTCAGCATATTTTTCAGCAGTTCCCCGTTTAAGTCGGCCTTGAGCAGATAATCGCAGGCGCCAAGCCGGAAGGCATCCCGAACCAGCTTGAAGTCATCGTATCCGCTGAGCACCAGAACCTTCGGCATAACCTCAAAACGGCTGACCGCCTCCAATAGCCCGATCCCGTCGAGAACCGGCATCTTCATATCGCTGATGATTAAATCCACGGTGTGATCCTTTAAATATGCCAGTGCCGCCTCACCATGGATGGCGTCCGCCACAATCTGAAAGCCCATCTCCTCCCAGTTAATGAGAGAACGAAGGGTGATTCGGATGATGGTGTCGTCGTCTACTATCAGTACCTTCCTCATATATGCCCCTCCTTCGTCTCCGCCGGCATACGCAGCACCGTCTCCGTATACTTCCCGACCTCACTCCGGATCTTCAGCGCGCATTCATCTCCGTAGTTTAAAACGAGGCGCGTGTTGACATTGGTCACTCCGATGCTCACATAATCTTCATTTCCCGCAGTTTCATTCGACAGCAGCCGGCGGATCTCCTCCTCCGTCATTCCCTTTCCGTTGTCACGTACCGTTACGTACAGATATGTGTCCTCGAGACGGGCCTTCACCGTAATCAGCCCCAGCTCCTCTTCCAGTCCGGAGAAGCCGTGAACGATGGAATTCTCCACAATCGGCTGGAGAATCAGCCTCGGAACCATGCACGCACCGCAATTCTCCCCGATCTCGTATTCGATCTCGAAGCCGTCGGAGTACCGGATCTTCATGAGGTAGATAAAGCCGTCCAGCACCTCCAGTTCCTCGTTTAAGGTATAGAAACCGACATTGCTCCGGAACGAGCAGGACAGAATCTTAATTAATGCCTCCGCCATCCTGGCGATCGCCTCATATCTGGAGACCTGCGCGATAAAGCGGATAGAATTTAACGAATTTACCAGAAAATGAGGGTTGATCTGCGACTGCAGCGCCCGGATCTCCGCCTCGTGCTTCTTCTGCTGTTCCTCCTCATTCTCCTGAATCAGCTGCTTCAGCCGCCTCGTCATGCGGTTGAAGGAATGGATCATGACACGCAGCTCAGCCTGTCCTACAGGCACCACATGGACATCCAGCCTGCCCTCTTCCACCAGCCTCATTCCTTCCACCGTGTTGTGGATGGGGTCGATGATATTCTTTAAAAAGTAGCTGGAAAATATATAGAACAGTCCAAACAGAACGACCGTTACCGCCACGATCGCCGCGGCAGTCCGGTTGAAATCCCGTGTCAGCAGTTCGGAATCGACCACACTGACAGCGAGGAGTCCCGTCACCGGCTCCTCAGAAATGACGTAAACGTAATTTTTTCCATCCAGCTTATGGTGCAGTTCCGTCTCTCCTCCTGAAACAATCTCCGGAATAAAGAAGCGCATGCCGTCGGCCACATCAAAGACCGGCGTTCCGTCGGGATTTAAGAGCATGGTAATTCCCAGCAGCTTCTCTTTGTTGTACTCCTTAATTAAGTTCCCTGTCTGGGAGGAGACGAACAGGGCAGTCATCTCCACCACATTATCGCGGTCCACATCGATCCCGGGGGAAAGCCCGGCCACAATGGTCAGCGTATGGGCCTTTCTGGAGGTCGCCACGTTCCTGTCGTAGAAGCCAACCTTTACCATGTTCTTATCGTTCAAGGCCTGCTGATACCAGTCCGACGCTTTGATCTCCTCATCTGGAAGAATGATATCGTCCTTCATATAGGTAGATCCCCCATCCTTCATATAAAAGATGGCGGACAGAATATCCTGCACCGGAACCATGGCAAAGTTAAAGGATTCCGACAGCATAAGCATCGCACTGTACCGCTTCGCAAAGTCCTGCGTATCGGTCATCGCCGCTATTTTCATGATTTCGTTGTCATTGACATAGACAAAATGGGACAGCCGCAGGGAGACATCCTTCACCTCGCCGCCCAGTGTGGCAATGATATTGTCCTGGGCGCGCTTAATGCCGCGGGTCGCGGAATCGACCATCATCGTGCGGATGATGGCGCTGGAAATGATGATGATAAGCAGAATGGGGATGACAATGAGGGCAAGAAACGTGTGATAATAAGAAGCCTTTAAATTCTTCTTTTTATTCAGCCACATCATGTCCCGCCCTCCGGTTCTGCCATTTTTTGTAAATAGTATTTCATATTATACAATACTGAAATTATAAAATCAATAAAATGGTTCGTATTTATACGCCTTCTTCCGTATCATGTTATACTCGATTACCTCCGTGTCAACGTAGGTATGAGAATAGACAAACGGCGTATCCGTCTTATCGTAATTAATGCCCTTCAGAAGAAGAAACGGGTGACACTCCTCTCCGCTTAAACCGGCCGGCCCGTTGATCTCCGGAAACTGCCGGTTGGTCACCGTCTGGATTCTCATGGTATCCCACATCGCCTTCCTTCCCTTGTACCGGTAAAGATAATCGAATATGGACAGCTCCGGGTTAAAGAAGCTCTGCATCTGCTCCCTGGTAAGCTGCTCCTTCGGGAAATGATCGATACAGTACATGGAAAACCTGTCCCCCGCAAAAAATGTCTTCTTTACGGCGACCATAGTCTCCCCCAATGACACGCCAAGTGATGAGACGGCTTCTTCCCCGGCCGCCTCCGTGATGACGCCTTCCACCCGCACATCGGGCGTCCTTCCGCCCTTGCGTATGATGTTCTCATACAGCTCGGGAACGGCCAGGTTAAAGGCGATCCTTCTTGCCATGGGATTGACATACGTTCCGCTCCCATGCCTGGAAAATATACGCCCTTCCATCTCCAGCTCCTTAAGCGCCGACCGGATGGTGACCCGGCTCACCCCGAACATAGTGCTTAACTTTTCTTCAGAAGGAAGCCTGTTTCCCTTTTCCAGGTCCATAGACTGGATGTACTCCATCAACTTCTTTTTTACCTGCTGCTTTAAACTGCTCTCCTGCCCCACTGTGCGCCTCCGCTCTTCTCCTGCCGCTATTCGGAGTATAGTATACCATAAACTGAAAATTCAGGAAAGACTTCCTAACATGTTTCACCATTTCCGCCTGTATTTTTATGCATTCCGAAAAGTGGTAATACCATTTTTTCCGAAGTGGTAATACCACTTTTCTCTTTCTACAGTTTTTGCCTCCTTCCCCTTCTATTTTTTGTTATATTGTACAGAAAATAATGTTATTCTCTTTGTTTTATTGACTTTTTTGTGCATTCGTTCTATCCTGAAAGTAAATCAACAGAAATTTCGCGAATTTTCTGATTTTTCACACGTTACTTCACTCTTTTACAGTATCAGAAAGGATAAAATCATGAATCAACTAAACGAAGCTTTAGATTCCTTTTTTCATTTAAAAGAACGTGGAACCACGGTCCGGACGGAACTGGTGGCCGGAGCGACCTCCTTCATGACACTCGCTTTCTTAATTGCAGTCCATCCCTCCATCATGGCCAGCTGCGGAATGGACAAAGGGGCCATGGCCACGGTCACCATCGTCAGCGCCATGATATTCACCCTGATCTGCGGCTTATACTGCAACATCCCCTTCGTCCTCGCCACAGCCATGGGCAGCAACGCGCTGATCGCCTACTCCATCGTCGGAGCCGGCATCACGACCTGGCAGGTCGCGCTGGGAATGAATTTTATCTCCGGTGTCATCTTCGTCATCATCAGCGTATGCAATATCCGTGAAATGGTGGTAAAGGTCATACCGAAGGGACTTAAGATCACCATGGGCGCGGCGGTCGGTATGTTTATCACGGCGACCGGCATGTCCAACGTCAAGCTGATCCGCATCAATGATTCCGGCTTTTTAAAGCTGGGAGATTTACACAGCCCGGAAATCATTCTGACCGGAATCACCCTGCTGCTCATCCTGGCCTTCACCTCCAGAAAGATGAAATCCGGTCTCCTGCTGGCCATGGTCATCGGAACCGTAATCGGCATCCCCATGGGGCTTACCACCGTTCCCAGCCATTTGATCAGTATGCCGCCTTCCATGGCTCCGGTTGCATTTAAGCTGGATATCCCTGGAGCGTTAAAACTCGTCTATGTGCCGTTTATTCTCGCCTTCTTCATGGGAGACTTTTTCTCCACTGTAGGCAATCTGTTCGGCATCGGCTCCAAGGCCAACCTACTGGATGAGGAGGGCAACTTCCCGGATATCAAGAAGCCCTTTATCGTTGACGCCGTAGGCACCTGTGTCGGCACCGTCATGGGAACCAACACGGTCACCATATACGCCCAGTCCGCCGCCGGGGTAGAAGCCGGAGGAAGAACCGGACTCACCGCCGTGGGCTGCGCCATCTGTCTGGGACTGGCCCTGTTCTTTACCCCGGTCGCCCTGATGGTTCCCAACAGCGTATCCTCGGCCGCTCTGATCACCATCGGCTTAGGCATGCTCACCTGTATGGAGAAGCTGGACTACTCTGATTTCACGGAGTATATGCCGGCCTTCGCCTCCGTGATGGGAACCGCCTATACCTACAATATTGCCACGGGACTGACCCTGGGCATCATTACCTGTGTCATCACCAAACTCGCTGCCGGTAAGGCAAAGGAGCTGCATCCTGCCATCTATATCATTGCGGTTCCCCTGCTCTACTATCTGATAGCGCTCGCATAAGGAGGCGTTCCATGGGAGTCACTCTGTTTAAAAACTGCAAATTTCTCTTTGGCGGAGCCGATCCGGAGTCTGTCTCCACCGGCCTTTCCGTCGCGGTAGAGGATGACAGGATTCTGTTTCTGGGAACTGAAAAAGAGTATTACGAACAGCATCCGGAGAAAAGCTTGCCCACCGTCATTGACTGTACGGATAAGCTTGTCATGCCGGGGCTGGTGGATGGCCACAATCATCTGTGCAACACACTCATGAATATTTCCAGGGCGTTTCCCTTCGATTACAGCCATATCTCGGATCACATGCTCACCACCATACACGATCCCTATGGGTGGCTGACGCCGGAAAGCCTGTACGACATCACCATGACTTCGGCCATCAACGCATTAAAACACGGAACTACGACCGTGGAGAACAGCACTATCCTGCCGGACACCGCCTATGAGGCCATGGATACCAGCGGCATACGCGGCATTCTGGCTCCTCAGATGGCTTCCTCCTTCCGTCTGGATTCAGATCCTCTGAACTGGAAGCAGGCACTGGAAAAGACGAAGTCCTGCATTGAACATTACCACAATCCAAAACGCCGCATGTCGGTGGCCGTACATATTCATGACCTGTGGGACTGTATGGAAAAGCTGATGGACGGCGCGCTGGAGCTGGCGGAGCAGTATGACACCCGGTTCGTCACCCATTTCTGGGAATTTCAGAACGCCGTGGAACGGGCTGACGAGATGTGGAGGGACGACGGCGGCGCCTTCTCCCACTACATGAAAAAGGGACTGATCACCTCCCGCAGCGTGCTCTTCCACGGCTCCATGCTCCGGGAACCGGAGATCGAGGCCATCGCCGGGACCGGCGCTTCCATCATACATAATCCCGATATCAACGGCACCAACTGCGGAAACTGCGCCTACGTTCCCTACATGCTGAAAAACGGTATCAATGTCGGACTCGGAAGCGATTACGGCTCCCTGGACGCCATGTCGGCCATGAAGCTGATGCTCATCGTGCACAACATCATGCCGCGGGCTGAACGGGTTCTCCCCTATCAGGCTCCATTTTACGCAGCCACCATGGGAAGTGCCCGCGCATACGGCCTCGATCAGGAGATCGGTTCCATCGAGCCGGGCAAGAAGGCAGATATCATTACCATTGATTTAAAGAAAGCGCCTCATCTGCTGCCCCTGTGCACCAGCCTTCTGGAGGTCAGTCCGGAACTTCTCTACTTCCTCTTCACCCGGAACTGCGCCGGGACGACCACCAGCGAGACCATGGTGGACGGGAAGCTCCTTCGCCGGGATGGGGAATTCCTAAACCTGGATGAGGAAAAATTCGTCAAGAAGACCTTTGACTGGACGGAACGGTGCATGACCGATCTAATGGAAAAGCACCGGTTCGGAGAACATTACGCCCGAATCATCCACCCGGATTTTATGAAGGATGGGGATATCACCTGGGACGTGCTGAATTAAATTCTGACTTATCCACAAAAATATGGCCGCAGCATCAGCGGATTCCTATCGCTGATACTGCGGCCGCTATTATTCTTCTTTCACAAAAGTTTCCACCCTCGTCTCCAGCCGCACCTTCTCCCCCTTGCGGATCTTATAGGCTACCGCAGGGATAGACGTGTTGGCGTAAAGCACATTCGTATTGGGATCGGCTCCGATCACGACGCCGGCCGCCTCCGGGCCTTCGCCGGATACGGTACAGCCCTGTTTCCTCCAGGCTGCGGCGGCTGTCTTTCCTTCTGCCGACTCTCCGTACCCTTCTGTAAATTTCTCCACGGCAAAACCGCAGTCATAGGCCGTGCAGTCATAGTCGCTCTCCACCTCATGGATCCGCATGTGGCCATACTCCGTCGGCACCACGACCGAAGTCACCCGGATTCCCGGGAACGGCTGCCAGTCGCTGACTACCCGGTCCGCAAAGATATGGTACGATTCACTTACCTTCCTGACAAACACGTAATCATCGCCGTCAATCACGAAGGCCAGAGCAGAATCCGGCGCATTCTCATGGAGCACGATCTGGCTGCGCGCCACGGAAAAACCGAATTTCGTGGAATACGCGAACTTGGAGTATTTCTCCGGCACATGGCCGTGTCCGTATTTCTCACAGACTCCGGCCGGGTAGGCGATTACATCTCTTCCGCGCCGGTGTACGATCATATTGGCCTGGAGCATCATTTTCACCTCTGGCAGAGCCGGAAGCGGTGCGGCCTCCGTGCTCCAGAATGGGTGGTCATCCGGAAGCGCCAGACACAGAAGCGTCTTCATTCCCCAGTACGGCGACCCCGGCGCATTGTAGCGCTCCGCCATGATTAAATTCGGATACGCGTAACCGATGGTCAGCACGCCGTCCCGGTCAAAGATCTTCTGTTCGCACCACCAGTTCAAATGGCGGGCGAGAATTCCCTTTACTACAGCCACGGGAATGTCATCGAGGCCGGCAAACACATAGGCCGCCCAGAACGCCGCCTCGCCAAACCGGTAGGATAAGCTCCTTCCATAGGGAAGCGCCGCCCCATCCCCATCGAACCAGCAGATGAAATCCCCGGCGAAGATTCTGGCCCGTTCCCGGAAGCGGGCGCACCGTTCCGGGTCCTCATCCGCCATGGCCACGGAATACAAAAGCCCGTAGTAATGCATGGCAAATGAGATATAGTAATCCTTCTGCCCCGACGCACCGTCCCGGTACCAGCCGTCTTCCAGATAGTAGCTTTCGATCTTATCCAGGCCGGACTTCAGATTATCCGCGTCGTAGCGGCAGCCGTTTTTCTTAAGAGCCACATTGACCAGAATCATAAAAAACTGCCAGTTGCAGTCCGGTATGATGTGCTCGTTAATCGCGTAAAGCCAGTCCGCCAGATGCTTCTGCCCTTTTGCCCCGAGGGGCTCCCAGACCTTCTCCGGAGTAAAGATCATCCCGCTTGCAATTGCCGCCATCTCCACGAACCTCTGGTCATAATCCGTAAAGCCGCCCCAGTATTCCGGATGCGCCGGGTCTGTTCCGTTCCTAAGCCCCTTCTGATAGATTTCCTCAAAGGAGCCGTTTACTCCGCCGCCCTTCCAGAAGGGAACCAGGGCCCACAGCGGCCGGGAAAATGCCTCCATCTCGATGCTGACCTCCGGATAGGTCACGCCGCTGTCTCCCAGATGCAGACGGGCGCCGCCCGCGCTGTATAATGGTTTTAGGGGATTCAGGACGGAGAACATCCAATCCCTGAAATCCTGTTTCGTCTCTAATCTCATGTTCTTTTTTCCTCCTCTACCAGTATGGGTTCCAGTCTTTCGAGAGTCTCGTCAGCGCTTCCATATAGAAGTAATCGCCCCAGATGTTGCACTCGTCAACGCCCTCCGGCGTACACGTGTTATACGGAGATTTCTTGGAGTAGGTGCTGTGAAGAACCAGGCCGTTCGACTCCGCCCCGCTCTTTACCGCGTAATTTTCCACCACGGACTTCATGATTTTCTTTGCTATGGAGGTGTAGTATTTTGCATCCTCTCCATTTAAATATTTCGCCATTTCCAGCATTCCGCAGGCGGCGATGGAGGCAGAGGAGGAATCCCGCGGCTCCCCGGAACCGTCTCCGAATTCCAGATCCCAGTACGGTACGAGATCTTCCGGCAGATGGTCCAGAAAATATCCTGTCACATGCTTAAAATCGCTGATATACGCTTCCCGCTTCGTATACCGGTAAGCCATCGCCGTGCCGTAGACGCCCCACGCCTGGCCTCTGGCCCATGCGGAGCCATCCCGGTATCCCTGGCAGGTCGCCCCGTGATCCGGCTCTCCCGTCTCCATATTCATGAAAAAGGTGTGCCACGTGGAGTAATCCTCCCGAATGACATTGGCGATCGCCGTATGGATATGCTTCTCCGCAATATCCCGGTATTTAGCGTCCCCGGTCTCCTCCGACGCCCAATAGAGCAGGGGCAGATTCAGAAGACAGTCGATGATAAACCGATAGTTCTCCGGCTGATCCATCGGCCCCCACGCCTGGATAAATTCCCCGGTCGGATGGTATCTGGTGATCAGCTGGTCCGCCGCCATGACAGCCGCCCGTTTTCCCTGCCCGCTTCCGGTCAGCTTGTATCCGGCGACGCAGGAAGGGCTGTAGAGAAAGCCCATGTCGTGATGGTCCACGTCCGCCTTCGTCTCGATTCTCTTATAAAAGCTGTCGATCTGAATCGCTCCTGCTTCCTTCAGAGCCTCGTCCCTGCTCCATTCATATGCCAGCCATATCTGGCCGGTCCAGAAGCCCGTCGTCCAGTTGACATTGGGTGTCGGCCGGTAGAAGCCCTCCTCGCTGTACGCCTTCTTGAAGGAATGCGTAAATTCCTTTAAATTCTCCTTCACCTGTCCGGCGGCAAAATCCATAGCCTGACGGCACGCCTCCCCGGACAGCTCATTCTTTTCATTCAGACGTCTGATCGTATCCGCATTCATGTTTTAAAACCTCCTCGTAGTAGTTCTGCATCAGATAAAACGCCGGTTTCTTCCGGCTCCTGTCCTCTGTGATCAGTCCCTTGATGTTATATCCCTTCTGGTACTTTCCCAGCCGCTTCGGCGTGCGGAAATCAAACAGGATCCAGGGCGTTGTCCCCTGAATATACGGAATCCTCCGGAACACGGCGATCTGGTTTTCGTAGATCTCCTCCTGTTCCTTCACAGATCCTCTGACAGGGCTTTTAACTTCCCTCTCCTCTGCCTCAAACGACCCATCCGCGCCGAATTCGCTGATGATGACCGGCTTTTCCGGCGCCGACTGTTCCAGTATGGTGCTCAGTTTGGTGTAGTCCGGATCGTACCAGCCGTAATATTCATTGAGTCCGATCACATCCAGATGCGCCTCCAGCCGGTCCGCAATCCGCAGATTCACGGTATCCACCAGACAGGCCGCAGAGATCAGCCTGGACGGATCGGAACGCCTGGCATACTCCGCTAAGTCCGCCATGAAGCGGTACCGCTCATCCGTATCCGGATTCTCATTACCAACGGACCAGATGATGACGCTGGCCCTGTTTGCATCCCGTTTCATCATCTCACTCAGCTGGCTTTTCGCCTGTCCAAAGGTATCCGGATTCCCAAAGTCGATCCACCAGTACACGGGGATCTCCTCCCACAGAAGAAGGCCTTCCTCGTCGGCCAGCCGCGCCGCCCAATCCGTATGGGGATAATGGGCCAGACGGACGAAATTGCAGTTCATCTCCCTGGCCAGGCGGAAGGCTTCCCGTATCTCCTCCTTCGTTACCGCCTTTCCATGGTCCCTGGAGTCCTCATGGAGGCAGACACCTCGCAGGAACAGGGGCCTGCCGTTCAAGCGTATGGAACGGCCCGCCGTCTCAATGGTACGGAAACCGACACGGTCCGAGATCCGGTCGGAAGCCCGGTTCTCCCCGTCATATAAAGTCAGCCGGACGTTGTAGAGCCGGGGATTTTCGGGGCTCCACAGCTCCAGCTCCGGAACCTTGAGTTTCAGCCGGCCCGTTCCGTCGGGGCCGAAATCCATGATTTCACAGACTCCGATCTCCGGTATCTCAAAAAATGCATTGTAATCCGGCGATATACTGCCGGCTGCCACCGCTTCCACTGTAATTTCCCGCTCTCTTCTTCCACTCAGTCTCACCTTCATATCCTGAATAAAGACCTCCGGAAGACGAACGAGTGTTACGCTCCTGTAGATTCCTCCATACGGAAACCAGTCCGTGTTAAGCGAAGGCACATCCGCCTGATGCCTGGTCCCATCCGCCACGACGATCAGCCGGTTATCCGCTCCCTCCTTCAGACTCTCTGTCGCCTCCACGCAGAAAGGCGTGGAACCGCCTCTGTGAACGCCGAGAAAACAGCCGTTTAGGAACACCCTCGCCTCACCGGCCACCGCTCCGAACCGGATGAACACCCGCTCATTTCCCCGGCTTCCATAAGAAAACCGGCGGCTGTAAACCGCCGGTCCCTCATAGTAGAAATACTCCGGTTTTGCGAGATTAAAGACACCGGGAACCGGTACGGTCTCCCAGTCGTCGAAAGCATAGTCAAGGGGTACCGCGCACCCTTCTGCATTCGTCCCCTCCTCCAGAAACCATTTGGCCCGGAGGCAGTTATCGTATAGGTCCACGGAGAAATTCCAGAGCCCATCCAGACTCTCTTCCTCTCTCCCTCCCTGCATAATCAGGCTTTCCGCCCCGATTAAGGGAGCGGAATAAGCGTTTTTGTATGCCTCGTTGTGAATATTGTCCACGAAATTTTTAATCTCTTCCATTGAAACCAGTCCTTTCCCGATCAGCCCTTTACGCCAGTCGCCGCGATGCCTTCCACAAAATACTGCTGCAGTGTCAGGAACACGATCAGAACTGGAATTAAAGACAGTACGGAGGCCGCCATGATCAGGCCGTATTCAGAGCTGTACTGGCTTAAGAACATTTTTAATCCCAGCTGAAGGGTCTTCTTGGCTTCCGTTTTTAAGTAGATGAGCGGCCCTAAGAAGTCATTCCAGGTGTTGACGAAGGTGAAGATCGTCAGTGTGGAGAGCGCGGGCTTGGAGAGCGGGAGCATGATCTTCGCCCAGATCTGATATTCGTTCATACCGTCGATCCTGGCCGCCTCACAGAGCTCATCCGGAATTCCCTGGTAGAACTGTCTCATCATGAACACACCGAAGGCAGAGAATGCCTGGAGGCAGATGATCGCCAGATGCGTATCGTTGAGTCCGAAGCTTCTCATCATCATGAACTGCGGAACCATGTATACCTGCCACGGAACGGCGATGGTTGCGATATAAGCCAGGAACAGCCCGTTCTTATGCTTGAAATTCAGTTTTGCAAATGCATACGCTGCGAAGCTGCTGGTGAGCAGCTGTAAACATGTGACGATTAAAGTGATCTTGACCGTATTTACGACGAATTTCATAAGAGGAATCTTCGTCCAGATATCTATGTAGTTTTTCCATCTCGGATTCTCCGGTATCCACTGAATCGGGAAAATAAATACATCCTTATCCAGCTTTAAGGAGGCTGACACCATCCATGCAAACGGTACCAGCATAAGGAATGCAAAGACGATCAGGACTGCATAGAGGATAACCCGGCTGATCTTATAATTTGTGCTTTGTACTTTCATTTTTCTTCCTGCCCTCCTTAATTCGCATACTTCTTCTCACCACGGAACTGGATCAGCGTGATGACAAGGACCATCAGGAACAATACCATGGCGACCGCGCTGGCATATCCCAGATTCCAGTTACGGAACGCTTCCTCGTAAATATGGTAGACGAGAACCATGGCTGAGGAGCTGACAACGCCGTTGGAACCGCCGGCCAGCATGTATACGATATCGTAAACCTTGAAACAGTTAATCGTTAAAATAATCGTGACAAAGAACGTCGTCGGCTGCAGCTGCGGCCATGTGATGTAGCGGAAACGCTGAAGGGAATTGGCCCCGTCTAAGCTGGCCGCTTCATAAAGCTCGGCGTTGATTCCCTGTAAACCAGCTAAATAGATGACCATGTAATAGCCCATGTTCTTCCATACGGAAAACAGTACGATGGTGAACATGACCCAGTGGGGGTCGGCCGCCCATTTCGGCAGGCTCTTCGCAGATACGCCCAACTGATATAAAATCATGTTGATGGGACCGCTCTTCTGGGGACTGAAAAGCATGTTCCATACGGCGGCTACGGCCACCAGCGACGCTACATAGGGGAAGAAGCTGACAGTACGGAAGAAATTCCGTCCCTTGACCTTCTGATTTAACAGGACCGCCAGCCCCAGCGCGCAGGCCAGGGTAAACGGCACCGTCGCGAGACAGTAGACGATCGTATTGATAAAGGACGACCGGAATCTGGCGTTTCCTGCCATCTGTATAAAATTCTTTAGTCCTGCGAACTCCATGGGGCTGTTGCCATCCCATTTCATAAATGCCAGCACGAAGGCAAAGATAATCGGTCCCAAAGTAAATACCGCGAATCCGATGAAGTTGGGAGCAATAAAGGAATATGCCACCATGTCTCTCTTTTCCTGTCTGGTAAAACGCTCTCCCGTGCGCACCTTCTTAATCTTCTCTTCTGTCGTCTCGATCTGGGAGATCAGTTTGTTTCTCTTATGTGACTGTTCTGTATTTTTAAGCTCGCGCTCCAGAGCCTCACGCCTTGTGAGCAGCGCAGCAATTTTTTCGTTTTTCTGTGCTTCTGTCATTGTCTTAGCCACCGGCTTTTCCTCCTTTTTACCATTTACCATTCCACAATTCGTTTCAAATTCAGAGGGGATTCTTTAAATGAGGCGGGCTTTTATTCTGCCCGCCTCTTGATGTTGCCTGATTGTCGTCTGCGCTTTTTATTCAGCCAGGATAGCGCTTACCTGCTCATCCATCTGTGCGATTCCGTCATCGACAGACATGCTTCCTGTCATGATGGCATCATGTGCTTCGTTCAGTGCGGTCTCAATCTCAGAGCTCTTCGGATGTACCGGCATTTCCAGATACAGATTTGCAGTATTTAACGCGTCTACACTGGTTTCGTCGTCCTTCGGGAAGCCTTCCGTTGCAGATACCAGGTTCGCCACTTCGTCTGTCATAACAGCCGGGATTGTTCCTGTTGCTGCGAGAACCTCTGCGCCTTCTGCTCCGCTTACGAAGTTTACGAACTCCCAGGCCAGATCTTTATGAGGTGCGTTGGTCGGGATTGCGAGGGAGGTGATGGTTGCCAGTGTGGAACCAGCCTCTACGCCGTCAGCATGAGGATACTTTGCAATTCCCCAGTTTGTGCAGTCTGTGTACTCGCCTGTTTTGATCTTCTCGATCAGTGTGGAGATGAACCAGGTTCCCATGTTCATCATCGCTACGTTGCCCTGGGCAAATGCGCCGGAGTAATGAAGGCCGCTGGTCTTTAAGGTTGCATAATCCTGGCATACGCCGTCTTCCTGCTCTGCAAGAACCATGTCGTAGTATGGCTTTAAGAACTCATACTTTCCGTCCAGAATCGTATTCTTTCCATCCAGGATACCGAACAGCTGAACTGCGGATCTCCATGTGTGGTAGTGAGCGCCGTATACTTCCTGGCCTGGGGTATCGACGGTTACGGATCTGGCCAGCTTATCATACTCATCGAATGTCATGTCGTTGGTCGGATAGGCAACTCCTGCCTTGTCAAATACGTCCTTGTTGTAGAACAGCACCCAGAAGTCATTTCTGAATGGAAGCTCGTATAACTTGCCGTCTACCGTGATCTGATCGGTAAGTCCCTTGTACTGAGCCAAATCCACACCGGAATCTGATATGTAGCTGTCGAGAGGCTCCAGCACGCCCTTGTTCACCAGAGTCATGTAGCCTGGAACGTCCTTTACGGTTACTACGTCGAAGTCGGAACCATTGCCTGTAAGCTCTGTGGCAAGTACAGTCTGGTAATCGGTGGATCCCAAATCTACCATTTCAATGGTGACATCCGGGTGAGCCTTCTCGAACTCATCGATAAGCGGCTGGTAGTAGGTCGTGGAGCTGATATCCCAGACAGACCACTTAAGAGTTGTCTTATCTCCAGAGGCCGCTGCCGTCGTGTCCGCCGGTGCCTCTGCCTTCGTTGTCGTCTCCGTGGTTGTTCCTTCCGGTGCAGCCGTTGTTTCCTTGCTGCTGCTTCCGCAACCAGCCAGTGTGGTAACTGCCATCACTCCTGCAAGTGCGAGACTTAATGCTCTTTTTTTCATTGTATTCCCTCCTGATTTGAATTTGGTAAATCTCATCTGTCTGTGATTTACTATGCCTAAATTATAACCGGACCGCCGGCTGAAAAGAATGGATTTTATCTCATAAAATATTCATTATTTATTCACAATTATTTCATAAACCCCTTGGCAATGTAATTTTTTACGATTAATAATACAATTTCTCTATTGTATACATATTGCATTGTTTTTCGTAAAGTACCATTCTATTTTTTATTCAATTCGCCTTATGGGCGAATTGGTGCGAGCGCCCGCCATGTCCGCATGGCATGGTGCCTTTGGGCGCTCTGCACATCCGCCGGAGGCTTCAACAGCCGTTATTCGGGTGTTGACAATTTACAATAAATAGTCTAATTTTGTATATAGAAATCTGTAGAGAGAGGAATTCATCCTTATGATAAAGAAATTTCTTCCCAGTTCCATCCGCGGAAAAATCATGGCCGTAACGGCGGCGATCACGGTTCTGATCGCAGTCATCACCATGGCAGTCTGCTACTCCGTATTCCAGTCTTTTCTTATGAAAAACCAGATTCAGTCCACGGAATTCAACCTTTCCGTCGTCAGCAGCAACATGGCAGAGGATATGAAGGAGATCGTCACCTTCACCAAATGGTGCTGCTCCAACAGCGAGGTCGGCCACTATCTGGAACGGCTGAAGGACCAGCCGAAGCTCCCAACGGCTTCCAAGGACACCGAGGGCCTGCGCCCGCTGGCGCTGACCGCTTACAAACGTCTGAATGAGGAATACATAACCTCCGGGAGTGCCGGCGGCAAGAAGTATATGGCCCGTGTCATCATCTCCACTCCCAATACCGGGAATTTCCTGCAGTCCATGACCAGCGCCAATTACTCCAGCTCCTTCGACGCCGCGCGGGTCAGCAAAAGCAGCTTCTTCGCTCCTCTGTTTGAAAGCCCCGACTTTCGATGGATCGGGGTGGTGGACGATCCGATCTCCAATGCCAATCACGAGAAGATCATCCCCATCGTGCGCCCCGTGTATGACGAATACAGCCTGGAGATCATCGGCTGGACCTATGTGGAGGTCTCCTCCCGCCTGTTCACGGACTACCTGGCTTCCTATCCTCAGGCCAGCGACAGCCAGCTGTTTTTGACCATCGGGGACAAGACCTACGGTTCCTCCAGCAGCACCTGGTCCGATCCCGCCATGCCCTATACCGATTTTAAGCCTGTGACCGGCACTGCCACACTGGATTCCGGCACGCAGGTATTTTCCGTGGTCTCCCCCAATGGGGAAAAACGGATGCTGGTCCGGCGTCCTGTCGAGGTGGAGGGAGCCGACGGCTGGTATCTCTCCCAGGTTTTATCCCGGCAGCAGTTTAACCAGCAGCGCGTGGTCTACCTCCTGCTGATTGTCGGAATCAGCGCAGCCATCATCTCCCTCGGCTGTCTGCTGACCATTCTCTTAAACAAGATCATCAGCCAGCCCATCAGACGGCTCAGCTTAAAGATTGACGCCATCGCAGACGGAGATTTCTCCAGGGACAGTGAGATCGAATGGAACCACGAGCTGGGCTCCATCGGCCGCGGCATCAACAATATGTCGGAAAATATCGTAACCCTGATGGACAAGCGGGTGGCGGACGAAAAGCAGAAAAAAGATCTGGAATACCAGATTCTGCAAAGCCAGATCAATCCGCATTTCCTCTACAATACGCTGAATTCCATCAAATGGATGGCCACGATCCAGAATGCCACCGGCATCGCCGACATGACGACGGCTCTCGCCAGGCTGTTAAAAAGCGTCTCCAAGGGAACCTCATCCATGGTCACACTGCGGGAAGAGCTGGATCTCGTCAAGGATTATTTTCTTATTCAGCAGTATCGGTATGGCGGAAGCATTACCATGGACTACCACATCGAATCGGAGGAGCTTTACGGCTGCGAGATCCACCGTTTCACCCTGCAGCCAATCATCGAGAATGCGCTGTTCCACGGGATCGAGCCGAAGGGAACCGCCGGTGCCATCACGGTATCCGCAGAATCCGGCACCATGAACGGAAAGAAAGTGCTGAAGATAAGCGTGACCGACAACGGAATCGGCATGACCCGGGAGACCATCGATTCCGTGCTTCACGAGGAAGACAACCCCGGCAAAAACAAGACCGATTTCTTCCGTCACGTGGGAATCAGCAACGTAAACCGGAGAATCCAGTACGATTTCGGACCGGAATACGGAATCACCATTGTCAGCGAACCGGGCGTCTATACGACCATGACGATCGTACGCCCTTATATCAACCAATCTGAAAGGAAGAAAGATGAGGATCTGCTATGATAAAATTACTGATTGTAGATGATGAGCCGCTGGTTCAGATCGGAATCAAGTCCATGATAAACTGGGAGGAATACGGAATCGAGGTCTGCGGCACCGCCATGAACGGCGCCAATGCGCTGGATTTAATTGAGGAATATTCTCCGGAGATCGTCATCACCGACATCCGTATGCCCATCATGAACGGGCTGGAGCTTGCAAAGACCTGCCGTGAAAAATACGGAAGAATTCCTCTCTTCATCTTTCTGACCAGCTACGAGGAATTTCAGCTGATCAAGGAGGCCATGACCTACGAGGCCGTCGATTACTTAATCAAGCTGGAACTGAGCGCTGACTCCCTGGCAGAGGCCGTGAAGAAGGCGAAAAACCGTCTGGAAAACCTTCAGGCCGTCGTAAAGGCCAAAGACCCCGGCCGCCCCCTGCTCCAGAGCTACTATGATAAATTCATCCTGCGCCTGCTGCACAATCTCTTCGACACGGAAGAACAGTTCCATCTCCAGGCGAAGGATTTGAAGCTGACCTTCACGGACGCCTGCTACTGCGCCGCCCTGTTTGAGATACGCGAGGAATCCCACGGCTCCATGGACCATGCCAAGCTGATGAATCTCTGCAGCAGCACCTATTCCATGGCCCGGGATATTTTGAACAAGCACGTTCCCTGCTATGCCATCTCTCTCGACATGAAGCACTTTGCAGTGATTTTCCACGTTCAGAAGCCGGAGAACCTAAGCGGCGCCCAGCTTCAGAGCGCAGTCAAAAATGCGGTGGAAATGGTTCACAACTACTTTAACGTCACCGTGCTGGCCGGGATCGGCAGTCCGGTGGAACAGCCCTTAAAGATCTGCGAATCCTACCAGGACGCCAGACAGGCCTTCGGCCGGACCAAAAGCACAGCCCCGATCATCCAGTTTTCCCAGGATGACACCCAGTCCGTCAAGAACGCGTTCAACATCGCCGTATTTAAAAATGACATCACCAAGGCTTTCGACGAATTCGACACCGACGTCCTCTACCGGACGCTTTCCGAGATCATCGAGCTGTTCAGGGCGCATCCCCTCCGCTTCCTGCAGGCGGTGGACGGGGCCTGCAATATCCTCTACTTAGCGCTCTCCCTTCTCCCCGACGGAGAGGAAAACATGATGGAGATCTTTTCCTCCTACAGCGACGGCTACCGTTCCATCTACCGTTTTACCAGTGTGGATCAGATCATCGAATGGATGATCATCCTGCGGGACGGCTTATGCGAGGTGCTAAAATCCAAGAGAAAGACGTATAAGGCCCACGTCATCACCAACGTGCAGAAGTACATAGGCAGCCACGTGAGCGAGCGCCTCTCCTTAAATGAGGTAGCCGGCGTCTTCGGTCTCAGCCCCAACTATTTGAGCATTTTATTTAAGAAAAACTGTCAGGTCGGCTTCTCCGAGTATATCTCCCAGGCCAAGATCGCAAAGGCCAAAAGCATGCTCTTAGAGCAGGACATGAAGATCTACGAGGTGGCGGACAGGCTGGGCTTTGAAAGCGCCTTTTATTTCAGCAAGGTATTTAAAAAAGTGGAGGGCATCTCTCCGCGTGAATATATACAGCAAAACACCATCGGACCCGATGGAGAACAAGGAGACACATTATGATTACAGAAGCAGCAAAAACTCTCACTGATTCACTCAGGCTTTTCACGCCCTGCCCGCCGGCGGCCGACAGGGAATGCTGGGAGAAGCTCCCGGAAGACTTGAAAGCCCGCCTGATAAGAAATGGAGAAGCCTATCTCCACTACGAATATCCCGCCTTAACCGCCGTGGATTTCATGGAATTTACACGCAGCGGAAACAGAAGCCGCTACCAGGACAGGCTCTTCGCCAGACGGACCGCTTTAGACAGCCTGGTTCTCGCGGAATGTGCAGAACACCGCGGCCGTTTCCTCGACGACATTATCAACGGACTTTACCTGATCTGTGAGGAAAATGCATGGCAGCTTCCTGCTCACAACTCCTATATCCGTGATACGCCCCAGTTTCCCCTTCCTGACGTCACAAGGCCCGTCATCGACTTATTCGCCGCCGAGACCGCTTCCGTCCTTGCCGTGGCGGAATACCTGCTGCGCAGCGAATTAAAAGAGGTAAGCCCCTTCCTCTCCGTCATGATCGACCACGAACTGGAGACACGGATCTTCACGCCCTATCTGAGCGAACATTTCTGGTGGATGGGGGATGGAAAGAGCCATATGAACAACTGGACGGTCTGGTGCACCCAGAACGTGCTGCTCTCCGCCTTTACCCGGCCTCTTCCGAAAGAGACACAGACCGAGATTCTTACCAAAGCGGCCGGAAGCATCGACTATTTCCTGGCTGAGTACGGCGAGGACGGCTGCTGCGATGAGGGCGCCCAGTATTACCGCCACGCAGGGCTCTGCCTCTTCGGCTGCCTTGAAATCCTGAACGGAATCACGGATCATGCCTTCTCCTTCGCCTGGGAGCAGGAAAAGATCAGAAATATTGCCTCCTACATCTTAAATGTGCACGTGGATACGGTCTATTACGTCAATTTCGCAGACTGCTCCCCCGTGGCCGGCCGCTGCAATGCCAGGGAATACCTGTTTGGAAAGCGCACCGGAAACCAGGCACTCATGGAGTTCGCGGCCTCCGATTACCAGAACAGCGAAGACCCGCTCACCCTGGACGAGCACAATCTTTTTTACCGGCTTCAGACCGTATTTTCCCATGAGGAGATGATGCAGTACGACAGGAATCCCGTGATCGTCCACCGGGACCTCTATTATGAAAGCGTCGGCCTCTTCATGGCCCGCGACAGCCGCCTCTATCTCGCCGTGAAGGGCGGAGACAACGACGACAGCCATAACCACAACGACGTCGGCAGCTTCACCATTTACAAGGACGGAAAGCCGCTCTTCATCGACGCCGGTGTGGAAACGTACACGAAGAAGACCTTCTCTCCCGACCGTTACGATATCTGGACCATGCAGTCCCGGTATCACAACCTGCCCACCTTCGTGGACCACGGCAGAGAGACGGTCCAGCAGGCCGGCGAGCAGTACTGCGCCGCGGATGTACGGTATGAACTGGGAGAGACAGCCTGCCGGATCTCCATGGATATCCGGCAGGCGTATCCCGACGACCGGATCCGTTCCTACACACGGGAGGCCGTGCTGGAAAAGGAAAAGTCCATCACTATCAGAGACCACTACGAGGGTGACGGCGGTACGGCCGTCCTGTCGCTCATGTTCTGCGAGAAGCCTGTCATTGATCAGAATACCATCCGAATCGGTGATCTGGCCGTCTGTGCAGTGGAAGGCGCTTCCTCCATCACCGTGGAAGAGATTCCAGTCACTGACGAGCGCCTGAAAACGGCCTGGAAGCACAATCTGTACCGCTGCCTCGTCACCATGGAGGCCCACGATCTGACTCTGACGATTGTTTAGAGCCTTGCACCGATAACGCAGTCACAGCACTGCACTGCATAAGGAGGCTAACTCTTGAACCTTACACGAAAGGCCATCGGCGGCCGTATTCTGGCCGCCGCAAAAAAAGATACAATTCTGACGGTTTCCCTGGTCTGTGCCGTTTTTTCCATGTTTCTCGTCCCGCCCTCTGCCGCCTACATCGGATACGTGGACTTCCGGGTCCTGGCCCTTTTATTCTGTCTGATGGTGGTGGTGGCCGGATTTCAGGAATGCGGCCTCTTCGTCCTGATGGCGAGGAAACTGCTTTCCGGCGAGAATAATTTCCGGCAGCTCTCCTGGATGCTGGTTATGCTGCCCTTCTTCTGTTCCATGCTGATCACCAATGACGTGGCTCTCCTGACCTTCGTCCCCTTTACGATCCTCATTCTGGATATGATCGGCGAAAAGAAGTATATGGCCTGGATCGTGGTGCTCCAGACTGTGGCGGCAAACTTGGGGAGCATGGCCACCCCGGTGGGAAACCCGCAGAACCTCTTCCTGTACGGTCGTTTTTCCATACCGGCAGGCAGCTTCTTCGCGGTCCTGCTGCCCTTAACCGTTCTGAGCTTCCTGCTCCTCACCGCGGCAGTGTTTTGCATTCCCCGGATCCCCATGCAGATCCGGTTTGACGCTCCGGCGGCAGCCCCGGAAAAAAACGCTCATCCGGCGCTCTTTTTGTTTTTGTTCCTTCTCTGCCTCCTGTCCGTATTCCGGGTTCTGGATTACCGGATCGTGCTGGCCGTCACCGTCGTCTGTCTCCTGCTCTTCGACAGAAAGCTGTTTCGCACCGCGGATTACCTTCTGCTCCTCACCTTCGTCTGCTTCTTCCTGTTCGCAGGCAACATGGGGCGGCTCGACTGGTTAAAGCGCTTTATGGCAGAGATTCTGAACCGTAATCCGGTGCTTTTCTCCGCTCTGACGAGCCAGTTTATCAGCAATGTTCCGGCGGCGGTGCTCCTATCCGGTTTTACTAACGACTGGAAACCGCTCCTGCTCGGGACGAACCTGGGAGGTCTGGGAACGCCCATTGCCTCGCTGGCCAGCCTGATTTCTCTGAAATTCTACATAAAAGAACTGCCAGATAAGGTTTCCCATTATCTGGCAGTGTTCACCGCAGTCAATATAGCGTTTTTTCTCATTCTGTACGCGGCGGCCAGCTTCCTTTAGAAGCGGCCGCCCGCAGTTCTACATAAGCGGTGCAAACAGCCGCAGCACGCGCCCCGCAAACTTCTTATACCACGGATAGTGCCGGCACTCCTCCAGAGTGATTACCTGGCTCTTGGCCAGCGTCTCCTTAAAGTCCCTCTCCACATCCTTAATCACCTCGTTGCGGTAAATATAGGCCGCACACTCAAAGTGCAGATACAGGCTTCTGTAATCCATATTGATCGTGCCGACCACCGCCTTCTCGTCATCGCTGGTAAAGACCTTGGCATGGACAAAGCCCGGCGTGTACTCGTAAATCTGCACACCCGCACGGATCAGCTCCTCATAATGCGCCTTGGCCAGCAGGAAAGCGTACTCCTTGTCCGGAATATGGGGCATAATGATGATCGTCTCGACGCCGCGCTTGGCCGCAAACTGCAGGGCCTGTACCAGTTCGTAGTTGAGAATCAGATACGGCGTCATAATATGTACGTAGTTTCTGGCTGTGTTGATGATATCGAGGTACACCAGCTCTCCCACGGTCTCCTGATCCAGGGGACTGTCGCCGTACGGGATCACGAAGCCCTCCATGGACAGCTCCGGCGGATAGAAAAATTCCGGATCCCTCAGATACCGGCCGTAATCCTCCGGCTCCTTCTCCGTAATATTCCACATCTGGAGAAACATCATCGTAAAGCTGGTGACCGCGTCGCCCTTCACCATGATGCCGGTATCCTTCCAGTGGCCGAAACGCACCTTCCTGTTGATATACTCATCCGCCAGGTTAATGCCGCCCGTAAATGCCGTGTGTCCGTCGATCACCAGAATCTTTCTGTGGTCCCGGTTATTCTGGTAGGTGGACAGGGCCGGTCTGATCGGCGCGAACATCTTGGCCTTTAAGCCCTTGGCCCTCAATTCCCTGGGGTAGCTGTACGGGAGGAGGACGAGGCAGCACATGCCGTCATACATAAACCGGACTTCCACGCCTTCCTGCACCTTGCGCTCCAGAATCTCTAAGAGGCTGTCCCACATCTCCCCGCGTTCCACGATAAAATATTCCATGAAAATGAAGCGTTTCGCCTTCTCCAGCTCCTTCTTCATGTCCTCGAACATCTCTTCGCCCACCGGATAATACTTCACATTGGTGTTGCCGTAGACCGGATAGCTGCCGGAGTTCTCGATATAGGCGGCCAGATTCGCGTTGCTCCTGCTTGTTTTTGCCAGCTGCTCCATATAACGGGGATTCTGTTTCAGATACGGCTGCGTATCTGAGATATTCTCCCGCAGCTTCCTGTTGATGATCTTCCCTTCCCACTGCAGCTCCAGAAAGAGATAGAGCAGCGTGCCGAACACGGGAATCACCGTAATCGGAATGATCCACGCCAGCTTAAAGCTTGGATTCTCATCCTTATTTACGACATAGAGGATCACAAATGCACTGAGCAGCGTAAATCCTCCGTAAATATAGACCATGTAATGACTCAGGAAGCGGAAACCTGCAAGCAGTATCGATATCTGCAGCAGCAGTGACATCACCACAAACGCAGTTCGCCCGAATATGATCCTCAAAAGTTTTCTAGCCTTCTTCATCCTTTGTCTCCTCTCCTGTATAAATCATTACACATTATACACCATGTGACTCTAATGTGCAACAATCCCAGAGAGAAGACCGCCTGCCAGCCCCCTTGAAATCTACACGCATAGATTGCTCAGCATTCCGTCATAATCCGGATAATCTCCCGATCCGTCTCTTTCATACCGTCTTTGCCCAGACGGCCGATATTCCGGATCGTGTTTTCTACCCCCTTTGAGACAATTCCATCCCCGCCGTAAAACTGCTGGCCGTTTAAATACATGGAATATCCCAGGATACCGGCATCCACAGAGGCCGCGATCTTCGCCGCGCAGGATGGCTTCGCCCCGTCACAGACAATTCCTGAAACAATAGCCAGGCTGTTGACCAGCGTATGTGCGATCGCCTTAAAATCCGCGCCTTTCAGCCATGCGATGCCGCATCCTGCCCCGCTGCCGGCACTGACGGCACCACAGTATGCGGACAGGCGGCCCAATCCCGTCTTCAGATGGATGGCAATCAGATTGGAAAGTACCAGTGCCCGGTAGAGCCGCTCTTTGCTGCACTTCAGCTCCTTCGCGTATTCGATTACAGGCAGCGAGGCAGCCAGCCCCTGATTCCCACTTCCCGAGTTAATGACGACCGGCAGCTCACAGCCGCTCATCCTGGCATCAGAAGCCGCAGCAGCAGCAGCCCTGGCTCTCACCTCAACTCTATCGCCGTATGCTTTTAAGATGGTCCTTCCAATGTTGGCTCCGTAGCTGTTCCTGAGCCCTTCCTTTGAGATTGCCGTATTATATTCAATCTGGCAATCCAGGATTTCACTGATTTCCTCCGTATCCACCGAATTGGAAAACTCACAGATGGACTCCACATTCAAAAGGGTCCGGTCAGAGTCCGGTCTTCTTGCGGCTTTCTGTTCAGCCATTTCCAACAGGACTTCTCCATTCCGTTCCATCAGCACAATCTTTGTATGGCAGCCGGTAATTCTTACCCTGGCCTGATTAGATCCGCAGTATACGGTCACCGCCATATCCAGCACCTCCTCTGTCTCCAGAGGCCGCACCTCGATATGGTTCTCTTCCAAATAGGCTTTGATCTCCAGTTTCTGCCGCGCAGTCACATCAGAGAGTACCTCCAGTTCCCGCTCTTCATTCCCCGCCACGATCCCTGCCGCTGCCGCTGCCTCAATCCCTTTCAAGCCGCCCGTATTGGGAACTACGACGCTTTTTACATTTTTAATGATATTTCCGCTGGCCTCTACCACACATCGGTCCGGAACGGCTCCAAGAACTGCTCTCGCCTTCGCGCAGCAGTATGCCAGAGCAATCGGCTCCGTACAGCCCATAGCCGGCACCAGCTCCTCCCGCAAAATCTTCATATATGCCTGATATCTGATATCGTCTTTTGTCATCTCCAGGTTCCTCGCATTTCATCTCTTTATTATTTTTGAATCTCCCCATGTACTGTTTCCCATCTGTCATTCAGACCGTACTTTACCTATCCGGCCGCATATCCGATTTCCTGCTTTACAAGAAGAAAACGACAGAGTATGATAATTATATTGTTACTTAAAACAGGAGATGGTTCCAATGTTCCAGTATCACGGTTATTTAGTCGAATTAGAATACAGGGAATACAAACTTCCCGAAAGCTTTCCCTGCATAGCTCTTCTGCAAGGCGAATTCTCCTTCTCCCCCGGAAGCAGCGGTCCCCTGACCTACCTCCATTTCCACAACTGCGTGGAAATCGGAATCTGTCACGCCGGCGGAAAGGACCTTTATGTAGAAGACAGTCATGAGCGCTTCTGCACCGGTGATATCAGTGTAATCCCGCCTTATACCATCCATATCTCTCAAAACCGGGCGGGACAGGAAGGGGAAGACTGCGAATATCTCTATTTCAGTCCCGAGGAACTTTTAAAGCCGTTCTATCCAAATGGTCTCCCGGAGCATCTTCTCTGGTATAACAGAAATCAGGGCTGCTCCTGTGTATTTCCCATGGAGCGTTTTCGTGTTCTGTATCAGTTGATCATATCTGTCTTCGATGAACTGCGCCGAAAGCGTCCCTACTATCATAATACTGTCCGCGGACTGATTCTGGCCATGATGGTAGAGCTATCCCGGATCAACGGACTGGAAAATACCGTTCATTCCTTCGAGAGACTGCGGGATATGACGCCGATTCTTCCGGCGCTGGAGCTCATTGGCAGCAATAACGCCTCTTTTATGACTACCGGTGAGCTCGCCGGCGCCTGCCATTTAAGCGTCGCCCAGTTTGGCAGGATCTTTAAACAGATAATGACACAGAGCCCTGCGGATTACATTCGAATGGTAAAGCTCCAGAAGGCGTGCGAGCTGCTCTACAGCACGGAAATGAGCATCCTGGATATCGCATTGGAATCCGGTTTTCAGTCTCTCTCCGCCTTTAACCGCGCGTTCCTCAAGTCTTACCAGAAAAGTCCCAGCAAATGGCGCCAGGAAAAGTGCAGCGTCCGGAAGAAAAATGTCAGGTATTCCCCCTATCTTCCCAGCGTACGCTCTAACCTTTGATGCCGCCCGCATTAGCCATTCCTTTAATAATCTGCTTCTGTGCCATCACGTACACGATCAGGACCGGAATAAGCGCCATTAAGGTGCCCGCCATTAAAAGTGCAAACGAAGTACTGTGTTCCGCCTGGAAGTATTTCAGTCCCAGCTGAAGCGTTCTTTTGCTGTTGGAGGTAAGGAAAATCAGTGGGGCCAGGTAGTCGTTCCAGCAGCCCATAAATGTAAATATGGTCAGTGCCGAAAGCCCCGGTTTTACCATAGGCAGGATGATCCTGAAACAGATTCCCAGATGGGTACAGCCGTCAATCTTTGCCGCCTGGGAGTACTCCTCTGAAATCCCCATAAATGCCTGTCTGAGCAGGAATACTCCAAATGGAGTGAAGCTCTGGGTCAGGATTAATGACAGATGGGTATCCGCCAGCTTCAGCTTCGAGATTACCATAAACTGAGGGATCATGATGACCTGCCATGGCACCATAAGTGTGGCCAGATATAAAAGGAACAGCTGGTCCCGTCCGCGATAGCGGAGTTTTGCAAAGGAATAGGCTGCCAGCGAGCTGGTCAGCAGTGTCAGCACTGTAATAATGACCGACAGCCTGATTGAATTCCAATAGTAATTCAAATACGGAATTTTCGTAAATACATCCTGAAAATTTTTCCAGCGAATCGAGGAAGGAATCCACTCGATGGGAAACCGGAAAACGTCCTGCTCGAATTTAAACGCGGTGGAGGTCATCCACAGAAATGGCAGGATTGTCACTGCCGCAAAACAAAAGAATACGAGGTAAGATAATACCTTACCGGTAATACGTTCTGCTGTACTCTTGTTCATAGGAATCTCCTCTCTAATAATTTACCCATTTTTTCTGTCCCTGGAACTGGATCATAGTCACAATAAATACGAGTACGAATAACACTACGGCATAGGCCGAGGCATAACCAAACTTGTAGTTCTGAAAAGCTTCCTGATAAATCCTGTATACCAGAACATTGGAGGAACGTCCCGGACCGCCGTCTGTCATAATATTTACCAGGTCGAATACCTTGAAGGAATTGATGATGCACATGACAGTACAGAGAAACGTGGTTGGTGATAAAAGAGGCAGCGTAATGCTTTTAAACTTTTTCCATGGACCTGCCCCGTCAAGGGAAGCCGCCTCATAAAGTTCTTCTGAGACAGACTGTAAGCCCGACAGAAACAAAACCATATAATACCCCATATTTTTGATGATTGAGACAATGGTAATCGTCGTCATGGACCATGCTGTCGAAGTCAGCCATTTCGGCGGGTTTGCCATTCCCAGTATGGTGAGAACGCTGTTCACCGGGCCTTCCCCGCGAAACAGCGCCATAAAGATCACGCCAAAGGCCACGCTGGACGTCAGCTGCGGGAAGAAAAAGATTGTCTTAAATACTTCGCTTCCCTTTAGCTTCTGCTGAAGCAGCACGGCCAGCAGCAGCCCAAATAATAGTGTGAGTGTCACACTGACTATGGAATAATAAATATTATTTCGCAGCGATGTATAAAAATAGTCGTCGTGAAACAGCTTCTTAAAATTAGCAAGGCCTACAAATGCCGCCTCACTGAATCCGTCGTAATTTGTCAGCGACAGCAGCAGTCCCCAGACGACCGGTACCAGTGTAAATATGAAAAAACCGATCATATTCGGCAGCAGAAACAAGTAACCGGCTACTTCCTCTCTCCTTGCCATTTTCGTCATTTTGATTTTTGTTTTCTTCTGATTCTTCAATCGTACCACTCCTTCCTGCATAAACCCGTGCAGACGGATATCCGGCTTATCAGCCGGACATCACGTCTCCCACACGTTTAATTGATCACATCAGCTCTTCTCGATTCAAAATTTTTCATCGTGGTATCGATATCCTGCTCACCGACCATATACAGCTCCATCTCTTCCTTCAGGATCGTCTCTACCTCAGCGTACTTGGGATGGTATTTTGTATCGATGGCATTGTTTTCCGAGAATACAATTTTTGCAAGCGTGTCATCAGACTGTCCTGCTGACTTTAAGTAAATATCCTTGATCTCATCGTCATTGTACGCGGTCAGCGTACTGTTTTCTGCAATGATCTTAGCTCCGTCATGGGTACACATCCACTGAATAAAATCATAAGCCTCGGCCGGATGCTTGCTGGTTTTTGATACGGATAGAAAATTCATGGCACATGGCGCCGTATAGTCCCTGGAGCCTTCTGGAATTGGCATTGGCATAACTTTATACTTGAATGGCATTTCACCGCTCTCATACTTTAAGTTGTAAGAAGCGACACCCCATGTACCATTCTGGAACGTGGCGACAGTCTCAGCAGGAGCTGTGGTGAAAAGTGACCCTACATTCTGCCCCATCTCCAGCTTTTCCTCAAACGGTACGTGACTTCCATCCTCGTGGAGCGCTTTCCAGAGTTCCAGATTTTCCCGGATAATTGTGGTGTCCTCATCCATAACACTTCCGCCCATCTGCTGCATATAGACAAAGTTATCCATGCCAACCAGGCCGCCGTACGTTTTGTCCGTCGTCAGTTTTTTTGCCAGCTCCCGGTATTCGTTCCAGGTAAGCTGCTCTGTAGGAACGTCTAATCCGGCTTTCTTAAACAGCTCCTCGTTGATAAAAAGCAGCCATACCGCCTGGCGGTAAGGAAGGCCGAAGATCCCCTCCTGGTTGCACTCCTCGAATACCTGTCCGTATACAGAGGTATCCAGACCGGACTGCTCTACGTAAGAAGTGATATCCTGAATTGTCTTCTTATTCTGATAATCTCCGTAGGGAGCGATTCCATTGACACCCAAAACATCGAACTCCACCCCGCTGGAGAAGGACGCCAGGATCTTATCTGCGTACTCGGTCGGCGGGAAATAAACCACCTCCACCTCGGCCACGTCGCTCTGGGCATTATACGCCGCCACGGCAGGATCAAGGTATGACTGCTCATCACTCCAATCATAGAATGTCAGCTTTACTTTTTCACCGCCGCCCCCGGCGGTCCCATTCTCAGCCCCCGCCTCTGCCTCGGTTTTGCTCTCTGTCTTCGCTCCCCCCTCTGTTCCTGCGCTGCCGTTTCCCGATCCGCATCCTGCCAGTGAGAATGCCATCACGCCTGCCATGCCAAGTGCCAGTAATCTTTTTTTCATCATCATATACCTCTCCTTTTTTTATTTGAGGATCTCTTCGATCCGTCTTTTCTCTTCCGATGTAAATTCCCTGTTCTTCAGTGCAGCCACATTTTCCTCCAGCTGTGCCAGTCTGCTGGCCCCCAGGATCACGCTGCTCAGCCTGCCCGCTTCCAGAGCCCATACCAGAGCCATCTGAGCCAGAGACTGCCCACGCTCCGCAGCTACTTCATTTAATGACGAGGTCATCTCCAAAGTCTCAGGCGTAATCTGCTTCTCTGACAGAAACACACTGTGTCCGGCCGCTCTGGAATCCCCTGGAATCCCATTTAAATATTTACCGGTCAGAATGCCTTGTTCCAGAGGACAGAATGCGATCGCCCCCATCCCCGACGCCTCAATGACAGGCAGCAGTTTTTCATTTTCTCTGTACACCATGGAATAGTGATGCTGATGAATGGTGCACGGAACCTTCAGTTCCTTCAAAATTTCCACTGCTTCCATAAGCTCTTCCCGGTTGTAGTTCGACAATCCTATGTAAAGTGCTTTCCCCTGGTGCACCAGCCCCGCCAGCGCATCCATTGTCTCCCACAACGGCGTCTCTTTGTCGGGCCTGTGATGGTAGTAGATATCCACATAATCCAGTCCCATGCGTTTTAAGCTCTGGTCTAAGGAAGCCGTCAGATATTTTTTGGAACCGCCGTCTCCGTAAGGACCAGGCCACATGTAGTACCCTGCCTTTGTGGAAATAATCAGTTCATCCCGGTATTTTCCCAGATCGCTCTGCAAAATCTTTCCAAAGGTCTCCTCTGCGGATCCCTCCGGCGGCCCATAATTGTTGGCCAGATCAAAATGTGTAATTCCCATATCGAATGCGCCCAGCACCATTTCCCTGGCATTGCTGTATGTGCTGCCATATCCGAAATTATGCCAGAGGCCAAATGACATGGCCGGAAGCTTTAATCCGCCCGCTCCGCACCGATTGTAAACCATAGTGTCATAGCGGGTATCCTTTGCCGCATAATTCATAACCTATTCTCCTCTCCCATATTTCCCGACTGCTTCGACTACCCAGGAAATCCTGTTTAAATCAATATTTCTCGGAAGTGTACAGTCGGCGCCGATAACCACTCCTCTGGTTCCGTGTTTTTCAAGAAGTGCTGCAGTATACGCCTCCACTTCCTCCTTCGTCCCGGAGCAAAGCACGCCCTGAGGCCTGTTATCAAATCCGCCCAGCACACATCTGCCGCCGAAGAATGCCTTTCCCTCTGTCAAGTCCATGTCTTCGATGAAGGTGGCCCAGTTGATCACCTTTGCCGGATAATCCTGCCACACCTCCACCCGGTTTTTATCCCCGGCCCATCCACAGCAGTGCAGAATATTACTATCACTGAACCGGTTAGCGTGCTCTAAGACCTTTAAATCCCCCGGTCTCACGTACTTACGGTACTCCTCCGCCGTAAAACGGTACTCCTCCGCATTCTGTACACAGTAATAAATTCCCGTACAGCCAGCTTCCCGGATCAGCAGTTCGGACAGAAGCGCCGCATCCTGAGCGATGACGTCCATGGCATAAAGTACTGCCTCCGGATTCTGCCGCAGATGATTCATCAGCAGTTCATCGGATGTCGCGAACCGCAAATATGACATGGGGCAGAATACGTTATAGAAAGCGCACGCCTCTCCGTCCAATCTCTTCACAATCTCCTTCGCCCGTTTCACCTGACCGGTAATAAATGGATGATCCTGACCCATAGGGATCATTTTAAACCAGTCCTCCGGCTCTTTTATCTGGGAAATTATGGAATTTGGATAGTCAAAATACCCATCGCACATAATTTTCACCATATCTACATTACATCGATGGAAATAATCAATATGTGCATCCACACACTCCTGATCCAACTCCATATCTTCCGGCAGATGGAACCAGAATCCCACTGGTACCCGGTCTACTTTCTCATTCTCAAATGCCTTCATCAGGCGCTCTGTCTTTGTCATACTTTCCTCCAATTTTCTGTCTTAATTATTTATATAACCACATACACAGCTGCAGGCAGTCATATATGTCTGTCTAAGTCAATCAGGCACATGGTATAAATGGCCATGGCTTCCAAAAGCTGGCTGATACAGATCGACTCGTCCGCCTGATGAAAGTCACCGACCGGCCGTGCCGGATCCGGACGGTATACCTTCTTTCCCGGCAGCGCCATGCCAAACCCCAGACCTCCCGGCAGCTTTCTTGCATAGGTACCGCCGCTCATCGTGTATGCCGGATTATCATAGCCAGAATATTTATGGTAGCTGTCTGTCAGACACTGCACCACCGGATTATCAGCAGGGCAGTACATGGCTCCCGAATTCTTCCTGACACACAGCCTCAGACCGTAACGGCGGGCCGCTTCCCGCATTTTTTCCAGAGTCTCCGAACCGTCGGAGCAGGCGCCCCGGCTGTCCAGAACAGGATACCGGTAGTCTGCTGTGATTTTAAGCCTTCTCTCACTGCCGGAAGTGACTGCCAGGCCGGTAATTCCCCCCACCAGACAGCCGGATACCGTGTCCGATACCGCAGCGCCGATTCCTGTCCCATAGCCGTCGCGTCCGCAGTCACGCAAAAACTCTATCCATTGATTTTCTCCGGCACTCCTCTCATTCAGGCCGCAGGCCATCAATTCTTTCGCGAGAATTGTCACCGCACTTTTTCCCTGCTCCGGACTGATGATGTGGGCCGCTCTTCCGGAAGCTTCCACTACAGTTCCATGTTCCCCATCCATAACCGTTATTTCGGGAGATAACCGGAGACGCTCCTTCTGCTCTTTTGTCACTACGCCGGAGCGATATACGATACGAGCCTGATCGGGAATCGAGTTGGCACTGCTGCCCCCTTCCACGGAAATAACTGTTTCGGGCAGAAGCTCCCGTGTCTCAAACACCAGACTTAAATTCCCCTTTTCCCCATGGCAGACCGGAAATCCGCAGTCGGCAACCAGAGACACCTCCGGCATTGGCACATGAGCAATCATATAGGCGGCATCATCCATCGTATTTTCCTCACTGCATCCCACATAGAGACTGTAATTGCAGTTAAGGGAAACGAATTCTTTCAGATAGAGCAGCACATAGAGGATTCCCACTGCCGATGATTTATTGTCCTGAACGCCTCTCCCTATGAGGAAATCATCCACAACAGTCATTTCATAGGGCGGATAGGTCCAGCCGTTTCCCTCCGGCACCACATCCAAATGAGACCAGATTCCAATTTCCTTTCCACTGCCGGAAGCAAACGATATTTTCCCGCCGTAATAATTGAAGCAATCCGTTTTAAAGCCTTTCCCGGCCGCCAGTTCCAGCATGGTATCCAGTACCTTCCGGCATCCCTTTCCAAACGGAAGCACATCGGAGTCCGGTTCTGAAACACTGCGGATATTTACAATTCTTCTCATATCTTCTATAATGTCATTGCGATGACTCTCCATCCATCGCCTTACAGCATCGATTCCAGTTTCCGTCATATAACCTCCTTTCCTTCTTTTACAGGTATCATTCCTTTCATTTTTGCAGGAAGGATTGTCTGTACTGATATGAGAAGTATAGCGGATGTAATATAAAAATTCTTTGCATGAAGGAGCGAAAACTATGCAAAATCGATCACCGTCATCGACCGATCTTCAATATCGCCATTATAATCTTCCATTGGACTTCCCTTCCTTTGCTTTCCTGGGAGACCGGTGGATTCTTCCCGATCATGCCGATTCCATGCATTTTCACAACTGCATGGAGATCGGATACTGTTTAAGCGGTCATGGCACATTCTACGTCGAGCAGAAGGCTCTTGCATTTTCTGAAGGTGATATCTGCATCATTCCAGAAAATACAATTCATATTTCCTGCAGTGACAGCCGCGTGGTCAGCCACTGGGAGTATATCCTTTTCGATCCCAAGCTTATGTTTCCTACCGGAGATTTTCACTTAATCGCAAAAGACAGCCGCCTTCTCTTTGACGATCCGCAGTTCTCCAATTTATTTTCGAAACAGGAGCATCCCGCTCTGATTTTCTTTGTATGCAGGATGTTCGAGGAATTCTATCACCATGAAACTGGGTACCGGGACGCCTTAAGAGGCCTTTTCATGGCCTTTATTACAGAGTATCTCCGCATCTGTCCCGATCGGAAAATCAGCGGCGAGGCCAGGCAGAATCTGCGTATCTATCCAGCTATTCTGCACATCCGAAGCTTCTACAGCCAGAAAATAACCGTGCCCGGTCTGGCGGCACTCTGCGGACTGAGCGAGCCTCATTTTCGCAGGATCTTTGAGGAAATCATCCATTTGCCGCCGCTCGACTATATCCATCATCTGAGGATCCGGCAGGCGTGCTACTTTCTGGTACATACAAATACACCCGTCAGTGAGATATCCAAAATGGTGGGATTTTCCACACTCTCCAGCTTTAACCGCCAGTTTCAGATGGTAACGGGCACTTCACCGCGGAAATGGAAGGCAAAAAACAGGGACAGCATGGAATCCCACCGGATAACGTCACTTGATTCCGGAGAAGATATGGGCTTTTTTGCAAGATAACAAGAGCTCCCGGCGCACAAAAAGAACCCGGCAGGCATAAAAATCATGCCTGCCGGGTTCCTCTGTACCGACCAGATACCTTATTCTTTTCGTTTCTGCCGCCTGTCTCTATTCCAGTGCCTGGCGGATATCTTCAATAATATCATCCACGTTCTCGATCCCAACGCTGAAGCGGATCATAGAAGGATCCACGCCCGCTTCCACCAGCTGCTCATCGGTCAGCTGTCTGTGGGTATGGCTTGCCGGATGAAGCACGGAAGTACGCGCATCCGCAACATGAGTCACGATGGCGGCCAGCTTCAGGCGGTCCATAAATGTAACGGCCGCGTCGCGTCCCCCCTTCAGTCCAAAGGAAATTACGCCGCAGGTTCCGTCCGGCATGTACTTCTGAGCCAGTTCATAGTACTTGTCTCCCTTTAATCCCGGATAGTTCACCCACTCCACATCATCGCGGGATTTTAAGTATTCCGCCACGCGCAGCGCGTTCTCACAGTGGCGCGGCACACGTAAATGCAGCGTCTCCAAGCCAAGATTTAAAAGGAATGCGTTCATCGGTGACTGGATAGAGCCAAGATCACGCATAAGCTGAGCCGTCGCTTTCATAATATAGGCCATCTTTCCGAATTTCTGTGTATAAACGATGCCGTGATAAGATTCATCCGGAGTGGTCAGTCCGGGGAACTTCTCCGCATTCGCTTCCCAGTCAAAATTGCCGCTGTCCACGATGCAGCCGCCCACGCAGGTTGCATGGCCGTCCATGTACTTTGTGGTAGAATGGGTCACGATATCGGCGCCCCACTCAAACGGACGGCAGTTGATCGGAGTTGCAAACGTATTGTCAATAATCAGCGGCACGCCGTGTCTGTGTGCTGCCCTCGCAAACTTTTCAATATCCAGAACCACCAGGGCCGGATTGGCGATAGTCTCACCAAATACCGCCTTCGTATTCGGCTTAAATGCCTTCTCCAGCTCTTCCTCTGTCGCATCCGGATCCACCAGAGTCGAATCAATTCCCAGTTTCTTAAGTGTCACGGTAAAGAGATTGGTCGTTCCGCCATAGATTGCCGCAGAACTGATCACGTGATCTCCTTCCCCGCAGATATTTAAAATAGAGAAAAATGACGCTGCCTGTCCTGAGGATGTCAGCATCGCGGCCACGCCGCCCTCCAGTTCACATATTTTCGATGCCACCGCGTCGTTCGTCGGATTGGCTAAGCGGGTATAGAAATATCCCTCGTCCTCCAGATCGAACAGTCTGCCCATCTTATCGCTGTCATCATATTTAAATGTAGTACTCTGATAGATCGGAAGTACTCTGGGTTCTCCGCTCTTCGGCTGCCATCCGCCCTGAATACAAACTGTCTCTCTGGAACGCTTATTCTGGCTCATGATTCTTCCTCCTGTGTTGTTAAGTCATATTTTCTCCCTAGTTTATCACAAAATTTTCCATAATTCAATATCCAGACCGGGGGAGTTGCGGAAACGTAACAAATGCTTATGCCCGAAACCGGAACCGGAAAGGTCCAGGAAACGAAAGCGCCGGGCCGGGCAGCAGCTGGAAGCGAAGGCTGAACTGTTACGCGGAAACAATGAAAACGTCTTGAACTCCTCCCTCATTTACAGTATAATATCTAGATGGAAAATTTTATCAATCACGCACAGGAGGTGCACATGGATAAATCAAAGGTTTACTATACAAATTTTCACACCACATTTTCAGAAAATCTGCCGCAGAAGCTAAAGAGGCTTATTAAAACTGCCGGCATGGAGCAGATTGATTTTCAGAACAAATACGCGGCAATCAAGATTCATTTTGGAGAACTGGGCAACTTATCTTTTCTCCGTCCCAACTACGCAAAGGTCGTCGCAGACCTGGTTCGTGAAAACGGCGGAAAACCGTTTCTGACCGACTGCAACACACTGTACGTCGGAAGCCGCAAGAATGCCCTGGATCACCTTGACACCGCTTACGAGAACGGTTTTTCCCCCTTCTCTACCGGCTGCCACGTTCTGATCGCCGACGGTTTAAAGGGCACCGATGAGGCTCTGGTCCCCATCGATGGTGACTACATAAAGGAAGCAAAGATCGGACGCGCCGTCATGGATGCCGATATCTTCATTTCCCTGACCCATTTCAAGGGCCATGAGAGCACCGGTTTCGGGGGCACCTTAAAGAACATCGGCATGGGCTGCGGTTCCCGCGCCGGCAAGATGGAGATGCATAACGCCGGGAAGCCCCACGTCGCGCAGGATACCTGTGTCGGCTGTCACGCCTGCGAGAAAATCTGTGCGCACGGAGCCATCTCCTTCCAGGAGAAAAAGGCCTCTATCGATCACAATCGCTGTGTCGGCTGCGGACGCTGTGTCGGAGTCTGTCCGGTAGATGCCGTGGAGACAGACTGTGATGAGTCCAACGACATCTTAAACTGCAAGATCGCGGAATACACGTATGCAGTCGTGAAGGACCGCCCCTGCTTCCATATCAGCCTCGTTACAGACGTCTCACCAAACTGTGACTGCCACTCCGAGAACGATATCCCGATTATTCCCAATGTCGGCATGTTCGCCTCCTTCGATCCGGTGGCCCTCGATATGGCCTGTGTGGACGCCGTCAACAGCCAGCCGGTTATTGCAGGAAGCATTCTGGAAAAGCACGGCAGCGGGCACCACGACCACTTTACAGACGTTCACCCGGATACCAACTGGAAAACCGCAGTAGAACACGGCGTAAAAATCGGTCTTGGAAATAAGGAATACGAATTGATTAAAATATAAATACGGATCGCAATAAAAAGAATGCCTGAAGCAGACAGGATCAACGTATGATCCCTGGGTTTGCTTCAGGCATTCTTTCCATGAAACGTTGAAAGTATGTTTTCGAGGGCAGTGGTACAGGGGATTGGGGAGGGGACCTCCAACAAGTGCCATAATAGGAAATTAAGGTTTTTTTGTTAAATACAATGTTATCGTATCACAAAAATTTATTTTGTCATGATGTTTTAATATAGCCGCTCTTATACCATTGTAGAAATTAGTTCTGTATGGTTCTTGCAAAACAATATGGTCACAGTGTGTGCCAAGATATTCAATATAGCTTTCAGCATTGTAGGTGCGTTCGCTTTGAAACTTATATTCTTGAAAATCTACAAAACCATAATTAAGTGCATTGCGATAAATAAGTCTTTGTGTGTATTGTGTTTCTGGCTTAAAATATGTAGAATACACTTCTTGTAATTCAGTATAGAGTGTTTCGTTTGGCGTCTTGTAATCTCCGTGTAACGTCATCATAGCAAGATAGCCACCGCTTTTTAGCAGTTCAAAACTTTTAGAAAAAGCAATTGGTTCTGGTATCCATTGTATTGTTGCCGCTGAATAAACTAAGTCAAACTTTTTATCTCCATAATCATAAAGTCCAAAATCACCGTTTACAATATGAAAATTATTATAGTCTTTAAACTTGTTTCTTTTAAAATTCAATGATTATCTCGGAAAACCCTTGATTTATGGGCGTTTTCAAAGGATTGTAGACTGAAATTACTACCAATTTACTACTTACGGAGTTAGCTTTGATATGCCGCCAAAATCCTTTTGAAGATAACCCCATACCACCGTCAGAAATGACGTGGCACATCAGCAATGAAATAGAAAAGTATAATACACCACCAGACAGGCGGCGTTTCTTACTTCCACATGGAAGAACTGGAACGCCGCTTTTTTTATGCCCTCATGTCACGCAGTAGGGGCAAAGAAAGCCTTGTATCATGGGGCTTTACGGGTGCGGTTTTGACCGGGCAAGGGAAATATACCGAAACCCTCAAAAACGCCGTCCTATTGCGTGACAAATCCACAGCAAAAGAGTGATGGAGCTATGGCAGTTTTCCGCATGGAACGAAACAAGAGCTATACCGTCATGAGCAACCACCACCTACGCAACAAGGAACTGACCTTAAAGGCAAAGGGCTTGTTGTCGCAAATGCTGTCCTTGCCGGAGGATTGGGATTACATCCTTGCTGGGCTATCCCTTATCAATCGGGAAAAAATAGACGCTATCCGGGAAGCGATACGGGAGCTTGAACGCGCCGGGTATACCGACAGCAAGCACGCAGAACGTCAAAGACTTATTGAGCAACCGCGAGGTGGAGAACATCTTTGAAAACTCTGACTTTGTGCTTATGCTCAATCAAGCAGCCGGCGACCGGGCTATCCTTGCGAAGCAGCTTTCCATATCGCCGCAGCAGATGAAATATGTTACCCACACCGAAGCAGGCGAGGGGCTTATCTTCTACGGAAATGTGGTGCTGCCCTTTGTAGACCGTATCCCGAAAGACACCGAGCTATACAAGGTTATGACGACGAAGCCGAAGGAAGTGACAAATTCATAGAAAGTGCTATATTTTGGTGAAAGGAGATGGTACAATAATAAAAAATAAGGAGGTGTCATTGTGGCAAAAAATACATTAGATGAAACTAAGGAATTGAAAATTTTACTTGCACAAATAAAAGGCTTTAACGACACTGTTCAAGGTATACTACACGACACAAATACGCCAGAGATAGGAAGATATTCTTGTTTTGGAGATATGGCTCATACATATAATGACCTTGCCGAATGTACTAAAAAGTTACTAAAGGTACCTTCTCTTATTTATACATTTGAGATAGAAAAAATACCCAGCTGGGGAGATTCAGTGTGGCCAGTGCAGAAGAAAATTCTCGAACAAGTTTTGGTGAGTGGAAAAATGCTCTATTCAAGTTTAGAGGCAAATATGGATTTTGCTGACGATGAATTTGATAATCTTGAGAATTTCATACATTCCCGTTTACGCACAGTAATATTTGGAAAACCGCAAAAAGAGATAGAAGTTCAAAATGCTATTGAGTCTTTATTGCTAGGACGCGGTTTAAACAAAGGAACTGATTATGACAGGGAAACAGGAAAGTTTGAGTTTTCTGGAAAAGAGTACATACCAGATTTCATCATTCCCAAATTGCGTTTGTGCATTGAAGTAAAACTTTTGCGAGAAGGTAGAAAATCAAAAATTATTGAAGAAATAAGTGCTGATATTACAGCTTATGGCAAACAGTATGAACGACAATTATTTGTCGTATATGATTTGGGGTTCATTCAAAACGAAGAGGAATTTAGACGAGATATCGAAAATGCAGGAAATGTTAAAGTAATTATAATAAAGCATTAAATAGTTGATTTATTTAGCCCGCCCAATGTGGCGGGTTTTCTTATATCCAAAAGGAGGTGCTTTTATAGCAGCCAACAGGAGCTTGTCGGCAACATCAACGCCGCGCTGCCGTTCATGGAGCCGGATTTGCGGGAACTTGCCGCCCGCACCCTTTCCAAAATCGACGCGCTGACCGAATCGGAGTACGCGGAGCGTGCCGTTTACGCCGCTGACGAGGTATGGCCGGGATAAGGCGGCTTGCACCGCCCCAGAGCCGCAGGGTGAACGCCCTTGTGCGCCGGGAGTGCTGCAACTATGATTGCGGCAACTGTATTCTTCTGGACGACGGGGACGAGTGCGTTTGCCCGCAGACCATTTCCTTTTCCCTGCTCTACAAGTGGTTCCGCGCTGCTGTCCTGCCCCTTGACAAAGAACTGTATGCAGATCTCTACGCCCCGGAGGACAGGCGGTATTGTGAAGTGTGCGGCGCGTCCTTTGCTTCAAGCTCAAACAGCGTCAAATACTGCCCGGACTGCCGAAAGCGAATACAGCCGTAGACAAGCCGCAGAATGCAAGCGGAAACAGCGGCTATTGTCACGCAGTAGGGGCGATAAAGCCCTTATGTAATGGGGTTTTCTGGGCATGAAAATCAAGCGGCAAGGGATTGATACCTTTCCCCTCAAAATAGGCGTTCTATCGCGTGACAGGACGAAGAAAACAGCCCCACAACAAAACCGGGAGCGGTGGCCAGTGATTGGCTACCGCGCCCGGTTCTTTTAAATTTTTGAATAATATGGTATAATCAATTTCAAGGAGGAGGAAAGTTATGTTTAATCCTAAAGTTGAATGTATTTCAACTGAACAAAAGTATAATATTCAATTTTTAATACCATTTATTATTTGTGTTTGTATTATGTTGTTTGAAAAAATATATTTGATGTTTAACAATGTTCCAGAATTATTTGATGGTGCTGATATTATATATCATTCTATTGCTAATATTCTTTCCGTTATCACACAATTAGCAGCTTCTGTTGCTGCTGCAATTATTTTTTACTATTGTGCGGAATTTTTTAACAAGAAAAAAGATATGGAAAAATATAGCGTTATTCGTAGAACTTTGCTAATTCAAATGTATTTTTTTATGGAAATATTTGAACATTTCAATGATTTTGAAGTTATAAAGTGTGCCAACAACAATAAACGTATGCACGATTTCTATGACGTAGAACCTTTTTACTATATTCTCAGAAAAACAGAGGACTATTCTTTTCGTCAATCATTGATAAATGAGATAAAAGAGTACATTCAAAAAAATATGAGTGATTTTCATGGTGTAATACGAACACTTCGTTCAACTGTTAATGAGTTAAGCGACAGTGTTTTGTCATATAGATATTTTCGCAATAGTTCTAATAAAGTTGATGACATTAAAAATATCTTTGAAGAATTAGATAACACTTTTATTATATTTAAAGATGAAATAGGTAGTGGGCAGATAGACGAGGAAGAAGTATTAAACCAAATAGCGGAATATTTTATCGATTTTGTGTGCGAGTTTGTTGACTTTGAAGTCGTTTTAGGGACATTTGTAGCAGCACTTAATAAAAAGAAAATGTTTACATTTATGCGTTTGTTAGACTAAATTAGAGCATAGCAATTTTTAAAAGTTGCTATGCTCTGATTTTTATTCCCGCTCTGCCTGCCGTTCTTTTTCTGGCTCTCTGTTCTGTCTCAAAATACCGTCAATGTTACTCTTGATAACGGCGTATTCTCCGACTTGCTTTTTTAGCTTGCCATAATCAGTATATAGGGCTTCTCGCTGCTCTTGGAGCTTTTCATATTCGGCTTGCAGGGCGGCGACGTTGGGGAGCTTGCCGGATATGCCCGCCGCTTTTAATGCCTTTGCTGCCGCTTCATGCATAATGATATTTCCCTCATGGGCGGCGCGGTATTGCTTTTTGTTCTTTGCTTTGCGGTATGCGTCATAGGCGGGCTTTGTCTTTTGGTATGTCGTGATGTTCTTAATCAGCAACGCCATATCAGCAAGCCGCTTTTCCATGCTCTTTAGCACGTCGGCGGTCTGTTCGCTTGCCGCCGTGACTTCCTCAATCCTACTGACTAAATCCGCATACTGTTCAATCTGATGTTCCGTAAGGAAGTTGAGCGTCTTTGCCGCCTGTTTCAGATTGTGGATTTTCGCCCATTGCTCATAACCACGGCTTTCTTGCGCCTTAATACTGTTTTCAATATCTATCAGCAGGGACACACCCTTTTTCTCTGCCCGTGTAGCTTTGGCGGCGCGTATGCGCTTGCCGCTTATCCGTTCGGTGATGGCTTCCTCTGTATAGTCCGCGCCGAGGGTTTTCAAACGGGTAAAGCGTTCCTGTCCGGGAGCGCGGCAGGATATGTATTTACCCCGTTTGATTTCATAGCCCACCGCTTCCAACCGTCGCAATAATTCCTCAAAGTCTGCCACTTGGGGAATGAGCGCGTCAACGGCAATCTTTAACTTTCCTTTCCAACTCGTCCCCGTCTTTTCCGCTTGGTATTCTGCATAGCTTTTTCCCTTGCTGCCTTTACCCGGAACCACTACGGACAAGCCATGTTCACGGCACAGCCTGTCACTCATGTTCCGTATGCCGTAATATGTCCGTCTGTTGGAAACGTACTTGTGGTGATCTACGAAGTTAGCAGCACAAAATATGATGTGATTATGGATATGCCCCTTGTCTATGTGTGTCGTCAAAACATATTCATGCTGTCCTTTGGTTACAGCGTCGGCAAGCTGCCGTCCGATTTCATGGGCGGTCTGGTAATCGACTTCCCCCGGCTCAAAGGACTGTATGAGGTGATGGGCTAAGTTGCTTCCCTTATCCAACGCTTGCGATAAGGTATATTCAAACTCAATGTCTGCCGTTTCATAAGAGCAGCCGAACGAGGACACAAGCATTTTACCGTCCGTCTTTTCCGGGTTTTGGATATAGTCAAGGGCTTTGCTTAGAGTGCTTTTAATAGGCTTAATCTTTGTAACCGCCATATCTCATTCAGCACCCTCTTAATCTCGTCTATGTCCTCTTGGTATACGCTGCCCGTGGCGTTCGCCCGTCGCGCTATCTGGTTGACGTTGACCCCGATTTTCTGTATCTCTGCCGTCATAGCTTTAATGTCGCTATGGTCTATCTGAATGATATACCCGTCAATCAGCATTTTCCGGGCGTATGCCGCAAAGTTTTTCGTGGGTATCAGCTTCATTTTCTGCTCTATCAATTCCCGTTCCTGTTCGTTGACCGGGACACGCAGGATAAGCGGTCTTGTCCTGTTTGCCATTGTATCGCTCCTTTCCGTTTTCAGAGGGTTTGGGACACTTCCCAACAAGCATTTTGCCGACAAGCCGCAGGCGGGCAAAATACGGAAGTGTGGCTACACTTCCTATGCTTGCTATGAAACTTTCTTCTCATTACCTACAACACCGGGAACCTTTGATTTGACGGACTTTTGCAAAAGAAAAACGCCGCAATTTGCGACGTTCCCAATAGCTGCAAATAGAGTAGAGAAATAACAGCGAGTGTTATTTCCCTCTCATTGAACCGTACGTACGGGTCTCGTATACGGCTCTACAACCTATATTCCAACATTTCTTAGATAATAGTTTAAAGGATTGAGCAGTCCTGCTCCGTCCTTTATTCTTGTTTCCAGTACTTCCGGACTGATTATATAATTAACAACATTCATTCCGCTTCGTCTATACCAACCGAGCCTTGAGTTTGCTACCTTATATATGGCTTCATGGTCAAATCCACACTTGTATTTATGGTTTAAACAGCACAGATTTTTGTATATTCTCTTAGACACTTTCCATTGTTTTAGAACTATCACCCTCGTCTTGTGCCTTAGCCATGCTCCAAACTCTTCCATAAATTGTTTCATCATTCCGATTCTGAAATAATTAATCCACCCTCTCGCTATTTCATTCACTCGTTTAATTGTTTCAGCCAGCGGTCGTGCAATAGCTTTATTTCTTTTAAGGTATTCACTTAGCTTCTGTTTCAGTTTCTTTTTCTTTTCTGTTGTGGGTTTTACTTTCCATTCCCCTCCATGTTTGAGAAAAGTGAAGCCAAGATACTTACTGCTTGTTGGTCTGACTACTTTCGTTTTTGTAACATTAACCTTTAGGAACAGCTTTCTTTCTATCCATTCTGTTATGGATTTCATTACTCTGTTGGCTGCTTTTTCACTTTTAGTGAATACCATTGTGTCATCTGCGTACCTCGTAAACCGAAGTCCCCTTTGTTCCAGTTCCTTATCTAATTTATCAAGATATACGTTTGACAGCACTACAGACAGGGGACCACCTTGTGGCACTCCGCTTATTGTTGCTTTTTCCAGCCCTTTTTCCATTGCTCCTGCTTTCAGATATTTCCGAATCAGGTGCAATGTGGTACTGTCATTCACTTGCTCTCTAAGAATTTGAATTAATTTGTCATGATTTACTTTATCAAAGAATTGCTCTATATCTATGTCTATCACCCATTCATATCCCTCGTTCAGATACTCCAGTGCTTGTTTTATGGCATCATGACAACTTCTTCCAGGTCTGAAACCATAGCTAAACTCACTGAATATTTCTTCATAAATTTCTATAATTGGCTGAGCAATCGCTTGTTGTATTACTCTATCTAAAACCGTTGGAATCCCCAATGGCCTCATTTTTCCATTATCTTTCGGAATATAAACTCTTCGTACTGGTTTGGGCATATAGGTTCGGTTTCTGATTGATTGAACAATTTCGTCTTTGTTTCCTTTGATGTATGCACCAAGTTCCCCGACTTTCATTCCGTCAACTCCACCTGCCCCTTTATTCGCTGCTACTTTCTTATAAGCTCTGTTTAGATTTCCCTTTGATGTAATCACATCTATTAATTCCATTGTTGTTACTCCTCTTATTATCACAAAATTTATGCACATCACCCCTCTCGATCCAGACAGTATTCCTCGGTTACGTTCCTACTTTTCCAGTCCATCTGATTTCTGGCTAATGCATAATTCTCTTAATAACGATTCGTACTATAAATCGTTTCAGTCCTTCGGCTTTTACCCCTACTATGACTTCATCTGACTCCCTCCCCAAACCTTTTTCGACCATATCTTACGATATGTGGGTAGGATCTCCCAAGGTAAGACACTAATCTTTCATTCCACAACCTCTTGATTTACAACTTCGGTTTACGTTTACCATTAGGGCTTCGGTTTGATTTGCAGCCTTACCCACCTAATCGCCTTATCAAGTTTCTGTTCGTAGGCTCAAGAACTTTGCTACACCACTTCCTCCATCTATATCATTACTGATACCGACTTGTGATTCGCTACACTTGGCGGTAAAAACCCGTGGCTGGACTTTCACCAGCAAGATTAGTGCCATGCTTGGCACACAAACAAAAAAACGGAGGATTTTATTCCCCCGTTTCTTTGCTGTTCGCTTCCTGTATTCCCTTTGCTGTTGCCGTCATAATCATTAAATCCCGGCTGCTCATATCGGCAAGCAGACTGTCGAGCTGCCGCCGTTGCGTAGAGTTGTCCGTTTCCACGTTCGGGAAAAAGAACTGGTCTACCGACACATCTAAAAAGGTGACAAGCTCATAAAAGATTTATAGGCTTGGGTGCTGTCCGCTGTTCTCAATGGACGCGATATAGCGCGGCGCAATGTTCAGCCTGTCCGCTAACTGGTTGCGTGAGATACCCTTTGCCTTTCTTGCTTCTTTTATGGCTTGCCCGAAAGCCTTAAAATCAAATTTTTCTTTTGCTTTCTTCATAATATTTCACCCTATTACATTTTACCGTTCACCTATGCGCTTTGGATATGATTACACATAGCATAGTATTGACAGTAATAGAGCATATTATTTAAGTGGCTGTAATTTGCCAATAAAAAACCAATCAAGCAGTTTTGTACCACTTGACTGGCTTTTGTTCCTATTGATATTTTTGATGTGCGCCTATAAGAACCGTATCAACAGCATTACATAAAAATGATATTGACTTTGAGAACAGGCTAATCAACATAGACCACCAACTTTTAAAAGTATCGGGAATTGGTTATCACATTGAAACGCCGAAAACAAAAAGCGGTATCAGGCAGCTTCGCATGAGTACAAAGGTATATGAAGCGTTCGAGCGAGTGCTGAAAAACAGAGGACGGGCAAAGCCTATCATTATCGACGGTTACGGTAAATTCCTTTTCCTTAACCGTAACGGCTTGCCAAAAGTGGCGGCAACCTATGAAAGTATGTTCCGGGGGCTTGTGAAGAAATACAACAAGTGCCATGAGGAAGCATTACCGAACGTGACAACGCCGCACACCTTACGTCATACGTTCTGTACCAATTTAGCAAACGCCGGAATGAACCCGAAAGCATTACAGTATATCATGGGACATTCCAACATCAACATGACGTTAAACTATTATGCTCATGCCACTTCTGACAGTGCATTAGCGGAAATGGAACGGCTGATTGCATAAGTAGTAAATAGAGGTTTTACTACTCTTTCTACTACCTTTGAACGCTGAAACATGAGGGGATATGAGAAGATTTAAGAATATCTTCCGATACGAAAAACGCCGGGAAGCCTGTAAATACAGGCTATACCGGCATATAAGAACTTATAAAGAGATAGTCAAAAATTATAGTTTGATTTATCATAAACCTATAAAGTTTTTCACCAAGTTCTATTGCCAAATAATCACAATTTGTTTTAAGAATTGGTTCGGTCGCTTGCCCTGTTCCTGGGCCAATTTCAAGAACAGATTTAGAAGAATCAATCGCTGCTTGGTTGATTATACAGTCAAATGCCTCTTTACAGTATTGAGGTCTCCATTTGTCAAACTTTTCTGGAATTGTGTCAAACACTTTCCTAAACTCCATTTCGCATACCTCCTATTTTTATTATATCATTCCATTTAAAAATACGGTAGATGGTTTTGCAATCATCTACCGCATTCTATTTTCGAATGTTTTGTAATAAACTGCTTCTAACACTATCTGGAGAATGAATTCTCCCAGTCTACATCCCCCGCTTATACCGCCCGCACAGCTCCCCTTTTTGCAGCACATGCCCTTCCATCGCCTTCAGAAGCTCCTTTTTCCCCGCAGTTCCATCCAGCGGAAGCAGGCAGTCAAGAGCATAAAACCGAAAAACATATCTGTGTGTATTCCTCACAAAAACAGGCTGCTTCGGTCCCCGGTATCTGTTTTTTCCATACCCGCGCCCCTGCACGGCATTTCCCAGTTCTTTTACAACCGCTCCACAGGGGATATTTTCCGGAATCACGGCCATTGCCGGAAGGTTCCAGATCAGCCAGTGATTATAAGCCGGGATAAACGGGATATCCAGATCATCCATAATCACGGCAACCGAAACCGCATTCTCACAGAGATTCTTTAACTCAAACCCCGGTGATATATCTCTGCCAAAGCCGGTATACTCCCTGGGTATATTTCCGTTATTCTCAAATGCCCGGCACACTGCCTTCAATTCCCTGTCGTCGCTCATGATCCTTTCCCCTTTTCTCTGACTCCCTCTCCCAGCGGAATCTTGTCCCTTCCGATCTGCCACACCGTAATATCGGCATCCGTGACCTTTTTCTCCGGAATATTCCTGGCAATGATCAGTTCCGGCCACACAAATGTGGTCTCCACCGCCTTTCCGTCCAGGCAGATTTTGGAATATGGTGTAAAATTCTCACCATACACCAGAATATTAGAATCGTTATACACAATATCATCAATGGTGATGGGATCGATTCCCATCTGTAAATCCGTGGTCTGGTAGGGATTTTCCCCGCCGTAGACCTCCCTGTCTCCGTACAGGATATCGTATTCCAGCGCCTTCATATCGGCCAGATACGTCTCCTCATCCTCCATGCCGCCATCCAGATAGTTCTGATGGAACCGCATCATGGTTCCCTCATGAATCCCCAGCATATCCAGCACGTGGGCGGCCAGCTGATACGCCTCCACATCCACCTTCTTCTTCGGAAGATTCATATTGTTCCAGACCACATACTCCGTCTGGTACAGGGATTTGTTGATCATCTCATCCTCCGTCCATTCAAAGCTGGGAAGGTGGTCTCCATACATCACAAGTACGATGGGCTCCTCCCTCGTGCGAAGGGTATTGACAAGCGAACGGATGAAATCATCCATCTCACCGATCTGTTCACAGTAATACTTAAAATCCGGATACTTTCCATGGCCCTGTACCGATATGGTATAGATAAAATCAGGCCCCTCTGTGGAATCCAGCGTCCCTATAATCTCCTTCACCAGGATCTTGTCCTTGCACCATCCGGCCGGATTTCTCTCAATATTGTTCATATATTCAATGGGCGTAAACGTATCGAACCCGATCTGCGCGAATACATTGTTCCTGTCATAGAAGGTCGCCTCGTTGTTGTGGATGGCGTGGGCCGAGTAGCCCAGATTCTTTAAATCAAAGGCCACACTCTCGCAGGAGGTCTTTTTCAGCACGGTTTTATAAGGATACTCGCCCGGTCCGAAGAAATCCAGATTCATGCCCGTGATGGCTTCAAATTCCGTATTGGCCGTCCCCGCGCCCACGGAAGGCACATTCAAATATCCATGGGGATAATTTTTCTGCAGCTGGTGGAAAAATGGGATGGGATCATAGTTTTCCGTCCCACCGGATTCCGGATTGCCCGTCACCGGATTCTTCTTCCACAGGAGCGGGTCGAAAAAGGACTCCAGCTGGATCATAATGACATTCGGCTTCGTACTGGCCGAGACCGCATATGTATTTTCCGGAACCAGCTCCTCCGCCTTAATCACCTCGATCGTCTCCGTACCATAGTCCTCCGGCTTGGAGATTCCCGTGTTGAACATGGAATTGGCAAAGCAGTAGGGGAACCCGTACGCTAAAAATGCCGCTCCGATATTGCCGAAACGCACCGCCACCAGCCCGGTGTTCATGGCAGCTGTCGTCAGTCCCAGGACCACCGCCGCGCTGATCCCCACAACCGCCGTGCCCTTGACGTAATTGACCTTTTCCCGGCTCACCGGCGCAATCCGCCACACAAACACGCAGAAGACCGCCACCACCACCAGAGCCGCTGCTATCATAACCAGCTGCATCCAGGTGAAATACGTGGTCGCAATATTGGCCGCGTACTTAATCAGCCTGAAATCCGCCGCCGTAAACGGAGTCGTCCGGAAAATCAGGAGTATCCCATTCACGACTCCCATTCCCAGCCAGACAATCGACAGCACGATTGCCCCAAACACCCTGCGCCTCGTAAGAAACAGCACCGTAAACGGCAGGGCGATAATACATGTATTCAAAAGGAAGACCAGCGGACTTTCCAACACGTAGGCCAAAAGCACTGCAAGCGACTTCCTGCTGATAAACTCGATCAAAAAATTTAAAACAGCTGCCAGAATCACAATCTTCCCCAGCCGTTTCCCATATGCCTTCATGGCGGATCTCCTTTGTACCTCATCGTACTTCATTTCTTTGGAATCGGATTTAGTCTACCACACTTTACTTGAAATTTACATACCTCTTTGCAAAATTTAGGAAAAATGTAAAAAACGGGCAGCGGACCGTGATCCTAACAAAAAACAGAGTGCCATACGGTCTCCCGCACAGCACTCCTGATACCTTCACTCTTTTTGATTATGTTTAATACTCTTCCGTCGGAACAAATGCGTCCTCTTCCGCCGCAGGAACGCCGGCTGGGCGCTCTGCTTCTTCCTCAGAAGCCGCCTGTTCTTCCGCAGCAGCATCCACATCTTCGCTTTCCGCCGCTTCTTCCTTAATCGAAGCACCGCATTTGCCGCAGTATAAGGAATCCTTCGGAACCTTTGCGCCGCAGACTGCACAGATCCGGCTGCCTTCGCTCTGGGTCAGTTCAATCTCCAGGGCTGCGATCCGTTCCCTGCATGCCTTGACAGCATCGTATACCTTGGCATAGGCCTCTTCCGGCTCACGGTTGGATTCGTAATAGATCCGTCCGATGGCGGCATAGGCTTCCTCCAGCTTCGTCTTCTCCGTGCTGATCTGCGTCTTTAACTGTATCGTCTCCGTAAGTGCCTTTGCCTTCGTGGCCACTTCTTTGCCGGTATCCGTAAGGGTCTTTCCCAATTCTTCCAAAAATGCCATACGTAGTTCCTCCTTTGACTTGTCACTCTTACCATTTTATCGTCATTGGAGGAAAAAGTCAATCAGAGACTGTTTCCACTTCTCTGTTAAAACGCTCCGACTCCTTCTTTAAGAATTCCGGCATATCTGCTTTGCGGATGCTGTAATCGTGGCTGATCTGCCCGCTGCTGCCCTTCACCACCGCTTCAAAGGTGATCCGGTCATCCCATTCACTGAACGGGTTCATATTCGAGTAATCCTCCAGCCTGGCCGTCTCCATCAGAGCCGCCACTTCTTCTTTGTCCGTAACCGTAAGCTGAGAAGTAATATCCTTATCGTAATATCTCGAGTCATCTTTCTTCGTCAGCTGATAGAGATCAATATCGGCTCTTATCACCTCGCCCGCATCGGTTACAGTAGTCAGCCTGATGCCGCAGTCCTCCAGCAGTCCAATGGTCTTCTGAAAGGACGGGTATACCGGGTAGTAGCCCCTGTCCATCACATTGTTGTATCTCCAGGAATAACCGTTCTTTTCCTTTGATTTTTCCGCCTGCACCTGTATGTCAGTCATAAACTGAATCTGGGCGATCGGATTCTGCTGCTCCATCACGTCTGAAGTCAGGCCTGTCATCTCCTCCTGATAGGTGCGGAGTATCAGGTCGACGTAATCCGCCCCCTCTTTACTGCTGCCCCGGGTCACCTCTCTGGTCCAGCTGTTCTGTGCTACCTTGATCTTTCCGGTATTCTCCGGAGTCTGTTCCAGCACCGGATAAGCCGCCATGCGGTAATCCTGGCTGTCATAGATCTTCCTGATGAGATCGTATTCCTCTTCACCATATACAGCATAGGAACGGTACACTTCTCTGCCATTCTTCAGTTTAAACTTCGCAGAGAAGCTGACGTAATGATCTCCATCCTCAGAATCCCACTGATACTGACGCTCCTTCTCTTTTTCCACCTGGCTGACCGCCTCTGAGACGAGAGCCAGCGCCGTGTCCATATCGGAGAGCTGCATACGGGAGAAGATGTATGTGTCGGAAGACTCGTAATCCCAGTAATACTCATCTTCATCGTCCATTTTCGCACTTCCGTAGTCCACCCAGTATTCCATATTCGTCAGGGAGACTGCCACGGATTCCAGATCCGACTGCTTCGGAATGTACTTGTCGTAGCCAAATAAGTCAAAGCGGAACCCACAGAATATCAGTGCCGCGGCAAGTGCACACACCGCCATGGAAATCCTGCTGGAGAACAGCTTCCGGAAATCAAAGTGGTAAATGATTTCGATTATACAGTGCGACAGCAGCAGGCCGCAGATCAGTCCAAACACCGCCCATCCGATACTGTCATGCAGATACCAGAAGAACAGTCCACCACAGAGTGCGGAGAGGATTACAATCGGAATGCGGATAATTGGCTGGCTTACCTTAAACGCCATAGCCTTTCCGGCTGCCTCCGAACCTCTCACACGGTAAAGCAGAACCGCTGCCGCCGTTACCGCCGCGATGACGAGAATCACCGCGCAGATCCTTAATACAAGGCTTCCGCTCTTCGCCCCATCCATAAATGCCGAATAGTTGCTGATATACAGCGTCAGCGCAGAGCATTTATCGAGCAGCTTGTATGTGATACTGCTTCCGCCGTTATAGCTGGTCTTAAAAAATTCCTGATACAGCGCATCCAGAAGCAGGAGGAGCGCCGGAAAATACAGATGGAACACGCCGGTTCCCAGGATTCCCACCAGGATATTGCCGGTCATCACCATGGCCAGCACGGTCACGGAATACAGCATGATAAAGTGAAGCAGGAGGAAGCCAAACGCCCCCAAAGCCTCCGGAACGATATCCCCGGGGACGATTCCGTTCACCAGGGCAACCAGTAAGCCCAGCAGTAAATTGACCGCATATGTAGAAAACAGGATCAGCACTCCGTCCAGATAATTCACAAAAAACAGCTTTTCACGCTTTACCGGAAGCGAGTGGTAGAAATCCACTTTTTTTCTGGAATGCAGCCAGGAAAAACTGGTCACGCCCAGAATCAGTGACAGCAGCACGATAATCACTGCTATGAATCCATTTTGAAAGCCGAGAATCGACCGGGCGCCATACATCAGGCCGTAGTACGTTTCCTCCATGTTTCTGCTGCCGCTGAGACTCAAAGCCGTAGCCACAGGCAGCGCAAAGAAGAAGGTTAAGAAGGTGAGAGCCACCGCCCAGAGGCGCCGCTTCAAGTCCTCTTTCATCAGATTAAAGAATAAGTTTTTTGATGTCATATCCTGCCACCTCCGTCTCACTGATAAATATCTCTTCCAGGGACAATGGAATAATCTCATAAAATACCGGACGATAGGACTCCATCAAAGATTCCGCCTCTTCCCGGCTTCCCCTCACGGTGATGGTTATAAGCTTTCCTCGCCGCTCCGTCTTAAGCCGGTCGAATGCCACCAGATCATCCGCGTCCATTCCCTCTCTCAATACGCACTGAATCTTATGAATATTGAGTTTCATATCATCCAAATCCTTGGACAGCAGGATTCCTCCCTTGTGAAGGAGTCCCACATGGTCACAGATATCCTCCAGCTCCCGCAGATTATGGGAAGCAATAATAGGAGTCAGATTCCGCTCCGATATGTCGCCTGCAAATATGCTCTTCACCGCCTGCCTCATCACAGGATCCAGGCCGTCAAACGTCTCGTCACAGAACAGATAATCCGTATTCGCACAGATTCCGCAGATCACGGACAGCTGCTTCTTCATACCCTTGGAAAATGTATTGACCTTTCTCCTGCCGTTTAATTCGAAACCAGACAGCAGCTTGTGAAATCTGGTCTTATCAAACTTCGGATAGACACGGCTGTAGAACTCCATCATCTCCAGCGGAGTCGCATTGCTGAAAAAATACTGTTCATCCGATATGTAGAAGAACCGCTGCTTGACGTCCTCCCTCTCGAATACATTCTTTCCATCGATCGTGACGCTTCCCTCATCGGGTTTTAAAACGCCGCTCATCATCCTTAAAAATGTGCTCTTCCCCGCCCCGTTCGTCCCGATTAAACCGAACACGGAGGCGTCCTTAATCTCTGCATTAATATGATCCACGGCAATCATATCATCAAACCGTTTCGTCAGATTCTCCGCTTTTATCACGCTGCTCTTCCTCCCTTACCATAGATTTTTGTCCCTTCCAGTCCTCGGTGACCCAGCAGTGAACCTTATCCTCCGTCACCCCTGCGTTCCTCGCCTCACCGAGCCAGCCGCCCAGCTCTTTCCGCAGCTCACTCACCTTTAAAGCCCTGATGGAACTCGTATCCGATACGAAGCTTCCCCGCCCCTTTACGGAGTAAATAAAGCCGCGTCGTTCCAGTTCCGCGTAAGCCCGCTGTATCGTGTTGGGATTAATGGACAAATCCGTGGCCAGACTCCTGACCGACGGAAGCTGGCTGTCCTGTTCCAGAACACCGCATATCATCAGGTCCTGCAGCTTTTCCACGACCTGCTCGTAAATCGGTCTGCGGTCTTTGTAATCCAGCAGAATCATATGGCACCTCCTATACTGTATTAATACATCTAATACACCCAGTATACACGAACACCCCCGGTTTGTCAACCGGAGGTGCTAAAAAAACAGTAACAGGAGTCATCCATTAATTTCGTCTGTCTTCCACAATCAGAATCCTGATTGCATCCTGAGAATTGTTCCAGTTAAACACATAGAGTGTATAGGAGACATTTCCCCTGATATAGATATTGGAGGTCAGAAGCGGGCTTCCCGCAAACGCCGAGCTGTTGGAGACGGAAACCGTATAGTATCCGGCCGGCAGATATCGGAAGCTGGTCACTTCGCGGTAATTCACGTTGCGGAAGGTAACCGCGCCGCCGTTCAGCGTGACGTTGACGCTGCGGTTCGTATTAGATAAGTTGCATACGCGGAAGCATCCTGTATTCGCTCCGCCGTTGCAGTTCATATCCGTGATCTCCATTAAGTCCAGACCGGTATTCGTATTGATGATGGCTACGGTGATTGCGCCGTTTAACGGTACGTTGATCTGCTTCTGGATGTAGACGTAGCCGTTCTGTCCCGATACGGTGACGGTCTGCATACCGGCGGATACGCGGCCGTACTGGCTGACCTCCGCGTTGTCCAGACCGTTTACCACCATCTGGTTGTTGATGTAAATTATGAATGGATTATATCCGGCGGCGGCATTTAAGAACCGTACGACGCCGTACTGAGTGGTATTGCAGAAGTAACAGGGAATGATCGGTCTCGGGAAAACGGTGATGATCGAACCCCAGATCCCATTGTTCGGTCTCTCGGGAAACGTTGGAATCGGTCCGCCCTCTCCGGGGTTTGGCAGCGGAATCACCGGAGTCTGGCTCTCGTCAAAATCAGGAATCGGCCCGCCTTCGCCTGGATTCGGCAGCGGAGCTACCGGGAAATTACTCTCGTCTTCTCCATCCGGCACCGGTCCGCCCTCGCCTGGGTTCGGCAGCGGAATCACGGGTGTATCTGCATCATTCTGCATATAAGATAAAGTGTCCATATTGCCCCTCTTTTATGTTTATTATACTTTAAGTTTATTCCACCTTATCTTCCCAGTGCCTGTACCGGAGCAAATTTATCTTAAATTTTACAAAATATTTTTTAAGAGGCCGTAACCGCGTCCTCATTCTGATTATTTCTGCCCAAAAGCCTGCGCAGACGCCCCATCACATGGCGGTAGGCCGGAAGCAGAAACAGATCCGCCGCCACCCAGGCGATGGGATTGGCAAAGCATACAGCTGCGTATCCAAAGACCGGAACGAGACAGAATCCGACAAAGGACCGCGCCGCCATCTCACAGACTCCCGCGATGATGGCAAATTTCGAATACCCCAGCCCCTGAATCATGAATCTCACGATGTTGACGAGGGCCAATGGGAAATAGAACAGGCTGTTGGCAACCAGGAACTGCTTCGTATTCGCTAAAATCTCCACTTCCCCCGCATCCACGAACAGCAGGGCCACCACATCGCTGAAGAGATAGAGCCCGGCCAGCGCAATCACCGAATAGACAGCCCCGATGATAATACAGGACTTGATCCCCTTGTCGATACGGTCCAGCTTTCTGGCTCCGATATTCTGGCCTCCGTAGGTAGCCATGGTAGCCCCCATGGCGTCAAAGGGGCAGCAGAAAAACATACTGATCTTTCCTCCTGCCGTGACAGATGCGACCGCCACTGACCCCAGGGAATTGACCGCGGTCTGTAAGATAACGCTTCCGATGGCCGTAATGGAATACTGAAGTCCCATGGGAATTCCCATGCCGCACAGCGTCATCATGGCATTCTTATCCGGCTTCCACTCGTCCCCCTGCATCTTTAAAATCGCAAACTTCTTTCTCATGTAGAGCAGACAGAGAACGCCGGAGACGCCCTGGGAGATCACCGTCGCCCATGCGGCTCCCGCCACGCCCATATGGAGGACGAGAATCGTAAAGAAATCCAGGAAAATATTCATAATCGAGGACACCAGCAGGAAGAAAAGCGGCGTGGTGCTGTCCCCCAGAGACCGGATAATTCCGGACAGAATATTATAAAGGTATGTAGCCGGTATTCCCAAAAATATAATAAAAATGTAGGAGTACGCCCCGTCGATAATGTCCGCCGGCGTATTCATCCAGATAAGGATATTCCGGCACAGCACACAGACCACGGCCGTCATCACGACCGCAAAGATCAGAGCCAGCCAGCCTCCGTTGGCGACAAACCGCCGGAGCGCGACCTCATTCTTCTCTCCGAACTTCTGTGCCACCGGAATCGCAAAGCCGCTGCACACACCGACACAGAACCCGATAATCATAAAATTGATCGAGCCGGTGGATCCCACCGCGGCCAGCGCATTCACGCCCAGATACTTACCAACGATAATGGTATCAACCATATTATACAGCTGCTGAAACAGCAGACCGAACAGCATGGGAATCAAAAAGCTCAATATAAGCTTCATCGGCGAGCCGGTTGTCATATCCTTTGTCTGCTTCTTTGCCATCGTTTTCTGTCCTCACTTGTTTATTCAGATTTTCTGTTCAACGCACCACAAAAGTATGATGCTACATCAACATAATTTACACGCAGTGCGAAGAATTTGCAAGCGAAATTTTTCCATTTTACCCTGTATTTTTCCATTTTCGTGAAATTTATCACATTACACAAAATATCCGCCGAATCCGCCCAAAATATAGGACTTCTTTCGTGTCACTTCACGATCCCCAGCCGCCTCATATCCAGCTCTAAGTATTCCAGGGGAGTGAGGCGTTCCCTGACTCCGGCTGCTGACAGGCCGCCGCCGTTTCCGAAACCGGCAGCCCGGAGAACGCCGCTGTTTGCAAACCGGCAGTGGGCCTTCTGATACTGCGCTTCCCGATCGGTCTCCACAGGCGCTGCCCAGAGAAAATCCATGATCCTGTTTAACGCGGCCACCGGCCGTCTCCCATGCGTCTTTGTCACGGTAACTGCCCCGGCCTTCCGGAAATACGCGTCCGTTTCCTGTTCCGTATACCCCTCCGCCAGGAATCCCGTTCTGATCCCCTGCGCCGCTGCTTCCGTATAGTTGTCCCATTCCCAGGCACTCAGATTACAGAGCACCACCGTATAGCAGTTGGAGGCATTGACTGCCGTCAGCGCCCGGCCTCCCTGAAGCACAATCCCGTGTAACTCCCAGCAGTAGCACAGCTCCCTCTCACTCCCGTAAAATGGGGCAGGTATCTTCAGCTGTCTCTGCAAAGGGATCGTAATCCCAAATTCCATCATCACTCCTCCAATCTTAATAAAAGTCCGGCATGACACATTTTCCTACAAAAAAGAGTCCGGCTCGCCAGGCTCTCGCGCCGGAGCGCGGTCGCTTCAGCGGCCATACTTCCTTAGCGCGGAGTGCGCATCCTCCCGGAGGTTTTTTATTTCATAGGACGAACTTTCCTGTGAAATGAAAAAAACGCCCGGGCATACCACCCGGGCGCAGTCCTTCAAATCTTATTTATCACCATACAGTGTAACAAGCTTTGTCAGATAATCATATCTTTCCTTCGCATCTGCCTCGTTCTTAGCGAACAGATCAGCTGCTCTCTCAGGATTCTTCATAGCTAAGGAAGCGTAACGAACCTCGCCCTTTAAGAATTCCTGATAATCTCCTGTCGGAGCCTTGCTGTCCAGAGAGAATTTCTTCTCAGCAGCCGGGTTGAAACGGAAGTTATTCCAGTATCCACACTCAACAGCCAGTTTCTCTTCTGTCTGAGCCTTGCTCATGCCCTTCTTGATACCATGGTTGATACATGGAGCGTAAGCAATGATTAAGGACGGTCCCGGATAAGCCTCTGCCTCTGCAATAGCCTTAACGGTCTGTGCATAGTCAGCACCCATGGAGATCTGTGCTACGTATACATAGCCATAGCTCATTGCGATGCTTGCAAGGTCTTTCTTCTTAACTTCCTTACCGCCGGCAGCGAACTGTGCAACAGCGCCTGTCTTGGTAGCCTTGGAAGCCTGTCCGCCTGTGTTGGAGTAAACCTCTGTATCGTATACCATGATGTTGATATCCTTGCCGCTTGCAAGAACGTGGTCAACACCGCCGAATCCGATATCGTAAGCCCAGCCGTCACCACCGAATACCCACTGGGATTTCTTTCCTAAGAAATCTTTGTCTTTCACGATGGCTTTGCAGGTCTCACAGTCACAGCCTTCTAATGCAGCAACTAACTTATCGGTTGCAGCACCGTTGGTTGCGCCGCATGTAAAGGTATCTAAGTATTCCTTGCATGCTGCTTTCACTTCCTCAGAAGCTGCTTCAGAGTTCATAACGGACTCAACTTTTGCCTTTAAGCCGTCTCTGATTGCGTTCTGAGCTAATAACATACCGTAACCGAACTCAGCGTTATCCTCGAATAAGGAGTTGGACCATGCAGGACCCTGTCCCTTTTCGTTTACTGTGTAAGGTGTGGACGGTGAAGAGTTGCCCCAGATAGAAGAACATCCGGTTGCGTTGGCGATGTACATTCTGTCACCGAATAACTGGGTAATTAATTTTGCGTAAGGAGTCTCGCCACAGCCCGCACATGCGCCTGAGAATTCAAGTAATGGCTGTTTGAACTGGCTTCCCTTAACGGTGGTAGGTTTGAATTTGTCGATAACTTCCTGCTTGATCGGAAGAGTCTGACCGAAGTCATATACCTTCTGAGATTCTGCGTAGTTTGCTTCCATGTTGACCATGGTAAGAGCCTTCTCGCCCTTCTTGCCAGGACATACGTTCGCACAGGAGCCGCATCCGGTACAGTCAAGAGCGGATACTGTCATGGAGAACTTGTAGCCAGGCATGCCTGTCATATCAAGCATCTTTGTTCCTTCTGGAGCCTGTGCAGCCTCTTCAGCTGTCATGGCAACCGGACGGATTACTGCATGAGGACAAACGTATGCACAGAAGTTACACTGGATACAGTTGTCTGGATTCCAGTTAGGAATATTAACAGCGATACCACGTTTCTCATACGCGGAAGAACCGGATGGTGTGGAACCGTCTACATACTCTGTAAATGCGGATACTGGTAAGGAATCGCCCTCCTGAGCGCTGACCTTAGCCTGGATGTTGTTCACGAAGTCTACAACGTCCTTGCGGCCGCTGGCTGCGTGAGTCATGTCAAGACCTTCGTCTCCGCAGGACTTCCAGCTCTCCGGAACCTCTACCTTAACAACGCCCTTAGCGCCTGCATCGATCGCTGCCCAGTTCTTCATAACAACGTCTTCGCCCTTACGTCCGTAGGTAGCCTTTGCAGCTGCCTTCATCAGTTCATTTGCCTTCTCAGCAGGAATGATTCCTGTCAGCTCGAAGAATGCGGACTGTAAGATTGTGTTGATACGTGTCGGGCCCATGCCGGTTTCGATACCGATCTTGACACCGTCGATGGTATAGAGGTTGATGTTGTGATCAGCGATGAACTTCTTAACCTGTCCAGGTAAATGCTTCTCAAGGCCTTCTGCATCCCATGGGCAGTTCAGTAAGAATGTACCGCCGTCCACTAATTCCTGAACCATGTTGTACTTACGTACATAGGACGGATTGTGGCATGCTACGAAGTTTGCCTTATGAATTAAATAGGTAGACTTAATCGGCTTATGTCCGAAACGTAAGTGGGACATGGTAACACCGCCGGACTTCTTGGAGTCATAATCGAAGTAAGCCTGTGCGTACATATCTGTGTTGTCACCGATGATCTTGATGGAGTTCTTGTTAGCACCTACCGTACCGTCGGCGCCAAGACCCCAGAACTTACAGTTGGTTGTTCCTTCCGGAGTAGTAACCAGAGGTGCACCTGTCTCAAGAGATAAATGAGTAACATCATCGTTGATGCCAATGGTGAAAGGTGTCTTTGTCTCGTTATCGAATACAGCAACGATCTGAGCCGGTGTTGTATCCTTGGAGCCTAAGCCGTAACGTCCGGTTAAGATCTTAACCTGATCGAACTTGGTTCCTCTTAAAGCTGCCACTACATCTAAGTATAACGGCTCGCCAAGGGATCCTGGCTCTTTTGTTCTGTCTAATACGGAGATCGTCTTAACGGTATCCGGGATTGCTTCAACAAGAGCGTCTGCGCAGAATGGTCTGTAAAGACGAACCTTCACAACGCCAACCTTCTGTCCCCGTGCTACCATGTAGTCGATGGTCTCTTCGATTGTATCGTTTACGGAACCCATGGATACGATTACGTGCTCTGCATCCGGAGCGCCGTAGTAGTTGAACAGCTTATAATCGGTACCGATCTTAGCATTGACCTTGTCCATGTATTTCTGAACGATAGCCGGTAATGCTTCGTAATATGGATTACATGCTTCTCTTGCCTGGAAGAAGATATCCGGGTTCTGAGCAGAACCTCTCTGGCAGGGATGGTTTGGATTTAATGCATGACGACGGAACTCGTCCACGGAGTCCATGTCAACCATCTCTTTTAAATCTTCGTAATCCCAGGTCTCCACCTTCTGGATCTCATGAGATGTACGGAAACCGTCAAAGAAGTTGATGAACGGAACTTTTCCTTCAAGAGCTGCCATATGTGCAACAGGAGTTAAATCCATAACTTCCTGAACGCTGGATTCGCATAACATTGCGCAGCCGGTCTGACGGCATGCGTATACGTCGGAGTGGTCACCAAAGATTGATAAAGCATGGCTTGCAACTGCACGTGCGGAAACGTTGAATACACCCGGTAACTGCTCGCCTGCGATTTTATAAAGGTTCGGGATCATTAATAACAGACCCTGGGATGCGGTGTAGGTGGTGGTCAGCGCACCTGCAGATAAGGATCCGTGAACAGCACCTGCTGCACCTGCCTCAGACTGCATCTCTGTAATCTGTACTGTATGACCGAAGATATTGGTTCTTCCGTCGGTTGCCCATTCATCTGAAGCTTCCGCCATAGGTGAGGATGGGGTAATCGGATAGATAGCCGCTACATCAGTAAATGCATAAGATGCATGTGCTGCTGCGTGGTTTCCATCCATGGTTTTCATTTTTCTTGCCATTTTGATTTCCTCCTACAAATGTGAATATTGTATAGTTTGGTTCCCCGAAGGGATAGTGACCTGTTTACTATTATAACAATTATTTAACAAATTGCAAATAAGAAAAATGGAAAATTACGTACTATTTTAGGAACAATTCCGCGAAACACCGGGAACTGCCCGCTGCAGGCGGCCGCCTGTCGTTTTTAGGGCAGAAAAAGGACCGGATAAAAATTTTATCCGGTCCATAAATCGTCCTTTAGCTCAGCGGGCTCGGCGGAACTACGTTCTGCCCCGAGCTGTTTCCGCCCGGCCCCTCCGGCTGTACCGCCTGGGTCGTGGTTGGCTGGGCTGCCGATGTCGGCTGCTCTCCCGGTCCCTGTCCGGGTACCGTATCGGGCTGTGCCGTAGTCGGCTGGGTCGGCGCTGTCGTCGCCGGAGTATCCGTCCCGCCGGAAGGTGATGTCTCTCCCTCCGAGGTGGCGATGGTGCTGGCTCCTGAAGACGACTCATCCGTGGCAGGAACTACCACGCCTGATGTGTTGCGCTTGATTGTCGCGGGCTTGCCGCGGTATGTGCTGTTGTGGAAGAACTCGTCGCTTACCACGACGCCGTCCTTTTTCGTCACCATGTTCGTCACCCAGCGGCTTCCCTTTGTCTCCGCCTTGACGATCTTCTCTTCTCCCGGCTGAAGGGTCTGGTCCTCTTCGTAAACCGGCGCCGGAGCATCCAGTTCCGCCGTCTTCTTGGAGGTCATGGAAAGTGTAACTCCCTTTTCCAGAATCGGGATTCCCACAACGGAAATCTTCAGCTGCCGGTCTGCAAAGCTGGCTCTGAGGGCAATTGCCGTCGAAGAGGTGTTGATAAATTTCATATCGGGTCCGCCGAAGCTTACCATGGCGTCCTCACCCGGCGTTACGTAAGAGGGCTCATAGCTGTGCGCATGGCGCTCTGTCGTCGTAAGACCGGAGAAAATGACTGCGTTGTAGAGTGTGGAGGAAACCTGGCATACGCCGCCGCCCGGCTCTTCCACCAGTTCGCCGTTTACATAGGCACCGGCCGGCCGGTACCCCTTGGCCTCGGAACGCTCTCCCGTGGCCTTATTGAAAGAAAATTCCTCGCCCGGCTGTAAGATCAGGCCGTTAAGCGCTTCGGCAGCCAGTTCGATGTTCTTGTTTCTGTCCTTGTTGGCCGTGGTCGTTGTGCTATAGGTTCCAATCACCTGATACAGCTCCTTGGCCTGTGCCTCCGTGATCTCCGGAGCCGTCTCCTTGCCGGTGGCTTCAATCACAGCGCTGAAATTTTTATCCTTTAACTGAGCCAGAATATCGGAAACCAGCTTCTCCTGGTCGATCACCAGACCGTTCTGCTCTCCCGAGTAGATAAACTTCCCTGCTTCCTTGTCGAAACCGGATACGGAACCGTTCTTGGCCTTCACGTCCCACTTGGCGGCGGCCTTTTTGGCCTCTTCCGCGGCCGCTTCGTCCAGTCCGTTCATATCCAGGGTATAGCTTTCCTTCGGTTCGCCCGTATAGATATCTCCTAAAAGGGAATCCACCTTCGTCTCCAGTAAATCGGTGACCTCATACGTATCATCCTTATACGTAATCTTCATGCCCCACTCATACTTGTCCAGAATCGCCTTTTTTGCCTGTTCTCTGGACATTCCGGTGATGGAGATCCCATCTACGGAAACCTCCTTCTGAAGCTCCGGCTCCGGCTGGCTCGTCGTCTCGCCCGTCTCCACCTCGGCAGGCCTGCTTCCTACGAACTTCACTGCCGCCATAATCACGATCACGGCAACCACCGCGATAATGATCCCCAGCAGAATCTTCGTGATATCATACTGCGGACGCTTCTTCCGCTTTGAACCCCTTCCCGAACCGCCCCGCGGCTGGTAGGAACTCTTATATCTTGAGGACTGGCCCCTGCTTCCCTGGCTTGTCTTTCTGGAAGCTCCCGTTCCTGTCTTCCGTGTTCCCTGAGAGGAATAAGATCTTGATGTTCCACTCTGTCTGTTGCCTGTCTGACTCATCTATTTCACCTTTTCACATGATAGTGTATATTACATTGAGTAGTATACCATACTTTGTGGGAAATGCTATTACAAATTTATGAATTTTCTTAATTATTTTTCGTCGTTTTTCTACATTTTACAGAACGTAAAAAACATGTTACTATAGTATTACTAAAGTATTTCAAATTGGAGGTAATTATGGAACTCATCGATCTGCACGTTCATTCTAACGCCTCGGATGGCACGCTCACCCCGGCCGCCGTCGTCGCTCTCGCAGTGGAAAAAGAACTGACCGCCATCGCTCTGACCGACCACGACACCATCGCCGGCATCCCGCAGGCCATAGAGGCCGCCCGCGGCCTTCCCATCGAAATCATTCCCGGCATCGAGCTCTCCTGCCACTACGAGGGGGAAGAGATCCACGTTCTGGGACTGTATGTAAATCCGGACGATCCCGCATTTCTCCGGGAAACCGACCGTCTCCTCATACTCCGCGAGAAACGCAACGACGAGATGATCCGCCGTTTTTCGGAGGACGGCATGGTACTGACCAGGGAAGAGCTCACCGCCGGCAATCCCGATACGGTCATCACGAGGGCCCATTTCGCCCGCGTCCTGATGGAAAAAGGATATGTCTCCTCCATGGACCAGGCATTTAAAAAGTATTTAAAATACGGCGGCCGCTGGTGTCCAAAGAAAGAGACCATCGAGCCCTCCTACGCGCTCCGGATCCTGACCGACTGCGGAGCGTCTCCGGTCCTTGCCCATCCGTACCAGTACCATCTCGGCGATGCAAGGCTGGAAGCACTGGTCGCTTCCTTAAAAGAAGATGGACTGGCCGGCCTGGAAGTCTACCACTCGTCCAACAATCAGTACGAAAGCGGGAAGCTCAAGAAACTGGCCGTCAAATACGGTCTGTTCCCCACCGGCGGCTCCGACTTTCACGGGGCCAACAAGCCGGATATCGACATCGGATGCGGCCGCGGCAATCTGCGCATCTCCGCACTGCTTCTGGACGACATCAAGCAGGCGCGGGCCAAGAACATAAATTCAAGAGCATAAATTCAAGAACATAAATTCAAGAATATAAATATAGAAAGGATTTTTATTATGGAAGAATTATACAGAACCATCGAAGAAACGATCAAAACCTCCGGCTGCCCGTTCCCTGCCGACGGAGAAGAGATTTACAATGAAATCTGCGACGAGATCGAAAACAGGGAACCGGGTGCCTACGTCTTTTTCTCTAAGAAGACGGATGATACATTTTTTGAATACAGACTTCAGATTTTTGAGGACAACTTTAACTTAAGCAGCATCGATATCCATATCGCGGACAAGAACTACCACGTTGATTTCGATTAATTTGTCGAATCTGCCGCCTGATCTGCCGCTGCCTGATCTACTGCCGCCTGATCCGCGGTGCTGAGCCCTGACAGCCATAAGTCCGTCAGGGAGTATCGTATCTCCCCCTGATAGCCGACTGTTGTCGACGCCATGGCCAGCGAATTTAATACTGCTTCTTCCACAGCTTCCGCCGCGGCCGTAAAGGCCGTGTCCAGGAGGCTTTCTTTTAAGATCCGGATGGTCAGGATCTCCGGATCCCTCTCTTCCGAAATCCGGTTTGCCGTCGTAAAACCGATCATTATGTCGCCGCTCCCGTGTCCCATGAAGGATCCGGTCCGGCTGAGCCCTACTCCGGCTCTCTTAATCACCCGCTTTAGCTGCCGGTCGGAAAGCGGCAAATCTGTCGCAATCACAGTCATGATGGATCCCCGGTCCAGCAAAGCCGGCTTCGTCTTCTTCTCCAGTTCTCTTCCCACCATCTCCCCGCAGATCATTAAATTCTTCGTGCTTCCAAAATTCGACTGCACCAGCGCGCCGACCGTATACATCTTTCCTCCAAGCGGAAACTGCCTGGACGCGGAACCGATACCGCCCTTTAAGCCGAAGCAGACGGTTCCCGTTCCGGCGCCGACAGCGCCCTCTTCAAAATCCCGTTTCGCCTCCCGGACCGCCGTCCGAACCTCCTCTAAACCGATGATCCGCTCTTTTATCAGATTTAAGCCGGAATCGTTGCACTCTCCCACCACCGGATTGATGGTGGTGACCTGGATTCCCTCCCTCTCACACTGCTCCGACATCATGTCGACCACCGCGTCATGCACCTTGCCCACATTGAGTGTATTGGTCAACGCGATAAATGTCTCTAACGTCCCCAGCTCTTCAATCTGAACCAGCCCCTGGCTCTTTCCGAAGCCGTTGTGGATGTAGGCGGCTGCTGTCAGCTTGTTTTTATAGGGGTTGTCTTCACACGGCAGAATCACCGTGACTCCCGTCTTGTGCTCCGCCGTATTCACGGTGGCATGGCCCACCGTCACGCCTGCAACATCGGTAATCTTATTGAGGGGTCCCGGCTCCATTTCGCCCGGAATAATCCCGTATGCGCGGATTCTTTTCATCACGCTTTCCTTTCCAATGCGTATTTTCTGTTCTTATTATACATAAAAGTGACCGGCTGACCGGCATTTTCGGAATTTTTTCACCTTGTATCCCGGAAAAAACGTTGTTATAATCTAGACGTAGGAAATGGTAAAGCTACATAGAATTCCCAAAGGAGGAATCATCATGAAAATTCAGAACATCTCTGACGTAGAAAAATTTTTCCAGGTTATCGACCAGTGCAAGGGGACCATCGAACTCGTATCCGCAGAAGGTGACCGTATTAATTTAAAGTCCAAATTAAGCCAGTACCTCTCCATGGCATCCATCTTTTCCAACGGCTATATCAATGAGCTGGAACTGGTAGCCCATGAGCCGGAAGACGTAGAGCGCCTGATCAAGTACATGTATCAGGGTGAATAAAAACCTGGCCGGCATATGAAAATCCCGCCGGATAAAGCAGCCGGAAGCAGACCGATTTTATCGTTCTGCTTCCGGCTTTTTATCATTTTGCGCGTCCGGGCTCCGGCTCCGGCTGCGCCTTCGCCTTTCCACGGTTCTTTTTCTGCTCCTGGTTTTTCGTTTCCAGTCTCGCGTAAACCGTTCCGCGGAGCAGAGAATACAGGACGGAACAGAGCGGAATAAAGATCAGCATGCCGGCGATTCCCATGGCGCTGCCGCCGATGGTAACCGCAACGAGTACCCAGATGGACGGAAGTCCCACCGAGTTGCCCACCACATGGGGATAGATTAAGTTTCCTTCGATCTGCTGAAGGATGAAGAACACCGCCACAAACAGAAGTGCATCGAGCGGCTTCACCATCAGCATCAGGAACGCTCCGATCACGCAGCCGATAAACGCTCCAAATATGGGAATCAGCGCGGTAAACGCGATCAGCACTCCGACTAACAGCGCATAGGGCAGCCGCAGAACGGACAGTGTGATGAAGAACATGGTTCCCAGAATCACTGCCTCGAAGCACTGACCGGTCAGGAAATGGGAAAATGTATTGTATGCCAGATCTGCAACTGACAAAATATTTTCCGTGATCCGGTCCGGCAGAAACGCCCGCATCAGCTTCTTCATCTGAGCCGAAAGCGTCTCCTTCTGAAGCAGAATATAGATCGCGAATACCAGGGCGATTCCAAAGGTAGTCACGCCGCTGACGATGGAGACCGCCGCCGTGATCGTTGAATTCAGCACGGTGCTGGCTCCTGAGGAGAGGAATCCGATCACATCCTCGGAGAAGGATTTCCAGTCAATCTGGATACCATTGATATAATCCAGGATTTCCGGATTCTGGGCGAATAAGTCTTCCGCCCCCTTCTTCACCCCTGCCAGGAAAACCGGTATACTGTTCTGCAGACTCATAAATGTCTCGAACAGCTGTGGCATGACGACGAAAATGACTAAAAGCAGCAGGCCTACCACAAACAGCAGGGTAAGAACCAGGCCGATCGGACGGCGCAGTCTGTTGTTTTCCTTCATGGGAAGCAATTTCTCAATCCTGCGCATGGGGACGTTTAAGATAAACGCCATGACTCCGCCCAGTAAAAACGGTGAGATGAACCCGAAAATCATCATAAACACCGCAAAAACACGCCGGTAGTTCACGCCGATCACCACGACCGCCACGGTAAATACGATAAGCCATCGCAGCTTCTTTATGTTGCTGTCATTTAATTCCATAAATTTACTCCTTTACCTGTTCTGTAAATGTTTCCAGAATCTCCTGTTTCGCTGCCTGAAAGGTGCCCTGGGCCATCAGGGAGCTTCCGCCGCCTTTTCCGTTTAATTCTTTGTTTAAGTATTTGCTCAGTTCCCGCATGTCAAAACTGCTGCTTCCTGCCGCATACTGGTAGCTGCCTTCCGTACCGGAGCAGACCAGGACCACGCTTCCTCTGCCGCCCTCATAGAGCATGGTGCAGTACTGGCGAAGCTGAATCGGCGCCAGCCCCTCCTCGAATACCGCCAGAGGCTTTTGGCTGGGCTCAAGCTGTTCCATTCTGGCCGCAAACAGTTCCTGATACAGCTGGTTGATCTTCCCATCCTTCATACCGCTTTCACTCTTTAACTTCTCCACGGTTTCCGTGACTTTCTCCGGCTTGGCTGAAAGCAGCACGGACAGCTCCGTCACCGTCTTCTGTTTCTTCTGGTAATCCTTAAGGGCGTCCATACCGCAGAGCATGGAAACCCGGATACCGCCTTTGTAGTGAATCATGCCGGTGATCTTAAAGATGCCGATCTCTCCGGTGGTCATGACATGGGTGCCGCAGCATGCGCAGACATCGCCGTCCGGAATCTCGATGATCCGCACCTGTCCGGTCAGCTCCTTCTTGCTTCTGTACTCCATGGCGTCCAGCTCCCCGGCGGTTGGATACAGCTCCAGAACCGGCAGATTCTCTGCGATTTTCCGGTTGACCTCATTTTCTACCGCCTCCAGCTCTTCTGCCGTGAGCACTCCGTTAAAGTCAACGGTCACCTCTTCGCTTCCCATATGAAATCCCACATTATCGAACCCATACTTTTTATGTACCAGTCCCGAAAATATATGTTCTCCCGAATGGTTCTGCATGTATCCGAACCGTCTCTCCCAATCGATGGTACCTGTAACGGCTGTCCCTGCCTCTAAGGGTCCGTCGGTCTCGTGAATAATCTCCCCCGCCTTTTCATGGACATCCAGTACCTTCACGGATCCCAGGCTTCCGGTATCTCCGGGCTGACCGCCGCCCTCCGGATAGAAGCCTGTCCGGTCCAGAGTCACCTGGAATCTGCCGTTCTTCCCCGGCCGGCAGTCTGTCACCACCGCCTCGAACGATTTTACATAGGGCCGTCTATAATATAATTTCTCCATATAATCTACCTCTTTTCCCGTTTGTAACTAATTATACACAAGTATTGGATAAGTTCAATCATATGAATTCTAAAATTTTACGAAAAATGTGGAAACAGTGGCAAGCAGGGTCACATACATTTAAGTGTAAACAATTTATTTGGAGGAACAAATATGAGTGATCTGGCAGCAACAAATTGTGGATGTGGATGTGGCTGTGAATGCAACAATGGAGGAAGTGGATGCAACTTTATCTGGTTGATCCTGATTCTGTGCTGCTGCGGCGGCGGTGGTTTCGGAGGCGGCTGCGGTTGCGGCGGCGGAAGTAACTGCGGCTGTGGCTGTGGCGGAAGCAACGGATGTGATTTCATCTGGATCATCCTTCTTCTGTGCTGCTGTGGCGGCGGCGGTGGTGGATTCTGCTGCTAATACATGCAGAGAAAACATTTCCACGAAACATAAAGACTGCGGTCCGGATATTCCGGGCCGCAGTTTTTTGGTGTAACAGGGCAATTTCCTGTTACACCAAAATCCCTCCTGGCAGGCTGTGCGCTCCAGGCAGGCGGCGGTATATCACCGCCTCTGATTCTTCTCCTGCCCCGGCGCGGCCAGCGGATTTTCTCCATTTCCCCCGCGGCCGGGATTTCTGCCCTGTTTTCTCTTTACGCACTCGTCGTCAATTTCATATACTGCATTGCCATCTATAATTAAACGATTTCTCATGTTTATCACTCTCCTGTAATACTAATATATGCGGCCGCATATATTGTCAACAAGAAAAGTAAGGATATCATGTTATGAACAACGAAAAAAATTCCCAGCCAGTCGACCTGGATTCCTTAATCGGTGATAACCATTTACAGATGATGAAGGCCGCCCTTCCCTATATGAGCGTGACCGAGCAGCGTTTTATCTCTCTCTTTGTCAAATTCAATGAGCTTCGCCGCACCGTAAAGCTGTTTGAGGACGAGGAGGTGGCTGCCATGGGCATCTGCTCCACAGGAGAAGACACCGAGAAGCCGGCTTCCCCCATCGATATGCTAGGTGCCATCAAACCGTTTGCTACACCGACAGAACAGGATCTAATCGATCTGATCATGAACTTTTTCCAGGGCTTTAAGCTGGCAGGAGCAGTATCCGACGCGGTTCCCGGGTCCATGGTACCGGATCCCGAGCCCACTGAAAATACGGCCAGGCAGGCACAGTCACAGACACCGCCTCCTCACCGCTCCGGCGGACCGTTCGGACGCATGTCCTTCGATCAGATCAAGAACTTTATTCCTCAGGAGCAGCAGTCCCGTCTGGAGACCATGCAGCTCATGATGTCTGCCATGCAGCAGATGAACTAATTCACCGCTACATACAAAGAAAGGAAGTTTACCGCCCTATGAATACCAACTGGAAACAGGATCCCCGCTTAAAAGGCATGAACCAACAGAAACTTGAGCTGCTGACTACATTCGCCCAGGAGGTAGAATCCGCGCCGAAGGAACAGCTGATGTCCACGATCCTCACTCTCAATTTAAAGGCCAATGAAAAAGGCATCCATTTTTCCGATCAGGAGACGGAGCTGCTCGTCTCGATCTTAAGCGGGGGAATGAGCCCCGCCGAACGGAAACGCATGGATACCTTACGCATGATTTCTAAAAATTTGTCAAAACGGAAATAAGACTCACGCCATTACTCCTGCTCCAACTGGCTGATATCGGAAACAATGACAATCCTGGTCTCTTCATCGACGCTCGTCACCAGCTTTTTCATGTACTCCTCGGACACCTTGACACAGCCCGAGGTTCCGATGTCAGCCGCTCCATTCATGCAGTGCAGAAAGATGGCGGAACCCTTCCCAGGCACGCGGTCACTGTTGTAGTCGAGCGCCAGTCCATAGTTGTAGAACGGAACCATGGCGGCCATATGCTCCGCCGACTTCCAGTCTTTTTTTGTGCTGCTGGAATCCACCAGCTGGTTATAATGGCTGCTGCCAGGATCATCCACCCAGTAATCGGTATCCGTCAGCTGGTGATACGGCAGAATACTGCCCGGATTTTCCTTCACGCCAAAGGCCATGGTAAAACGGTACGTTCCGAGGGGAGTCTTCTTATCCCCTTCCTTCTTATCGCCCGTCGCTCCGTTCTTTCCATATCTCCCCGCAGTCACAAATTCTTCCGTCCAGATGCCCTTCTCATCCTTCGTATGATAGGAAAGCCTGATATCCGCCTCCCCCTGTCCCACCACCAGGATCAGACTGTCCGTTTCCGAGGCGGCCGGTATATTTCCCATAAGTTCCTGCTCCTTAGCAGACTCCTCTGTGTTGATATCCTTCAGGCCGATTCCAGGACCTGTCTCCTCTTTTCCGTTTATCCCATCCACGGCCTGTCCAGCCAAACGTCCATCTGTCTGACCGTATACAGCCGTTCCGGCGGCGCCGGCGTACGCAAAAAGGACCGCCCCTGTTATGACCAGCAAATATTTCTGATATCGTCTCATTCGTAAATTCCTCCGATTATCATATCTTATGCTGTCATTATACACGGTACGGTCCCTTTTGTCATGCCTGAACGGCTATTTTAATCTTACAACATGCTGACAATATATGTACACATTCTTAATTTTTTTAGCCTGCTCTCCTTCTTCCCCCAAAATGATCGGCTGTGTGCCGGATGGTGTAATGTACAGCTTAAATGCAATTCCATCCTGACCTACCTTCATCTGCCTGACCGGACGGTACTCGAACGTCCTGCGCTCGATTCCCAGATATTCGTAAATGGCATTCTCCAAATCCTTGTCTTCAAAGCATTTGGCAATATCCTCTTCCGCATTCATATCCAGAATAGCTTTCGCTTCATCAAACTTCAGATTTGTAAACCGGAAATCCCCGTCTCCCAGTATATAGGCCAGAGTCTCATTATCAAGAAGCAACAATGGGTAACCTACGCTCGACTGCTCCATAAAATACCTCCTTATCTCCGTTTATTATAACAAATTTCTCAATTATCTGCTATTACTATTATCATATCTATTTTTCTTTCATTTGTCAATATTTTCTGATTCTTTTGTATTTGTTCGTTAATTATCAAACTATTATGTTTGATTTATTCTCACAGCAGGAATCAAAGCAAAAATCACAGCAAAAGACACCCTTCGGCTGCCGCCTCCGGGTGTCTGTAACTGCTATTTGCAAACAATATTGATAATTCTTCCAGGAACATAGATTTCCTTGACAATCGTCCCAGTCAATTTGTCCATAACCAGCGCCTTGCCGGCCTCGATCGCATCCTCTTTGGCTGTACCGGCCGGAAGCGTTACGACCGCTTTCGTCTTTCCATTCACCTGCACGGCCACGGAAATCTCATCTTCCTTCATGGCTTCCTCATCGCATACCGGCCACTGGGCATGGAATACCGTATCGCTTCCTCCCAGCTGCTGCCACAATTCCTCCCCGATATGAGGTGCGAACGGTGCAAGCAGAATCACAAAGGTGCGGAGCGTCTCCCTGTCGATTCCTCCGGTCTTCTTCGCCAGCTCGATGAATTTGTTGTTATACTCCATAAATCCGGAGATTACCGTGTTTAAGTTGAACTGGTTAAACCGCTGTTCGATATCAAAGATCAGCTTATTGCGGAGACGCACCATCTCTCTCGTCGGTTCGGTCTCCTTATCCTTGCTGTCCATGACGAGATTCCAGAAACGGTTTAAGAAACGGCTGACGCCTTCGATTCCTCTGTCGTCCCATTCCGCGTCCAACTCCGGCGGACCGACGAAGAGTTCGTACATTCTCAGGGAATCACAGCCGTAATCACGGACCAGTTCATCCGGAGATACTACATTTCCCTTGGATTTGCTCATCTTGATACCGTTCTTGCCGGTGATCATGCCCTGGTTAAACAGCTTTGTAAACGGTTCGTCGAAATCGATGACGCCGATATCACAGAGGAATTTCGTGTAGAACCTGGAGTAGAGCAGATGAAGCACCGCGTGCTCCACGCCTCCGATATACATATCGACAGGAAGATATTTATCCGCCTTTTCGCGAGAAACAAGCTCCTTCTCGTTATGGCTGTCCACATAGCGCAGGAAGTACCAGGAGGAACCGGCCCACTGCGGCATGGTGTTCGTTTCCCGCCTGGCCGGAGCGCCGCAGACCGGACAGGTGGTGTTCACCCACTCGTCGATGGCAGCCAGCGGAGATTCTCCCGTTCCCGTCGGCTGATAGCTTTCCACCTCCGGCAGAGTTAAGGGAAGCTGATCCTCCGGAACCGGGACATTGCCGCAGTGCGGACAGTGGATAATCGGAATCGGTTCGCCCCAGTAGCGCTGTCTCGAAAATACCCAGTCGCGCAGCTTGTAATTGACCGTTTTCTTACCGATTCCACGCTCTTCAATCATCACGGGGGCTTCCTTCTTTAAGACGGAAGACTCCATTCCGTTCCACTCGCCGGAATTGATCATAATTCCGCTCGCCTCAGTATAGGCCTGTGTCATATGCCCGATCTCCACTCCGTCTTTCGCAATAACCTGAATAATCGGAAGATCGAATTTCTTTGCAAATTCAAAGTCTCTGTCGTCGTGAGCCGGCACGCACATGATGGCTCCCGTGCCGTAATCGGCCAGCACATAGTCGGAGAGCCAGATCGGCACCTTTGCACCATTTATCGGGTTGACGGCGTAGCTGCCCGTAAATACACCCGTTTTTTCCTTATCCTGAAGACGGTCCACATTCGACTTCATGGAGGCTTCATAGATATACTTCTCTACCGCCTCCTTCGTCTCCGGCACGGCGAGACCGGCCGCCAGCTCATGCTCCGGGGCCAGTACCATGAAGGTCGCGCCGTACAGCGTATCCGGCCTGGTCGTATAGACTTTAATCGCTTCTTCCCGTCCGTCCACTTTGAAATCCACTTCTGCGCCGTAGGACTTGCCGATCCACTCTGTCTGCATCTTCTTGACCTTCTCCGGCCAGTCCAGCTTATCCAGGTCATCCAGCAGCCGGTCCGCGTAGGCGGTAATCTTTAACATCCACTGCCTTAAGTTTTTCTTCGTAACCGGTGTCTGGCAGCGTTCACAGCAGCCGTTCACCACCTCTTCGTTGGCAAGGCCTGTCTTACAGGAGGGGCACCAGTTAATCGGGAATTCCTTCTCATAGGCCAGCCCCTTCTTAAACATCTGTACGAAGATCCACTGCGTCCATTTATAGAATCCGGGGTCGGTCGTGTTGACCTCCATATCCCAGTCATATACCGCGGCGATCTCATTGATCTGACGCTTGATGTTGGCTACATTCTCAGCCGTGGATTTGGCCGGATGAACGCCCATCTTGATCGCATAGTTTTCCGCCGGAAGGCCAAAGGCATCCCAGCCCATCGGATGGATGACGTAGTGTCCCTTTAAAATCTGATACCTGCTCCAGACGTCGGAGATCACATATCCCCTCCAGTGTCCCACATGAAGTCCGCTCCCCGACGGATACGGAAACATATCGAGACAGTAATACTTCGGTTTCTTCCCGTCATTGATATTTACGGGATTCTTTTTCCAGTTTTCGCGCCACTTCTTTTCAATTGCGCTGTGATTGTATGATGATGCCATAACAAACCATTCTCCTTCCTGATAAAAAACTAAATCCGGCTCCCTGGAATTCCGCAAAATACAGAGTCCGGCGAGCAGGACTCTCGCGCCGGAGCGCGGCCGCTTCAGCGGCCATACTTCCTTAGCGCGGAGTGCCCAGCCTCCCGGAGGTTTTTTTATTTCATAGGACAAACTTTCCAATGAAATAAAAAACGCGTCTCCACCGTCCAGGCCGTTCAGGCCATAACGATAGAGACGCGGATTCCTTCCACGCGGTACCACTCTATTTCATACAGAAGCTGTATGCACTTATCGGATACGCATTCATATCCTTCCCCCGATAACGGCTGGGATGCCGGCCGCACCTACACAAAAGCAGCGCTTCCTTCAGTGAGCAACTCCAAGGCGAGTTCAGCCATCCTTCCCAACCGGCTCGCACCATACGCCGGCTCTCTGCATGTTCCAGACCGCTTACTGTTCCTCTTCACAGTATTTATGCTAACTATGAATGTATCACACTTGTCGGAACGTGTCAACCGCTATTTATCATTTCCCTGCAACTCCCACTCCCGCTTAGGAAAACAGAAACAGTCCCACGGAGACAAAGAAAAAGAGGATCATGCCCAGATTTAAAAACAGGGTCTCGAACCGCCTTCCTCTCGGGATCGCCAGCATCGCGGGTTTTAAGCGGATCTCACGGCGGTAAAGGATCAGGAATACGACTCCCAGTACAACGGCCGCGATCATGAAGATGCCATAGGCCATGGCAAACCAGATATTATCCGCTGCATGAAGCGCTACGATCGACCCCATAAAATTAATCACCGCATGGAATATTATGGTATAACGAAGCTTTCCTGTGTTGATGTAGACGTATGCAAACACGACGCCCAGCCCAAAGGCATAGAAAAACTGATAGAAATTCCCATGGCTGAGCCCGAATAAGACTCCCGACAGAATGATAGCCACCCGGTCGCCGTAATGAGCCACCCGGTCGATCAGCAGCTTCCGGTACAGAAGCTCCTCAAATATGGGAGCGGCCACCACCGTCAACAGGAAAATTACCCACGTATCCAGATTCTCGATCAGCTCGTTTACCGGATTTAAGAGAGGCTTGCCCTGGATTCCATTCACGATGCTCATGAGGACGGTTCCTATAATATTTCCGATGTACATAATGCTGATGCAGGCAAAAAAAGCGACCACCAGCCGCCCAGCGCCGAACGGCTGCCTCTGAGGCCTGCACGGCGTTCTCATGTCTTTCACAATGAGCCAGCATATCAGCGTTCCGAACAAATACATGGGAATCGAGCCCAGGAGCACGATCCACGTATTCCAGTCCCCCTTCCACCCCATTTTTTCAAGAACTCCGAGTATCAGCCCCGCCTCCGCCTGTACCATAAGTCCCACCAGCAGAAAGGCCGCGTATCCCACTCCGAGCCTTGAACACGTTTTCTTTATTTCTCTTAAGTAATCCATCCGGTCACTACCTCCTGACTCTTCTTACCATCACGTTTCCAAGTTTATCACATCTGTCTCATGTTGACAAGAAATCTCAGGGGAAAGGAGAAAACCTGCGCAGGCCGGGAACGAAAATGAGGCGGAACGAGTTTCCGTTCCGCCTCTCATTATCTTTATTCTTTTTCTTATGCCTCGGTTCTGTCAACCTTGGAAGCACGCTCTTCCACTTCACGCTTCTGAACATCGCCAGGAGCCTGCTCGTAGCGGCTGAACTCATATTCATACGTTCCCATACCGCCTGTCATGGAGCGGAGGTCTGTATTGTATCCAAACAGCTCAGACATCGGAACATCGGCTTCGATGATCTGCTTGCCGTTATGGTTGGAATTCATCCCCAGTACACGGCCGCGTCTGCGGTTTAAGTCACCCATAACATCACCGGTGAACTTATCCGGAACAGTAACCTTTAAGGAGGCAATCGGCTCTAACAGAACCGGGTTCGCTTCCATAAAGCCCTTCTTAAACGCCAGGGTGGCCGCCATCTTAAACGCCATCTCGGAGGAGTCTACCGGGTGGTAGGAGCCGTCTGTCAGCGTCGCCTTCAGTCCGACAACCGGATAGGCTGCGAGAGGTCCTCTTAAGATACACTCTGCAACACCCTTTTCAACAGCCGGGAAGTAGTTCTTCGGAACAGCGCCGCCGAATACAGTCTCCTCGAATACGTAAGGTGTCTCTAAATCGCCGGATGGCTCAAAGGTCATCTTAACGTCGCCAAACTGTCCATGTCCGCCTGACTGCTTCTTATACCTTCCCTGAACCTCAACTTTCTTTCTGATGGTCTCACGGAACGCAAATTTCGGTTTGCTTAACTCGATCTCTACTTTATAGCGGTTTAACAGCTTGCTGACTACAACGTCCAGCTGCTGATCACCGATTCCGTATAACAGGGACTGATGGTTCTCTGTATCGGTAACTGCCTTTAAGGTCCAGTCTTCTTCTGTCAGCTTCGACAATGCGCTGGATACCTTGTCATCATCGCCCTTTGTCTTCGGTTTGTAACGCATATACGTATACGGCGTGGAAATCTCCGGCTTATGGTATACGATCGGCGCGGAACGGAGCGCAATGGTATCTCCCGTCTGGGTTACGGATAACTTGGATACGGCGCCGATATCGCCGGCCTTTAATTCCGGAACCTCGATCACGTCTTTTCCTCTGAGCAGATAGATCTTTCCGATCTTCTCCTCTGTATCCTTGTTTACGTTATAGATATTGGAATCCGGTTTTAAGGTACCGGTACAAATCTTCATCAGAGAGTATTTGCCGATAAACGGGTCCACAATCGTCTTAAATACACGGGCGGAAAGTGATACGTTATCGTTATATTTGGCCGTAAAGCGCTCTCCTGTGGATACGTCCACACCGATACACTCGTAACGGTCTGGAGTCGGGAAGTACTTGTCGATTCCCTGAAGCACCATCTTCGCACCCTGTGCGTTAATGCCGGAGCCCAGCATAACCGGTACGATATTACCTTCTATTACATGTTCCCGAAGTGCAGAAGAAATCTCTTCCTGAGTGAACTCATCGCCTGAGAAGTAGCGTTCCATATACTCTTCGCTCGTCTCCGCAACAGCCTCCATCAGCGCTTCACGCGCAATCCCCAGGTTCTTCTGTGAATATTCAGGAATCTCACATTCTTCATAGTCACTGTTCACCGTGAATCTGCGGCCCGCCATCTTTACGACGTTGACAAATCCCACGAACTTTTCATTCTCACGAATCGGAAGATGGAACGGTGCAATCTTTCTGCCGAACTCTTTTTCCAGTCTCAGCAGCAGTTCACGGTAGCTTGCATGATCGTCATCCATATTCGTTACAAAAATAATACGCGGCAGCTTATACTTTTCACAAAGTTCCCATGCCTTATATGTACCAACCTCTATGCCTGCCTTGCAGTTCACTACGATAACCGCGGCGTCTGCAACGCTGATTGCTTCTTCTACTTCACCAACAAAATCGAAATAACCCGGCGTATCCAGCAAGTTAATCTTGATCGGACCGTCTTCACCCTGATACTCCAGCGGAATCAGAGTTGTGGAAATGGAGAACTGTCTCTTAATCTCTTCCTTATCATAATCGCTGATGGTGTTTCCATCGGTGATCTTTCCCATTCTGCTGACAGCTCCTGTAATCAGTGCCATCGCCTCTGCGAGTGTCGTCTTACCCGCGCCTCCGTGGCCGAGTAATACAACGTTACGGATTTGTTTGGTTCCATACACGTTCATAAACATTCCTCCTGTTCAGTATTTAAGTCTATGAGGATATTTTACTAAAAGTGTCGGAAAATTGCAAGTAGAATGTGCATTTTGCACAAATAATTTTACTTGTCAAAATATGGGTTTCCTACAGGGCCGGACACCAGGCGGCCTGGGGTCTGCTTTCTCCTTTAAAATCAAGGAAAGACGCGTGATACGGGGCTTCATTCTGCTCCGCTTCGTTGGCTCTGTTCCATATCTTTAAGGCGGCCTGCAGAGTGATCTCCACATCATGATAGTAATAGATACCGGCCTGAGTATGAGAAACCACGTCCTCAATCAATAGCCTGGCATCCTGGTTTTCAAACAGAACTTCATTTAAATTATTCCTCGTCAGCTTCATAGTATTGATCTTCTCCTTCCTGTCAGGTTCTCACATTTCGAACATACGTTCTTTTACTATATTCATTATATCAGAACATACGTTCTTTGTCAAATCTTTTCGCATCGTCTTTGCTGATCTGCGTTAAAGCGTCGAAGTTTAACGTATAAAAGCGTTGACAACTTACATTCTTTCGATTACAATGGTGCTTAAGCTATTTTTGAATACTTGTTAAAGAGAGGAAACCGATATGATTATTATTATGAAACCGAACGCTTCCGAAGAAGCGGTTGGGAAAATTAAAAACCTGATAGAATCCAAAGGCCTCCAGGCTCATCTTTCCAAAGGAACGGAGGTCACCATCGTAGGCGTTGTCGGCGACAAGACGAAGCTCCAGGGCGCCAACATCGAGATGGCGGAGGGCGTGGATAAGATCGTTCCGGTCACCGAGACGTATAAGCTGGTAAACAAAAAGTTTCACCCGGAGGACTCCGTGATCGAGGTCGGAAATACCAGAATCGGACCTGGTAGGCTGACCATGATGGCCGGCCCCTGCGCCATCGAAAATCACGACATGGTCATCGAGACAGCGATCGCCGTAAAGAAAGCCGGTGCAAAATTTTTAAGAGGCGGCGCCTACAAGCCGAGAACTTCCCCCTACGCCTTCCAGGGACTGGAGGAAGAAGGCTTACAGTATATGAAGGAAGCCCGGGATGAGACCGGCCTTAATATTGTCTGCGAGGTCACCAGCTTACGGGCTCTGGAGACCGCGGTGAAGTACGTGGACATGATCCAGATCGGCGCCCGCAACATGCAGAATTTTGAGCTGTTAAAGGAGGCCGGACGCGCCGGTATCCCGGTACTGTTAAAGAGGGGCTTATCCGCAACCATAGACGAATGGCTGAACGCGGCGGAATACATCGCCTCCGAAGGCAATCCCCGCATCGTACTCTGTGAGCGCGGCATCCGCACCTACGAAACCGCCACCAGGAACACGCTGGACATCAGCGCCGTACCGGTTATCCGCGCCAAGAGCCATCTGCCTATTCTCATCGATCCGAGCCACGCAACCGGTGTCCGCGCCTACATTGAGCCGATCTCCAAAGCCGCAGTCGCAGTAGGCGCCGACGGTCTGATCGTGGAGGTTCACCCGTGCCCGTCCTGCGCGCTGTCCGACGGCCCGCAGTCGCTCACCTTTGAACAGTTTGAGCAGCTTACCGAAAACCTGAAACCTTACGCAGCGCTTGCAGGGAGGATATTTTAATGACTGATTCCACCATTGCCTTTATTGGGCTTGGTCTCATCGGCGGTTCCATAGCCAGAGGGATCAAGCGTGAAAAACCGGATACGAAGATTATGGCATACATGCGGACCCGTTCCAGGCTCTTAAGCGCCCTGGATGAGGGCGTGATCGACGTGATACTCGACGGAGTCAATGAACAGTTATCCGAGTGTGATCTCATCTTTCTGTGCACCCCCGTGGAATATAACGCCCGCTACCTTGCCGAAATCAAACCATTTTTAAAGCCGGGCGCCATCATCACCGACGTGGGGAGTACCAAGACCGACATCCACGAGGCGGTCACCCGGCTCGGGATGGAGGACTGCTTTATCGGAGGCCATCCCATGGCCGGATCCGAAAAGACAGGCTTCGAGAATTCCACGGATCATCTGCTGGAAAACGCCTACTACATCATTACCCCCACCCGCAGCTCTTCCCCTGAGGCGGTGGATCGGCTGATATCCGTCGCTTCGCTGATTGGGTCCATCCCCATCGTCCTGGACTATCACGAGCACGATTCCGTCACGGCAGCGATCAGCCATCTGCCACACGTCATCGCCTCCAGCCTGGTGAATCTGGTCAGGGATGCCGATAATCCGGATGGTCTGATGAAACGACTGGCCGCCGGCGGCTTTAAGGATATTACCCGAATCGCCTCCTCGTCTCCCGAGATGTGGGAGCAGATCTGCATGACAAACCGGGCGCCTCTGGCCGCCGTTCTGGAGCAGTATATCGCCTCCTTAAACGGAACTCTGGAAAAGCTCAAAGCGGGTGACAACCAGTATCTCTCCCGGCTGTTCGAGACCTCCAGGGACTACCGGAACTCCATTTCCGAGCGGAACCAGGGCTCTGTCACACCGGAATATTCGTTTACCGTAGACATGGCGGACGAGGTCGGCGCGATCTCCACACTGTCCGTTATCCTAGCAGCCAAGGGCATCAGCATTAAGAACATCGGCATTAACCACAACAGAGAGCACGGGGAGGGCACGCTCAAGATTATCTTCTACGACAAGGAAACCATGGACATGGCGTGGAAGCAGTTAGAGCGCTACCATTACGACCTGGTGCGTGTCTGAAAATTGACATACGGAGGAACACCATGAAATTTAAAAAGGCAAGCCCGCTTAAGGGTGAAGTACATATTCCCGGCGATAAATCCATTTCACACAGAAGCGTCATGTTCGGATCGATTGCAAAGGGAACGACGCAGATCAGCCATTTTCTTCAGGGGGCAGACTGTCTTTCCACCATCTCCTGTTTTCAGAAGATGGGCGTGGCCATCGAAAATAACGGCGATTCCGTCATCGTCCGCGGCAATGGGCTGCGAGGCTTAAAAAGGCCGGATACCGTTCTGGACTGCGGCAACAGCGGCACCACCACCCGCCTGATATCCGGAATCCTGTCGGCACAGAATTTTGACGTGACAGTGACCGGCGACGAATCCATACAGAAACGCCCCATGAAACGAATCATAGAGCCTCTTTCCCTGATGGGCGCCCAGATTGAGAGCCTCCGTCAAAATGGCTGCGCGCCCCTGCATATTACAGGCAGGCCCCTTCAGGCCATCCATTACCATTCCAGGATACCGTCCGCCCAGGTAAAATCGGCCATCCTTCTGGCCGGACTCTATGCGGACGGTGAGACAAGGGTGACGGAAGACTATGTGTCCCGCAACCATTCGGAGCTCATGCTCCGCTCCTTCGGCGCCGATGTGAGATGCGAGGGCACGACAGCCATCATCCGGCCGGCCGGGGAACTCTACGGAAAACAGATTACGGTTCCCGGCGATATTTCGTCTGCCGCCCCATTTCTTGCTGCAGGCCTTTTGGTGCCGGGTTCTGAACTGCTGATCCGCCAGGTGGGGATCAATCCCACCAGAGACGGCATTCTCCATGTCTGCCGGGCCATGGGCGCCGGCATAACGCTGATGAATGAACAGGATGCCTCCGGGGAACCCACCGCTGATATTCTGGTTAAATGCAGCAGCCTCCACGGCACGGTCATCGAAGGAGCCATCATCCCCACTCTGATCGATGAGCTTCCCATGATCGCGGTGATGGCCTGCTTCGCGGAAGGCACCACCATCATCAAAGATGCGGCGGAATTAAAGGTTAAGGAATCCAACCGTCTCGAAGTCATGGTGAAGAACTTATCCGCCATGGGGGCCGATGTGACCGAAACTGAGGATGGAATGATCATTAACGGCGGCAGACCGCTGCACGGCGCCGTGATCGACAGCCTGCTGGATCACCGCATCGCCATGACCTTTGCCGTCGCAGGGCTCTGCGCGGAAGGCGAGACGGAGATTCTTGGGGCAGAATGTGTGAACATCTCCTATCCTGGTTTTTATGAGGATCTCATGAAGTTAATGAGATAATACTAGTGCCGCCGGCACTAGCTGCGGCAGTATTTTCAGTTAAAACAGTCAAACAAAAATGAGCAGAGAAGACGCCATGCTTTCCGTCTTCTCTGCTCACGTTTCTATTCTCTTACAGGACTCTGTTCAGAAGTTGTACTCCGGTTCAAGAAGCCTGTCCCTGGTACTCTTTCAAAAGCGTTTTCACCGCCTCTTCCGCCTCCATAAACCAGACGTCTCCGGGTGTTACGGACAGGACAAATCCGATTTTCCCTAACAGGGACATCAGATACTTCACCTCTCCGGCCTCTCCCAGATCCAGATATTTCTTCTCTGACCTGCTCCTTATATGCTCCCGCACGCCAAATTTCCGGCAGTAATAAATATCCTGCCTCAGCTCTCTCCGGTAGGCGGCTGGAACCGACACCCTGTCGTTGACCACAATGCCTGTCACCGTCTGTCTGGTATGGCGGGTAAGGACCTTTGTCTTTGACCGGTTGAGTTCAAAACCCATGGCGTCCAGAAATCCTTTCACCTTCCCGATCACCTCCGCCGCAGCAAAATCCCCGGAAAATGTCATGTCGTCACAGTAGCGGCTGTATACAATATCCCGTTCCCGGCACCACGCCTCCATGTATTCGTCAAACGGCTTCATCACCAGATTCGATATGGCGGCCGAGGCCGGCGATCCCTGGGGAAGCGTGTCCCTTAAGCAGCACAGTGAGGTTAGAAGCGTCCCTACCGGGACAGGAAAATACCTGCTGTTAAATGCCCTCTGCTGCACCATGGAAAACGTAATAGTTCCGAAAAAATCTTTGATATCCAGCTTCAGCACCACATTTTTGCCCGTATGGCGGGCTGCATTATCCCGGATGGACGCGCCTCTGTGGTAGGCCGCCGCGCAGGGCGACAGCTCCAGCCCCTCCAGAATATGGTGAAGGATATTCCGCTGTATCGTCTTAAGCAGCGGGTCCGGCGCCTGAATCTGCCTTACTCCTCCGCCCTTCTTCGGAATCCGCAGCCGGTTATAATGTTTTTCTGTATGATTGCTCACGGCATACAGGCAGGATATGACCTTATCATCGGTCCACTCCTCCCCCTCCAGAAGCCGGAAGGAAAGAAGCATCTCCCTGCAGTGCTCCGCCGTGCAGTATTTCCACAAATCCGGTTCGTGCATAGGTAGTCCCTCACTCTAAATGACATGGCAGCTTTCCTGTCTTTCAGCCGGCTGCCCGGATTCAAAAGATAAAACGACAGGAAATCATACGAAAAAGGATGCCGTAAGATGCGAAGATGTACAAGCCGCAGGCGTAAGCACATGAAATGTGCGGATGTACTTCGGAGCAGATTACGGTCTTTTAACCTTAAAATATTAACAATCCTGACAGCGGCTCGCTGCCCGGCCGGATCTCCTTTATGGTTCCGGAAAAGCTATGATTCCCTGCCGTCTTATATTTCTTTATTCTAACACACAATGAGACCGCTTGCAACCGTCCGCCTCCCGGCCCTGCTGTAACGCGTTACGATTCTGCGACTGCCTTCTTCAGCATCACGAAATAGAGGATAATCCCGACACCCGTCATAATATGGCCGAGGCCGGCGATTCCCGATATGGATGCATCCATGGCACGGCTCAGCTCTAAGGCGCGCACCTGTGCAATGCCCCTGACGATCAGCATCACCACCGTTACGGCGATGCCTGCATTATAGATTCCAAAGAACAGCCCAAACCGCTTCTGCTCCGTCACCGCCGCATGAAACTCAAACAGCGCGGCCACAAGGAAAACGATCATTCCCAGCAGGAATAAGTGAGTGTGCACGAAGGCCAGCGTCGTTCTTCCGGAAAAGCCGTTAAACTTCGTGAATTCACGGTAGAATACGCCTCCCGCCATGGCCAGCAGCGCATAGACCAACGCGGTGTTTACCAGCTTTAATACTGCTTTCTTTTTTCTGTCATTTGTCATATTACTTCTCCTTTCTCTGTCCCGGCTGTTTCATCTCCCGGTATCCCATGACCACGATCCACACGTAAGCGCAGGTCTTGGGGATCATAAGCGCGCCCACCGCCGGGATGGTATCCGCCCACAGCACAACTGGAATATAGAATCCAAAGCTGAGCGTAATCGCCAGCCACATAAAGCCAAAGCCCGAATCCGCCGTCTCCTTTGCCTTCCGGTAAAAGAGGACAATCATCAGAAGTCCCAGAACCGCAAACGGAATATTGCGGTAAATCCCCCAGGAGAGCGGTGCGCTGGCGCTTAACCAGTCATTGCCCGGCATGAAGCACAGGAATACCCTCACAAGGGCCAGCCCCCATACGACGGCAGTCAGACCGTTCTTTCCCTCCACGCGGTACCGCATCTTCCATATGTAGTACAGAATCACATAAAATACGGTCATCGTCACAGAGGTTACCAGCTTTCCAAATCCAAGGGCCGCGGCGTGATTCGCCAGCCCATCCGTACAGAGGGCGTAAGCGCGGGGCACTAAGTGAAATGCGTCGCCGCATCCCAGAACCACTGCCATGATTCCAAACAGCTTAATCTGCTTTCTCTCTCCCGCTCCGGTGATCATACGCACTCCCAGCGCAATCACCGTACATAAATATACAATGTCAAAGATTGTTTCCATTACTGCCTGCATCGTCATACTTCCTTTCCTGTGTCTGCATCTGTCTTATAGATCAGACGCCTCATAATCTCTTCAAAATAAGCCGGATCCTCCTGATTCTTCAGAAGAAGAACCATGTTGGAGAAGGCAAAGGATACGAACCTTTCGGGTGTAAATGTCTCGTTCCAGACCTCCGGTGCCACCCTGTTGTCACGCTCCAGAATACGGAGCATCCCTTCCTTCATATGTCCTAAGTAAAATGCCTCCAGCTCTCTCCCTCTCTTCTGATCGGTCTGGCTGAGCACCTCCATCTCCTTTAAAAACTCCTCGCGGAAGCTTCCCAGGTTTTCGCGCAGGCGGAAATGGATATCATGGACACTTCCGATAAAATCACCGCTCTCTGTGTCAAAATGACTGCCATGAAACACATTACGCCAGAAATCCTCCATAACCGCCCCGATTAAATCCCCTTTGGAAGGGTAATAATTGTAGACCGTACCGATCGCGATACCGCTCTCTGAGGCCAGACGGCGTATATTCAGATTTCCAATTCCCTCTCTGCCCGCGATCTCTTTCGCAATCGCAAGCAGCTCTTCTTTTGAAGTTGCTGATTTCTTCATATGGACCTCCTTCAATATGAACATTGTTCATTATACTCTGTAACAGCCATTTTGTCAAACAGTTCTGTCGTATTTTTTCTTGACATCCCGTCTCCTTTCGGATAGAATGTAATGAAAGTAAGTACTTGCATGGAGGTGGAATACATGGATGATACCAGCCAGAGAATCGTGGACGCAGCCATGGAGCTGATCCGCGACAAAGGGTATGTCGCCACTACCACAAAAGACATTGCAAAGCAGGCAGGCGTCAACGAGTGCACGCTCTTCCGCAAATTTGCAGGAAAGAAGGACATCGTGCTGGCCGGCATTGACCAGGAAAAGTGGAGGGCGGACGTCACCCCCCTGGCCTTTGAAAACGTCACGTGGGACTTGAGAAGCGATTTAGAGATGTTCATGAACGCGTACATGGACCGGATAACCCCGGATTTCGTCAACCTCTCCATCGGCCTGCGCGCGCCCCAGATCTACGAGGAAACGGCCCCGTTCATCATGATGATTCCAAGGGCCTTCGTCTCCTCTCTCATCCGGTATTTTAAACAGATGGAGGAGAAGGGGAAGCTGAATCACGGAAGCTATGAATCATGGGCCATGACGATTTTCTCCGCGACCTTCGGTTACACGTTTCTGAAAGCGTCTTTCGACGACAGCCTGTCCAAAATCTCACGTCACGATTACGTCAGAGACAGCGTCAGGGTCTTTCTGGAAGGAATCGGCAGGTGGGAAAATCACGAACAGTGAAGACTCATGCACGGTACCGCCGTAAAACCGCGGTACCAATTTTATCCCACACATGACAGCAAGCACTTGCATTCACATAATATTTAAGAAGGAGGCAGTGATTATGCAAATCACAGGCGCACAGCTTTTTGTAAAAGCACTGAAGGAAGAAGGTGTCGAAGTCCTGTTCGGCTATCCCGGCGGGCAGGCCATTGACTTATTTGACGCTCTTCACGGGGAGACCGGCATCCGTTTCATTCTCCCCCGCCACGAACAGGGACTGGTTCACGCCGCCGACGGCTACGCCCGCTCCACCGGCAGACCCGGAGTCTGTCTCGTAACCAGCGGCCCTGGCGCGGCCAACTTAGTGACAGGCATCGCAACGGCCAATTACGACAGCGTTCCTCTCGTCTGTTTTACCGGCCAGGTTCCCACCAGCCTGATCGGCAACGATGCCTTCCAGGAGGTCGACATCACGGGCATCACCAGAAGCATCTGTAAATACGCGGTAACCGTCCGGACGAGGGAGAGTCTGGGGGAAATCATCAAAAAGGCGTTCCATATCGCCACGACCGGAAGGCCCGGCCCTGTACTGGTGGATTTGCCCAAGGATATACAGAGGGAATACGGCAGCAGCTGCTATCCCGACCAGGTAAAAATCCGGGGATACCGGCCAGGTTTCGCCGTACACGGAGGCCAGATAAAAAAAGCCTTAGAACGTTTAAATCAGGCGAAGCGGCCGGTCTTTCTGGTGGGAGGCGGCGTCAATATCGCCCGCGCGGAAGAAGCCATGACACGGCTTGCCGAGCGTACCGGCGTGCCCGTTGTGACCACCATCATGGGAAAGGGCGCCATCCCGTCCACGCATCCGCTGTATGCGGGCAATATCGGGATTCACGGAAGCTTTGCCGCCAATTCGGCGGTCAGCGGCTGCGACGTCCTCTTCTCCATCGGCACCCGCTTCAATGACCGCATCACCGGTAAGAACGGGGAGTTTGCCAGGCATGCATCCATCATCCACGTGGACATCGATCCCGCTTCCATTTCCAGAAACATCGCCGTCGATATTCCCATAGTCGCCGACGCCGGAGCCGCCATCCGGGCCCTCCTGGAAAAAGCTGTTTTGCTGGACACCGGCGCCTGGAGGAAGCAGATCGATGGCTGGAAAGAAGCCCGTCCCATCACCATGAAGCGGGAGGGACTGACAGCGGAATCCGTCATCCGGTCCATCAACCGCCTGGAAGGCCCGCTCTTCGTCGCCACGGATGTCGGTCAGAACCAGCTGTGGGCAACCCAGTTTCTGGAGCTGAGCGAGGACCGGCGCCTTCTGACCTCCGGCGGGCTGGGTACCATGGGATACGGCCTCCCCGCCGCTCTCGGCGCGAAAATCGGGAACCCGGATAAGACGGTGGTGCTCATCACAGGGGACGGCGGGTTACAGATGAATATGCAGGAACTGGCCACAGCCGTGGTCTGCGGACTTCCCGTGATCATCTGCGTGCTTAACAACGGCTGGCTGGGCAATGTGCGCCAGTGGCAGGAGATGTTTTTCGATCACCGCTATTCCGCTACCTGTCTGCGCCGGAGAAGCAGCTGCCCCGCGGTCTGTCAGGAGCCCGGACCGGGCTGTCCGCCGTACACGCCGGATTTCATCAAGCTGGCTGAAAGCTTTGGAATTACGGGGATCAGGGTAACGAAGGAGGAGGAGATCCAACCGGCCCTTCAGACCGCAGAAGCCAGCAAGGACGCGCCGGTTCTGATCGAATTTCTGATTGCCTGGGATGACAATGTGCTGCCCATCGTACCGCCGGGCAGTCCGATCGACCACATGATTCTGGAAAATGAGAGGGGGAGATAACGATGAAAAAGCGTTGGATCAATCTTTACGTAGAAAATGAACCCGGCGTCCTGGCCTTAATTGCCGGCCTCTTTTCCGGAAAGTCCTATAATCTGGAGAGTCTGACCGTGGGACCGGCTGAGGATGAGACGGTTTCCCGCATGACCATCGGGCTGACCAGCGACGACCAGACCTTTGAGCAGATAAAAAAACAGCTCGCCCGGCGTGTGGAGGTCATCAAGGTCGTGGACCTTACGGAGACCGCCATGCACTGCGAGGAGCTGATGTTCTTAAGAATTCATGACTGTTCGGAGGACGATATCCGGGAGCTGTTTCGCATGGCGTCAGTCTTTCACGCCAGTGTCATCGACTACTCCCCGTCTTCCGTTCTGTTGAAAAGTGTGCGGCCGGAGGAGGAAAACAGCCTTCTCATCAGCCGGATGCAGAAACGTTTTCCGAACCGGATCTTTTGCCTCCGCGGAGGCAGCGTCGCCATACCGGCTCTGAGCCCCTCGGATTAGTGCAGCTCTTCACTAACGCTGAACTGCTTATACACAGGGCCATGCGCCCGGCTGCGGACTTCTTTTTCCTTTTTCGGCGTCCCCTTCTTCCTGATATGGAGGGAGGCGACCGCCAGGCCGCTGACCACGAGGAAGCCATAGAAGCTGATGCCCCGGCTTAACACCATGACGGGGAGCAGCTGGGATGAGCTTAAGAAGCCGCTGAACATCACCAGGAAGCCGCTCTCTGACGCCCCCACCGCACCGGGCAGGGGGACGGCCGACACTGCAAGGCTCACGATAGACTGAAGCATAATGAAGTTGACCAGACCCACGCTGCCCAGGCCGAGGGCCAGACAGGCACAGTAGGAGGCCATATACAGGAAGGTGAGCTGGCAGAAGGTAAGCACCGCCGTCTTCACCGCAGCCATCGGATATTTCCGCAGATATGCGCCGCCCTGGCTGTACTCTTCGATCATGGAACCGGCTTTCTGTGCGGCCTTTTCCCCATCAAAGGAAGGAAAATGGTTCAACAGGCGGAGAACTCTGTATACCAGCCGCTCCACAAGCGGCCTGCAAAACAGAATCAGCAGGATAAATGCCACGGAAATCCCGTTTGCCAGAATCCCGAAACAGATCAGGAGCTTAAGCGCCAGCGGCAGTCCCATGAGATACGAAAACTTAAGCAGCCCCATACCCACGCCGTAAGCCAGCGCCATCAGCTGATACATGGCCGTAATCGTCAGCAGCGCGAACGAGCTTCTCGCCGCGCTCATCCCGTCGCGGACCATGTAGTACAGCTGCATGGGCTGGCCGCCTGTGGATGAGGGCGTGATCGAGCTGAAATAAAAGCCTGCGAAGGAGTACTGCATGGCTCTCTTCCACGGCACACTTCCTCCCCACGTCCCCGCCAGGAGCCTGATCACGGCTGCCTCACAGCCGACAAACAGAACCATGAGAAAAAGCCCCAGCAGCACAAAGCGTAAGTCCGCGTTCTTTAAAACCGCCCACAGGGTTCCCATGGAATGGTCCTTCAACAGTATGTAACACGTCACTCCCGCCAGCACCACCATGGCCGCCGTGCAGAGGAGTGAATTTTTCCATTTCATGGTTTTCTGCTCCAAATCGATTCTTCCTTTCTTTATCTGAAATCACTTATATGGCAATCATCTATCTGAATACAGCTTCCGAAGGAAGTATAAACCGGCAGCCCGCCTCTTTTAACGCGGGGATCACATAAGTGAGCGCTTCCAGCGTCTTCTCCGGAGCTCCGGGCGCGCCTCCCGTACGTCTTCCTCCGTCGTGAAGGCAGAGGATGGATCCGTCCTTTACACGGCTAAGACACTTCTTCCGGATCGAGCCTGCCGTAGCTCCCCTCTCCCAGTCTTCGGCCATCACATCCCACAGAACCATCTTCATCCCGTATTTTCTCGCTAAATGCCAGGAAAACAGGTTCGTCAGCCCCCAGGGCGGACGATACCAGATGTCGGAGATGCCTTTTCTCTTCATAAATTCGCTTCCGGTGCGAAAATCTTTTCTCGTGTGCAGATATCCTCTCACCATGGCGTTCTGGTGGTCCATGGAATGAAAGCCCACCACATGGCCTTCGGACAGCATGCGGTCGATCAGCGCTTCCTCTTTTACCGCCTCTCTGGTCACCACAAAGAAAGCCGCCTTCACCTCCTCCTTCTTTAAAAGGTCGAGGAGCCGCCCGGTATAATCCGGATCGGGACCGTCGTCAAAGGTGAGCATCACCGTCCCGGGAACTCCGGTTCTTCGCAGCACCGCCGGATTTCTGTGTTTATGATACAAGGACGGAATCACGGAATGCACTGCAAATCCGCCGGCCAGCAGTCCGAGAGCCGCGGCCAGTCTGCTCCATTTCCATTTTCTGCTCCATTTCATCCTGTACATAACGCTCCTTCCGGTCCTTCGATCAGGGCGAGTACCTGGCCAATCACGGTCTGGTCGTACTCTCTCTTCAAACGGTCTACATTTGCCTTCATGGCGTCCAGAAGCGTATCATCCTGAACGATCTTGCTGATCTCCCGGACACAGTCCATGGGGTTTTTCTCCAGTATCATTCCGATACCGCGGCCCACGATAAAGCCTGTGTTGTTGATCTCCTGCTGGAGAAACGGTTCAAATACCAGAAGCGGCGTTCCTGCATGAATCGTCTCAAACAGGGTGATTCCGCCCGGCTTCGAGATCACCACGTCGGCCTCCTGCATATAGCGGTACACCTCGTTGGTATATCCGATCACATCGATATTCTCGTATTTTCCATGAAGCTTCTTGTAGATTTCCTGATTCTTTCCCGTGATCACCGTAACCCGGATGTGACCGGAATCGTTCAGTTCCTCATAGAATTCATTGCTCTCAGGCAGGATTCCGAGACCGCCGCCCATGATCAGGATGTGCTTCTTCCCATCTGTCTCTTCCGGCCGCTCTTCCCCGTAATCGAATTCCGGTCTGACCGGGATTCCGTAGACGTAAATCTTCGTTTCCTCTACGCCCTTTTCCGTCAGCTTCGTCCGCACCATGCGGTCGGGAACGAGGTAGCAGTCTGTGGCGCCGTTGATCCACTCGGAATGGCTGCTGATGTCCGTAATGCACGTTATTAACGGCATCCGGCTGCCTGTTACCGCCTTATACCAGGACATGATCTGGGAACAGAGGGGCAGGGTTGAGATGACCGCATCCGGCTGTTCCTCCTCCAGCAGATTTTTTATTTTCTTTAAAAACCATGGAAGAAAAACCGGTTTCAAATCCGGTCCCTTGCGTTCCATATGATTATAATACTTATTATACGTTCCGCTGCAGTGAGTGACCATAACGCCAAAGGCGTGATAAACCTTGTCGGAATAATAAGGCATTGCATACTCAAAAATATCGCGGATCACGATGTCAGCCTCGGAATTCACCCTCGAAACACGCTCTGCCAGCGAAAAAGCGGCAGAATAATGGCCCATACCAAATTTTCCAGTCAAAAAAAGAAGCTTCATATCCGCACCTCATTTCATTCTTCTTTATCCTGGTTTTAGTATGAGCCATAAATCTTTAGAAACGGCTGTAAAATTTCTGAAATTTTCTTCAGAAATTCTTATCATGACTGCTGTTTTTTCTTTTTGAAACAGAAAACTGCTCCTCGTTCCATTCTTTTTCCGGAAGCTTCATCGATGTGTGATAACGATAGTCATGGCTTTCGTAAGAAAAGCTGCCTCCCATCTTTTCAATCATCTGTTCCGACGCCTTGACGCCGATTCCGTAGCTTTCCACCTCGATCTCCTCGTCCCGTATGGGATTCTCGATGTTCAGGCAGACGAAGCCGTCTGAAAGCCTGACCTCCACGGACACGATGCCGTCTCTGCGCGCGTACTTTTCGATATTCGTTCCAATATTATTCAGGACGCGTTTTAACTGGACCACATCGGTCTCCACCGCAAACGGCGTCTCAATCTCGTAGCGCACCTCCGTCCGGAAGCCATGTTCCTCCAGGGATTCCGTCAGATCACCGATCAGCTGCCCGAACAGCTCATTTCCGTCGTACTCCTCGTTTTTCAGGGAAAAACGGTCTCCTGTGGCATAGGAATAGCTGAATAAATCGTCCATCAGGTTCTTCATATGGTATGCCTGGCGCTTCGCCTTCTCCATATAAAGGACGGACTCATCCGCCGTGCATTTGCCAGCCGTAATCAAATCCAGGTAGAACAGAACCGAGGTGAGCGGTGTCCTGATATCGTGGGACAGGGCTGTCACGATCTCGCTCCGCTCCTTTTCAATCCGGTCCTTTTCCTCGATCTCCTTGTGCAGGCTTTCACTCATCTGGTTGATGCTGTCTGCCAGGGAATAGAGTTCATCCCGGCCTTTTAAGGGAATTTCGTACCCTCTGGAGCCGGTCTCCAGGATGTGGATCCCCTTCTCGATCTGACGGATATACGCCAGCTTTTTCTGAAGCAGCACGAGGAATACCACGACGAAGCAGACCGCGCTCATACCCGCTCCCAGGACGAGAATCAGTGTCCGGAACCTGGCCTCAAAGTAGGCCCGGATCAGGATCTCCCCATCCCCGTCGGCAAACTTCACCGGATAGGTAACTGCTGTCCCGTGGCGGTATAAATACCCATACTGAAACCCCGGGTGCTCGTCCTTAAGCTCGGTCTTCAGCTTCTCATTATCCCGGTCCATGGTATTATAGTAGATGCGGTCCCGCTGATATACCGTCAGGAACACATACCAGTTCTCGGAATTCCAGTCACCGATGGTCTCCCCGTCTCCGATCTCCACATGATTTTCCGTGACGAAATCCTGAAATTCCTCTGCCAGAAGCTTCGTATGCCGCTCATAATAGTTCTTCTGGTCCGTCATCATGCCGGCCAGAAGCCCCATGGCGTTCGTCACCGCCACATAGCAGAGAAAGGCGGCCGCCGCCGCGATCACCACATCATACAGCGTGGCAAGGCTTAAACGCGTGGGATTCGCCATTTTCTTAAGGAAATTATTCAATATAATACCCCCGCCCCCACATGGTCTTTATGTATTCCGGATTCTGCGGGTCCTTCTCAATTTTCCTCCGCAGATTCCTGATGTGGACCATCACATTGTTGTTGGCGGAGTAAAAATACGGTTCATTCCAAACACTCTCGTAGATATTCTCCGAGGAAAAGATCTTTCTCCGGTTCTTTAACAGGAGGACGAGAATGCAGTATTCCCTGGAGGTCAGATTCACATCACGGCCTTCCACGGTCACGGTCCGCGTGTCCTGGTCCACGGAAAGGTCCCCCAGCACCAGACGGTTGTCCGGCGCGGCGAAGTTCTTTCCCTGGTAGACGAGATACCGACGCAGAAGCGATTTGCACCTGGAAAGAAGCTCCGAATAGGAAAAGGGCTTCGCCAGATAATCGTCTCCTCCCGCCGAGAAGCCCATGGATTTATCGGAATCCTGGGTGCGGGCCGTTAAAAACAGGATGGGCGCCATGGACTTTTTCCGGATCTCGGAGCATGCCACGTAGCCGGACTTAACCGGCATCATCACGTCGAGAATAATTAAGTCGATGGTGTTGTCCGCCAGCATGACCGCTTCCTCCCCGTCTCCCGCCGTCACCACCTCGTACCCTTCTCCGGTCAGAAGTATCTGCAGAATCTCGATGATCTCCTCGCTGTCATCCGCAATCAATATTCGCTGTGCCATCGCGCAGACCTCCTTCCCCGATCCGCCGCTTACTGCACGGCAATGTGGCACATCTTCATGGCGTTTAAGGCATTTTCATGGCTCTCCGGCGAGACTCCCGCACAGCATGAGGAATCCACGAGAACCGGCACCTCCGGGATCGCGGCCTTCACCAGCAGCGCATTGGAGATGACGCAGATATCCGTACAGACTCCGATCAGCATGACAGACTCATACGGCCGTTCCTGAACGTATTCCATAAGGGCGGTGCTTCCAAAGGTATTCTTCTCAAACCGCTTCCCCTGAAATTCCTTTAAGGCGGAATCCAGCTCCCAGCCATCGGTGCCCCTGATACAGTGGGGAACCGGCAGATTCTTTCCTTCCTGGGTCTCCATATACTTTTCATCGTGGGTATCCAGCGTGAAAATCACATCCTCTCCCGCCGCCTGATACTCCTCGATCATCTTTTTTACATTGGGCACAATCGCCTGCGCCTCGGGACTTCCCAGCGCGCCGTCTATAAAATCCTTCTGCATGTCCACAACAATTAAGAGCTTCATTTGTTAAACCTCCATTTTTACAGATATTTGCTTTAGTTTACCACAATTTGATATCCTTAGGAAGATATTTCCTCGATTTTTCCCGCAGGCCGTAGTATACTGAAATCAGAAACGGCTGCTGTGCCGTAACGAACCAGAAAGAAGGATATTTGTATGGAAGAGAAAAAAAATCCCTTTGCATCCCTGTCGGACAAAGAACTGGAGGCCATGTTAAAAAGGCTGGAGGACTCCAACGAACGCCAGGCCTCCTACGCGAAAAAGCAGTACCGGATGTCCCAGATTACCGCGCTGGCCAGCATTCTGATCCTTGCCATCGTCATCTATACCTCTGCAACCATCATCCCCCGTGTCAACCGGCTTTTCGACGATGTGGAGACGGTGATGGACAGCGTGAACGTAGTGGCAAAAGAGCTGGAGGAGGCGAATTTGGGCCAGATGGTAACGGATATCGACAACCTGGTAACCTCCAGTGACCAGAGCGTGAAGGAAGCCCTCCAGCAGATTAATTCCGTGGATATCAAGACGCTCAACCAGGCGATTCAGGACTTATCCAACTTAATCAGCCCGCTGGCGCGATTTTTCGGAAAATAGGTAACAGTTCAGACGGCGGGAAAATAGAGGAAATACGAAGGAATTTAAAAATAGTAGTTGACAAATCCACTTTGACGCATTAATATAATAAGCAATAAAATAAACCGTTGAAAAAGAGGAGTAAGCTATCCCGCAATATTTCAGAGAGTCGCCGCCGGTGTGAGTGCGATATAGAGCAGACAGCTGAATGGACTTTTGAGGGCGGTCCTGAACCATCAGGTAAGTAGGGACCGACGGAGACCACAACCGTTATCTTCGTGGCATATATGTTAGTATATGAAAAGCGGACTTCTATGGAAGTCAATTTGAGTGGCACCGCGGATTTGTTAATTCGTCTCAAGTATGTTTTTAGAACATACTTGGGACTTTTTTATGTTTAAACTAAAATATATGATTCATGAGGAGGAAACAATTATGAAAAAATCAGTGAAAGCACTCTTACTCGTAGCGATGACGGTAACCGCACTCGCGGGCTGTTCTTCCAAACCGGCGGATCCGACGACCGCCGCCACCGAGGCTGTAACGACCACTGCCGCCGATTCCGCGGCCGACACCACCGCCGATACGACAGCCGCAGAAGGCGCCGCTACCGAAGACGGCAAGTCCTACACCATCGGCATCGGCCAGTTCGCGGAGCACGGCTCCCTGGACAACTGCCGTGAAGGCTTCTTACAGGGACTGGCAGACGAGGGAATCGTCGAAGGCCAGAACTTAACCATTCTCTATGAAAACGCACAGGCGGACGGCGGAACGGCCAGCCAGATTATCAATAACTTCATCTCCAAAAAAGCCGATTTAATCTGCGCCATTGCGACTCCGATTGCACAGGCTGCCTACGGCGGAGCGAAGAAAGACAACGTACCTGTCATCTACACGGCTGTAACCGATCCGGCTGCCGCGGCGCTTGCAAACGAAGACGGAACACCTGTCGGCGAAGTAACCGGCACCAGCGACAAGCTTCCGGTAGAGAAGCAGTTAGAGATGATCCGGAAGATTCTTCCGGACGCGAAGAAGATCGGCATTCTCTACAGCACCAGCGAAGTAAACTCCGAAACCGCCATCGCAGAATACAAGGCCGCAGCTCCGGATTACGGATTTGAGATTGTGGAAGGCGCCGTAACCTCCACCGCCGATATCCCGCTGGCTGCCGACAGCATCCTGGAAAAGGTGGACTGCTTAAACAACTTAACCGACAACACGGTCGTAAGCTCTCTCCCGATGATCTTAGACAAAGCCTCCAAGAAAAACATTCCGGTATTCGGAAGCGAGGTGGAGCAGGTCAAGATCGGCTGCCTGGCTTCCATGGGTCTCGATTACGTGGATTTAGGAATTCAGACAGGTAAAATGGCCGCCAAAGTGTTAAAGGGCGAAAAGAAGGCCAGCGAGATGAACTTCGAGGTGATCGAGGAAGCTGCATTCTACGGCAACAGCAAGGTGGCTGAGAACCTGGGCATCACACTTCCGCAGGAATTAACGGATTCCGCGGCTGCTATCTTTGACGAAATTACACAGTAATATACTACTTCTCCTGGAGGAAAGCTATCATGTCAATCATACTTGGCGTTTTTGAAGAAGGCCTGGTCTATGCCATCATGGCACTGGGCGTCTATATCACATATAAGATTCTGGACTTTCCGGACTTATCCGTGGACGGAACATTTCCGCTTGGCGGAGCCGTAACGGTCACACTGATACTGGCCGGTGTTAATCCGGTGCTCACGCTGTTCGCCGCATTTGCGGCCGGCGTCCTGGCCGGATGCGTGACGGGATTCATTCACGTAAAATTAAAGGTCCGGGACCTGCTGTCAGGTATCATTGTCATGACCGCCCTCTACTCCGTCAACTTAAGAGTTGCGGGTAAATCTAACGTACCGATCTTCAACAGCGATTCGATCTTTGAAAATGAATTTGTAAGCCGTATTTTTCCGGCCGGCATCAGTAATTTCACCGTCGTTATCATTCTCGCCGTGATCGTGATCCTGGTAAAGCTTTTGCTGGACCTCTATTTAAAGACACGGTCCGGCTGCCTGCTCCGGGCAGTTGGTGACAACGACACGCTGGTTACCTCTCTTGCAAAAGACAAGGGCATGGTAAAAATCGTGGGGCTGGCGATTGCCAACGGCCTGGCCGCACTGGCCGGCTCGGTCTACTGCCAGCAGAAGGGCTTCTTTGAGATCAGCATGGGTACCGGCACCATCGTCATCGGCCTGGCAAATGTTATCATCGGTACGAAGCTGTTCAAACGTGTGGGCTTTGTCAAATCCACAACGGCTGTCGTCATCGGCTCCATCATTTACAAGGGCTGCGTCTCTCTCGCTATCTATATGGGCATGGAGGCCTCCGATTTGAAACTGATTACGGCCGCGCTGTTCCTCGTCATACTCGTACTCAGCAACGGCAGGGAAAAGAAGGTGAAGAGTCATGCTTGAATTAAAACAGATCAATAAATACTACAATCAGGGAACCGTCAACGAGATGTGCCTCTTCGAGGACTTCAGCCTGACCATCAGGGACCGCCAGTTCGTCTCCGTGGTCGGAAGCAACGGCTCCGGCAAGACTTCCATGTTAAATATCATCTGCGGAAGCATTCCGTTGGACAGCGGACGCATCATCATCGGCGGGAAAGACATCACCAGCATGCCGGAATACAAGCGTCAGCGCCGCATCGGCCGCGTATACCAGAATCCGGCCATGGGAACGTGTCCGCACATGACAATCCTGGAGAATATGGCCCTGGCCGACAACAAGGGCAAGCCCTTCAATCTCCTTCCGGGTACGAACCGCCAGCGAATCAATTATTATAAGGAACAGCTTCATTCTCTCGGACTGGGTCTGGAAGATAAGCTGCATGTAAAGGTCGGCGTACTCTCCGGCGGCCAGCGCCAGGCCATGGCGCTCTTAATGTCCACCATGACTCCCATCGAGTTTCTGATTCTCGATGAGCACACGGCCGCGCTGGACCCTAAGACAGCCGAGGTCATCATGGAGCTGACGGACCAGATCGTAAGGGAAAAGAACTTAACCACGATCATGGTAACCCACAATCTGCGCTATGCCGTGGAGTACGGCGACCGCCTGATCATGATGCATCAGGGCAGGGCCATCATCGACTCTGCCGATGAAGACAAGGCTTCTCTGAAGGTGGACGATATTCTGGACAGATTTAATGAGATCAGCATCGAATGCGGAAACTGATCGCTATTGCAGAAATGGCTTTTTTCTTATAAAAGCTTTTCATCACAAAGAAATACCGCTGCCGGAGGAATCTTCTCTTTGAAGAATTCTTCCGACAGCGGTATTTTCTGTATTATCTTTAATCCGGCCTTTCCAGGATCATCATCTCTTCCTCTTCCCCATAGAACGCGATCTGGTTTTTGCCCCGCCCCTTGGCCATATAGAGCGCCTCATCCGCGTGTTTATAGAGTAATTCAAACGTATCCCCGTCACGAGGGCCGAAGGCGATTCCAATGCTGATGGACACGATACGTTCCTCTCCGTTCAGCGTCAGGGCGTATACCTGGCGGCGTACCTCCTCCGCCCGGAAGCTGGCGCACTCACAGTTCGGTATGTGATCCAGGAATACGATAAACTCATCGCCTCCGAACCGGGCAATGAAATCGTCCGACCGGAACGCACCCGAGAGAATCCGCGCCATCTTCTTTAAGACCGCGTCCCCCTCCTGATGGCCGTATTTGTCATTGATCTCCTTGAAGCAGTCTAAATCCAGCATGATCAGACAGGACAGGCTGTCCTCATTTTTCAGGGCCTGCTCCACCTTCTCTTCAATATTCCTTCTGTTGTAGAGACCCGTCAGCGGATCCCGCTCTGAGGAATACATCAGTTCCATCTTCCGCTTCGTCTCCTCATCCACATCCCGCACATAGGCGAACGCCACCGGATTTCCCGAGACCGGCTCCGTCAGCAGGGAAATCGTACACGTCATCCATTTATAGTCCTCCGAGCCCGGATACGTCGCGCGAAACAGCTCCTTTTGCTCCCGCTCTCCGGTATAATAAGCGGCCAGCATCCGGTTGGCCTGCATCTGCCCGGCGATCCTGTCGTGATCCGCCGGATGGACGTAGCGGCACATCTTCTCGATAAATCTTCCGCTGTACAGAAAGCCCTTGCCGCCTTCCAGCCAGTCTTTTCCATGGATAGTGCAGGCCATCACCTGCTGTCTCACGAGGTCCACGGACCACATGGCGACCGCCTCCGAGAGAAGCGCCGCACGGTACTGCTCCTCCTGGGCGAAACGCCTTCGGATCCGCCGTTCCTCCGTGATGTCCTCCAGCGTTCCGATGGCCTTGGCCACCTCGCCCTTACCGCCTCTCACCGGAGTCACGGACAGCCGGAAATACGTGTCCTCCGAAAAGGAGGTTCCGCCCGCAAATTCCAGCGGCCCCGGTTCCTTCCCCTCGGCAATCCTCTTTAAGATCATCTTCCATTTTTCCAGATCCACGGCGGCCACCAGTCCCACAGCGGCCCCCTTCGTGGATATCTGGTTTAAAACAGTCGGGAATTCCACCTCCTTCACGACCGGAGGCGAGATAAAGCTGAGGCTGTCATCCTTCGGCACATACTCGAACGTGGTGCCGGTGGAATGAAGAAGCGCCAGTTCCAGCTTTTTCTTCTCCAGCTCCAGGGCCTCCTTCGAGTCCAGGATGATATTTCTCGCCTTTCTGGACCAGAGAATGATGACAGCCAGCTGCGCCAGGAAAAGCACGAGCATCTTCACCGTAAGGTATAAGGCTGTCTTTCCGATGTGCTCGCGGTACCAGTTGGAAACCGTATAGGGAACCACGGTAAGCACGTACCAGTCGTTGATCTCGGCCGGCGCATAGTATACGATCCGCTTCTCATTCGCGGCCGTAAACAGGAAGACGCCCTTCTCCTTTCGCTCCAGCTTCTTCTGCAGTTCGCTGACGGCTTCCGCCCCCATATCCGTATCGCTGCGCAGAAAGCTGAAATATTCCCGGCCGCTGTACAGGCTGTCCGCATGGTTCGTCTGCATGATCACCGTTCCGTCCGACTTCAACACGTAGCTGTAGCTTCCGGAATTAAACCCGTTGGTGGTTACCATGTCCACCATCTGATCCACGATCATGATTCCGGCGATTCCGCCTTCCACAGTCTTTTCCCGCTTCACGGGCGCATAAAAGGCGAAGACCTCCTGTCCGGTCACGCTGGAGAGAAAGACATCCGTCATCCCGCTTTCCCCTCTGCAGATCCCCTCCACATAGCCTCCTACCGACTGGGGAAGAGCCTCGTGCCCGACGGTGTAAAGGCCTCCATCTGCCGAAACCAGCCGGATATTGGCGAATCCGCACTTCTCCTTCAGCTGCTCATAGACTCTCTGACGGGCTTCCTCCGTCAGTTCCGGCGTCTCCGACAGGAAATCCGCCGTATACCGCACTTCCTCAAACACTCTGGTCAGTTCCGTCTTTACCGCAGTCTGGGACTGGTCGTTGACATCCGCAAGGTGTTCTGTCGTCATGTTGGTCATCAGATGATCGACACGTATTGAAAAATCATACAGGAACAGATAGATAAACACCAGAACGAGTATGACAAGCAGGATTACCGTTCTCACATGATTCCGGCTGACGCTGTTTTCCTTTTTCATATTTTTCCTCCTTGTTTCCTACAGGTCGCCATTTACGAATCAAGCAGCAGAAATATGTCAGGGATGGCCCCTTAAAAAACGATCTATGAGAGAACTCATTTGATGCCGGCAGCGTTTCTTTTATACACGAAAAAAGGCTTCAGTCAGATTAATCTGGCTGAAGCCCCAAACATATCGTAAGGTTTTAGCAGCTGGCTGCCCATACGGCCCTTTAGCTTTGCGTCGCTGCCTTTCGACAGTTTTGCCATTACTAATATAATAGATTCAGAACCCCGTCTTGTCAACCATAATTTTCCAGTTTTACCGGCTCATTTCGCTCTGCGGGCCTTTCTGGTTGTGCTCACGGATAATCATGTTCATTTCCTCTAAATCCGAGGTCGGCAGGTCGCCGGGGATGGTATTTTTTAAGGCACTGGCCGCGTTGCCGTAACGCACCGCCTCCATGCAGTCGCCGCCGCTGCTCAACAGTCCGTATAAGGCGCCCGCGATATAGGCGTCCCCGCTTCCGATCCGGTCCACCACGTCTATATTGCGGTAGGGCTCTTCCTCGTAATACTCATCTCTGGCCGCGTCGTAAATCACGGAGCCGAAGGTATGGCTCTTCGGGCTGTGCACCACTCTCTGGGTGGACGCCACAATGGAGATCGGGTACTCCTCTGTAAAGCTCTTCATCATCTCCCTGGCTGTTCCCGTCTTCTGAAAGGTCAGCCGGGCGGTGTCTTCCGAGCAGAAGAAAATATCCACATAGGGAAGAATCTGCTCGATGCACTCTCTCGCTTCCTCTCCCGTCCATAGATTCCCGCGGAAATTCACATCGAAGGAAATGATGGTGCCGGTGGATTTGAACCTGCGGATCATGTCAACGGCGGTCTTTCTCGTGTTTTCACACAGAGCCAGGGTGATTCCCGTCGTGTGGAAACAGGTTGCCGCACGGTACATGTCCTCCGGGAACGAGTCCACGCTGATGCTGTAAAAGGAGCTGTTCTTTCTGTCGTAAATAACCTTCGGTTTTCTGGGATGGGCGCCGTATTCATAGTAATAGAGGCCCAGTCTCGCATCGGAGCTGTGGTCATAGACAAAGAAATCATCGCTGATTCCGTAGGAACGCACTTTATTTTTTACGAAATTGCCCATGTCATGGGATGGAAGCTGGGTCACCACGCCGGTGTGAAGTCCTAAAAGGGCCGCGCCGACTGCGACGTTTAACTCTGCTCCGCCCACCTGCTTCTGAAATGAATCACCGCGCACCAGGCGCTCCACTCCGGCCGGAGATAAACGCAGCAGCAGTTCGCCTAAACTTAACAAATCAAATGGTCTGTCACTCATGATCGATCTTCCTCGCTTCTAAAAAGGGGCCATTCTGCAAAAGCTTATAAAAGCTGATTAGAATGACCCCGCTGTCTTAATTATCTCTGTACACGTCCTGAGCCGTCTCCGCCTGCAAGGCTTTCAACGTCTTCTCTTGTAACCAGGTTGAAGTCGCCAGGGATGGTGTGCTTTAATGCTGAAGCAGCTACCGCATACTCCAGTGCACTCTTATAATCCTTGCCGTCAACCATGCCGCAGATCACGCCGGCTGCAAAGGAGTCGCCGCCGCCTACACGGTCTACGATTGGTGTGATGTGGTACTTTCTGGAGTGATAGAACTCACGTGTTGCGCCGTCCATGATGCAGGCTGACCAGCCGTTATCGGAAGCGGAATGGCTCTCACGTAAGGAGCTGATAACATACTTGAAGCCGAACTTGTCGATCATCTGATTGAAGATGTCAACATAGCCCTGTAACTCCAGCTCGCCGGAGGTTACGTCGGTGTTGCCCGGCTTGAAGCCGAGAACCTTTTCTGCATCCTCTTCGTTGCCGATGCATACGTCAACGTACTGCATTAAATTTGTCATGACCTTCTGAGCCTTCTCGGAAGACCATAATTTCTTACGGAAGTTCAAGTCTACGGAAACAGTAACTCCGTGAGCCTTGGCAGCCTTGCAGGCCGCTTCTGTCAGTTCAGCCGCAGAATCGCTGACTGCCGGTGTAATTCCTGTGAAATGGAACCAGTCAGCGCCCTCGAAGATCTCATCAAAATTGAAATCAGCTTCAGTTGCTGTGGAAATAGAAGAATGAGCTCTGTCATAAACAACCGTAGACGCTCTCATGGCGGAACCGGTCTCTAAGAAGTAGATCCCCAGTCTCTCGCCGCATCTTGCGATGTGCTTTGTGCATACGTTATACTTTCTCAGTGCCGCTACTGCGCATTCACCGATCGGGTTCTTCGGAACTGCTGTCACAAACTCTGCGTCATGGCCGTAATTAGCCAGGGAAACTGCTACGTTTGCCTCGCCGCCGCCGTAATTTACGTCAAATTCATCTGCCTGGATAAACTTCTCATTGTTCGGGGTAGATAATCTTAACATGATTTCGCCCATTGTTACTACTTTTGCCATTATTTAATCTCCTTTTTCAATCCATTTTCTGATTTGATGCCAGTGCTGGTGCATGGCGTATTTACGCCGGGAGGCACCAGGTATTGTCTTAAGCGCGTGCTGCCGCAACTGCCTTTACAAATTCCTGAGCCTTTGCTGTAACTGCCGCGAAGTCGCCTGTCTTGGCGCCCTTTGTCAGGCTGCTGCCGGTTCCTACTGCGTAAGCGCCTGCCTTGATCCACTTGTCCACGTTGTCCACGTCAACACCGCCGGACGGCATGAATTCGCCCTGAGGAAGCGGGCCCTTGAAGGAGCTGATGGCTGCCGGTCCCATGATGTTGCCCGGGAAGATCTTGATAACGTCACAGCCGCACTCTAATGCGGTGATCGCCTCGGTTGGTGTCATAACGCCTGGAAGCATCGGGACTCTGTAGCGGTTGCACATTCTGATGGTATCTGCGTTTAAGCCAGGGCTTACAACGTAGTTGGCGCCTGCCAGAATAACGGCTCTTGCTGTCTCCGGATCGAGTACAGTACCTGCGCCGATAACAACGTCTTTGTTATCTCTATATTTTTCAGCCATCTTCGCGATGAATTCAACCGGGTTGCCTTCATCCATGGTCATGGTAATCTCAATAAAGTTAATGCCGCCTGCGATGATGGCGTCAACCACTTTCTCGCCCTGCTCCAGATCCTTTGCACGAACAACGGCTACCAGGCAGTCTTCTTTCATCTTTGCTAAAACCTGTTCTTTTTTCATGATTGCTCTCTCCTTCTTATTCGCATATACGAATGTCTTTCATAATTGCGATTCTTATACTTGAATATTAATCGTTTCTCTTCATTTTGTCAACAGGTAATCTTTATATTTTTCCAAGAAACCCTAACAGTCTTGAAACCTCCTGTCCTTTTGCCGCGACAAGGGCTCCCAGCGCCTCGTAATCCTCGGTCGGCTTGTATAAGCTGGACACGCTGATCGCTCCCAGACAGGAACCATCCCGGTCGAACACGGGGGCACCCACACACTGCATGTGCTCTTCCATCTCCCGCGCATCGAACGCGTACCCGCGCTCCCGGACCTTCTCCAGCTCCTTCAAAAGCGATTCTCTTCCCAGTATCGTCCGATCCGTATGCCTGACAAATTTAATCCTGTTTATCACCTGCTCTCTCGTCTCCTCGTCACTGTATGCAAGAATGACCTTTCCCAGCGAGGTGCAGTACATGGGATTCTTCGAGCCGACCGTCGCCGTGGTAATGATCGGGTTTTCCGGCTCAAACTTGCATATGTAGACAACGTGGTGGTCGGAAGGGATTCCGAAAAACACGGTCTTGCCCACTTCCTTTGAAAATGCCTTGAGCACCGGTTCAATCGTGCTGATAAAATCCAGATTATTCGTATAGTTAATTCCAATGCGGTAGGCCATCAGCCCGATGGTATAGCTCTGCTTCTGCCCCCTGGCCACATTGACCATCCCCATCTCGGCCAGCGTCGTCACAATATCGTAGGCGCTCGTCTTCGGGAGCTTCAGCTTCTCGCAGAGATCATCGAGCGTCGCTCCCTCCGGTGTTCTGGAAATCATCTTTAAAATTTCCACGGTTCTCTGTGTCGTTCTGTTCAGTTTCATGTTATGCCTCCGTTCTTACTCCTCTAGTATACCTCCCCGGGCCTTTAAAAGGCAATATGAAATGCTCTCCTACGAAGTATTTGTAAGTATTTACAAAAATATAACACGTTTCTATGCAAAATGTCAAAATGATTATGCTACGCCCAAATTCTTGTGGGGAGGGGGAGGCGGGGAAGAGGACAGACTTCTTGTTTCCTCGGCGGCAGGAACTAAAGCCGGAAGGCAGGAAAAAAGGGCGGATCGCGCAAATTACGGAGAACTCCTGAAGGACTTCTCCTCCATGTGCACTTGAAATCTGGCTTGGAGGCCAGATTTCACCACCCTTTTTTCCTGCCTTCCGGCTTAAGTTCCTGCGAGCCTCGGAAAAGGAAGCCTGCCCTCTTCCCCGCCTCCCCCTCCCCACAAGAATTTGGGCTGTGTACTGGCTGCTCCGGAAAAAAAGCAAAAACAGAAGCAAAAACAATACTATTTCATAAATATAAAACACTAAAACCTCCAACACACCAGCGGGTCTGCCATCCTGGCTCCCGAGGTACACAGCCCCGCGCCATTGCGTCAGGCCCAGGCTGCGGGCGGATTGGGGTGGGAGCGCTATGGTTATTCCAGTGTGCCGGCATCTGGATACGAATCATAAGAAAGTCCGAGCCTGGCGAACGCGCCCGTATTTGGCGTGTACGACAGGTTCGGACTTTCTTATGGTGAGTAGGAAGCAAGACGGACACGGAATAACCATAGCGGTCCCGCCCCGATCCGCCCGCAGCCTGGGCCTGACGCAATGGCGCGGGGCGTTACTCCCCATCACTTAACGGAGCCCAGCATTCCTTCTACGAAGCTTTTCTGCATGATGAAGAAAATCGCTGCGGTCGGGAAGGTCGCCGTTACGATGGCTACCATGATCATTCCAAAGTCCGGTGTGTAAGCGGAGTTCATGGCGGATATGATCAGGGGCAGGGTCATCTTGTCGTCGGTCTGAAGGGCAACCAGCGGCCATAAGTAGCTGTTCCAGATGTTCATAAAGGTGATAATGGTGGCCGCCGCAAAGGTCGAACGCATGACCGGGCAGTAAATGAGGAAAAAGGACTTCATTTCTCCCAGTCCGTCTACCCTGGCAGCCTGAAGGATTTCCTTCGAGAAGGACTTCGTGTTCTGACGGAAGAAAAAGATCAGGAACGCGGTCGCCATGGACGGCAGAATGACAGATAAAAATGTGTTAAGCAGTCCCCATTTTGCAAACATACGGTAGCGGGGTATTAGAAGCGTTGCCATAGGTACCATCATGGACATCAGAAGGAGCGCCATGACCTTATCCTTGATCCGGCTCTTATAAATCTCAAATCCATATCCGGCCATGGCGGCTACCAGGACCGTTAGGACCGTGGCGATTACCGTAATGATCATGGAATTCTTGATGCCAGTCACAATATTCGTCGTGGTAAACAGCGTGTGAATGTTTGTAAACAACTGGTTACCCAGCATCATCCTGCCGCTTGTGATATCGACGGAGGCATTGGTCGCACTGATGATCATCCACAGAAACGGGAAGATGGACAGAAAAGACGCAATGCATAAGAATACGTATTTTGCTGTTTTTTTAATCATTTTTCTTCCCTCCCGTCACTTTAAACTGGATTGCTGTGAGAACGACAATCATCAGGAGAATCGCATAGGAAACCGCGGATGCGTATCCGAAGTCGGGCGTGTATTTAAAGCAGAGATTGTAGATGTACTGTGACATCGTAATCGTCGCGTTGCCCGGTCCTCCCTGGGTTAAGTTTACTACCTCGTCAAACAGCTGGAGTGTTCCGCTGATCGACGTGATGCTGGTAAACAGAATAATCGGCTTTAACAGCGGCGCCGTAATGGAAAAGAACTTCTGGACCACATTGGCTCCGTCGATCTCCGCAGCCTCGTAAATCTCGGGATCGATATTCTGAAGCGCGGATAAAAAGAAGATCATGTTGTATCCGGTCCAGCGCCAGGTGATTGCGATAATGATCGTAATCTTCCCCCAGAAGGCGTCCGTCAGCCAGTGGATCGGCGACTGGATCACATGAAGTGTCATCAGCATCTGATTGATAAAACCGCTGTCGGAGAAAAGGCTCTTAAAGAGGACCGCATAGGCTACCAGAGAGGTAACGCACGGAAGAAAGATCGCAATGCGGAAGAAGCTGCGGCATTTCAGTTTCTTATCGTTTAAGAGCACTGCGTACAGCATGGCCAGAAAAAGCATGACCGGCACCTGGACAATCAGGTAGAGAAATGTATTTTTTACTGAGGACAGAAATATGGGATCGACCAGAAGCCGTTTATAGTTAGCCAGCCCACAGAAATGGAGATTCATCCCCATTCCTGTCTGAAATGAATTGGCTAACGCTCCTATCATGGGATAAAAGCAGAATATCACTATAATCAGCGTGCCGAAACCAATGAATAACCATCCCTTTATAACGCTGGATATTTTCTTACTATTCATTGTTTTCCTCCCAAAGGTCTTACCGGGCCTGTGCTTCCGCCTGAACCTGCATGCTCTTCATGGCGGCGTCGATGTCCTCGCCCTGCAGGATTTTCTGGATTTCCGCCATCACGATATCCTGGAACGCATAGGTATAGGTACCATAGTTTACATTCGGAATTTCTTTTGTAATGGAGGCAATCTCCTGGTAAATCTTCTGGTTGCCGAAGAACGGAATTTCTTTATTATAGACATCGCTCTCCTGAGACGGTAAATACGTTCCTACGATTCCCTTCTCATCCAGCAGCTGGTTGTAAAGCTCTTTGTTCTCGCCGAAGGTGGTTTTTAAGAAATCCAGGGCGATATCGGAATTTTCAACGCCGTTTAGGATGTACCAGCTGCCGCCGCCTAAGTTGGAAGCATTGGTTGCATTGGGAACGCTGTCCAGTCTCGGGATCTTTGCAACTCTCCACAAGCCATCCTGACCTTCCCCTTTCATAATAGAAGGAGTAAACCAGCAGCCCTTCAGCTGAAATGCCACTTCGCCTTTATTCACGCCTTCCAAAAGGCCCGCCCAGCCGCTGTACGTTCTGACCAGATCGTCATCGGTGATGGTCTTGATGATTTGCAGGCATTCCTTGAGCGCGGCGTTGTTCTCCATGTTCGGAGTCGTTCCGTCCTCTTTCGTGAACCAGGTTCCGGCAGACTGCATGGTCAGCTTCATTAACTCAATGTCGCTCGGGTCCAGGGAAATCATCTTCTTTCCTGTGGCCTCTTTGATCTTTCTGCCCATCTCGATAAATTGCGACCAGGTTAAATCCTGCATATCTTCTTCGGTATATCCCGCCTGCTCGATCATGTCCTTGCGGTAGTAGATGACAGCGGCTCCGTTGTCCCACGGAATGCCGTAGGATTTCCCCTCCAGCGTCATCGGTCCCTTTTTATATGCGGCAAAATTGTCGTAATTAATCTCGGAAGTCAGATCCATAAATGCTCCCGGATACGATTTTAAGAAGGACTGAATCCGGTAATCCTCGATGGGAACCGCGTTCGGAAGGCCCTTTAAGGAGCCTGATCCCAGGCCGGTGTTCAGCTTCTGTACCACATCATTCTGGCCGACCTCCACGATGTTGATCTCCACATCCGGATGATCCGTCTCGTAGATTTCCTTCGCCATCTCCAGCGCGGCAATATTGAATTCTTTATCCCATGCCCAGAAGGTCACCGTCTTTTTGTCCCCCGAGGAGGTGCCGGCAGCTTCCTGTTTCGTCGTCCCCTCCCCGGTCTGCGTTCCCGCGTTGTCAACCGGCGCCTTGCTCCCACAAGCAGTCAGGCTGGCAGCCAGCGCTACTGCTGCCGCAAACAAATACATTTTTTTCATCTCTGTCTTCTCCTTTTCTATATGATGCCTTTATTTTATCGTTATAACTCACAAAAATATCGTATTTTATTTGGAATAATACAGCATCATGTGATCAAATCCAGACGAAGGCAAAAGAAAAAAAGTACTTTTTTATAATTTTGGTAATTTTTTCAGGTGATAAGGAAGTCTCAGGCTGACCGAAGTGCCGGTTCCGATCACACTGTGTATGGTCACGCCGTACTCCTCCCCGTAGATCAGCCGGAGCCTTTCATGGACATTGGGAATGCCGATTCCGGTCAGATGGCGTCTCCTGTCGCTGCTCAGCAGGTCCGCCGTCTCCTCCTGTGACATGCCGTCTCCCTCGTCGATAATTTCACAGATCAGGTCATCCCGCTGCTTCTTTGCAAAGATCCGAATCTTCCCCTCCTTCTTATTCTGGAATGCATGGAAAAAGGCGTTCTCGATAAATGGCTGCAGAATCAGCTTGGGCACCATGCATTCCATGCCCTCCTCTGCCAGGAAATACTCCACCTCGATGCGGTCGCCGTACCGCACCTGGTTGATAAACACATACTGCCGGACCAGATCGATCTCCTCCCGCAGCGTGATCTCCTCCTCCATGTTTCCGATCGTCTTCTTTAAAATGGCGATCAGCGCATTGATGGTATCCGAGGCCTTCTCCGTGTTGTTCTCCCAGGTAAGATACTTGATGGAGGCCAGCGTATTATACATAAAATGCGGGTTGATCTGCATCTGCAGCGCCTCAATCTCCAGACGCCGCCCCCGCTCCTGCTCCTCCATCAGCTGTTTGACGTAGCTGTCAATCTCATCCACCATCCGGTTGTAGACATCAGCCATCTGCCTCACCTCCGAGTTGCCTTTCACAGGGCTCACCTTTTCGAATCTGCGGTTTTTAAACGTTTCCAATTGCTGGATGAAGAAGTTAAGGGGCGATACGATGCGGCGCATGATGAGGAATACCACGGCGATGGCCGTCCCCGTGATCAGAAAGCCGGTTACAAGGATGTTGCGGCGGACTCCCGCGTAGGATTTTAAGAGGGCCGCTTCCTCCACCGTGTTGACCATGTACATATCCAGCTCCGGTATGTAACCCGATATCACAATCTCCGGTTTATGGTTCTCCTTTACGGTCCGGTATGTGTCTCCGTTCTCCCTCATCGAACGGACCAGCGAGAGCAGCTTCGTCTCCTCGCTTCCCAGACTGTCTTTTACATTGCCCGACACAATCTGGCCGTCGGAAGACAGGATTACCATGCGGCTGCCCTCCGGAACGGCCTCGCTGAACATCTGATAGAACTCCTCCTCGGGAATCGTAATGTAGGCTGTGGCAAAGCTTTCGCTGGATGACGGAAGAAACAGCCGCCGTGCTGCTATCACGCATTTCCTGTCCTTAAAATCATCGGTAATGCCGTGGTCCTGATACGTATACTGGAGCCTTCTGCTGGTCTCGCTGATCTTCAGGGAGCAGGGCATGGTCTCTATCTCTTCCACCGGAACCGAGATCCTCTCCCCTGTGAAGGAAAACGCGCTGCCCTGATTGCTGACCGCGACCAGGTTCTGAGCCGTACCGGAAGGCACGGAATCGTGGTAGACCTTCAGAATGTCGTACGTCTTAATAAATTTCTCCGTGCCGCAGGAGTCGGCGGCGAGAAAGTAATTCTTCAAAGCCGGTTTCGTCTCCAGGAGCCTTAAGAGCATTAAATAGGAGTTGTTGTTTTCTTCCACCTTTTTCTTGATGTTGTCCATCAGCTTGGCATTTAAAAAGGTGGACGACTGGATGAAGAGATTCTTCGTGATCCAGTCCGAGCTGGCGATGGTGCAGAAATTAGTCAGGACAATGCTGCTCACCACTACCAGAGAAAGCTTGAAAAAGGTACCCCACCGAATCTGACTCTTCATAGTTTTTCCCCCTGCCGCTTCGCCCGGTTCCGATATGTATGCGGAGAGTAGCCGGTCTGCTTCTTAAAGACCTTTCCAAAATAGCTCTGGTCCGTATATCCGATTTCCTGCGCAATCTCCGACAGGGAAAGCTCTGAGGCGGCAAGCAGCTCTTTCGCCTTTTCCACCCGGACCGAGTTTAAGAATTCATTGATTCCCTGCCCCATGTGAGAGGAAAAGTACGAGGAGAGGTACGAATAATTCATGTTAAAATCCGCAGCCAGAGTCTTCAGCGTCACCGGTTCGCTGTAATGCCGGTACAGATACTCCGTGATCCTCAAATAAAGGCCGCTCCCCCTCGCCTCCTCCGTAATCTGCCCGATCTCCTGATAGATGGCGGCAATGGCCCCGATGAGCCCCTCCAGGCTGTCGGTGGTGCCGATGGCCGTCAGGAAGGACAGCTTGCGCTCCTCCAGCTGGGGCGGGCAGAATTCATTTTCATTCAATTCAAAAATCGTGTTATAGAGCGTACTCTCCATCAGCTTCTTCACAGCCATCTCGCTGACCGCCATGCCCCGCAGAGAGCTTAAGTACTCCACCAGCACGGCTCCCGCGGTTCCCGCCTTCTGCTGGCGCACCAGATCGCACACGGTTTTCTGATCCAGAGCCGGAAGCTGCAAAATCCCGGTCTCTCTCAGATCGAGATAATCTTTCCGGCTGTCGAAAAACCGGTAGGAGAACAGCTCCGAGAGCTTCTGTGCCTCCGCCTCCAGCGAGACGCCCTTTTCATAGGGCGGGCTGATAATCATCTCGATGTTGCGCAGATAGGCGGTGCCCTGCCCGGTCATCGTGCGCAGCTTCCCGTCAAACATTTCCGGGTAAAAGCAGCCGATCGTGTAGATGTACACCTGGCTTTTTTTCAGTATAAAGCTGTCAAGATAGAACCGCCCAAACGCTTCCTTTATCATCTCCTCCATGTGGCCGATGGTAAGCTCCTGCTTGTTGGTCGCCCCCTGGAGGATTTTCCCGGGCTGTATGGCGATCAGATAATAGGTGGTGCAGGCGTCCCCCTGCTCCGGACACGCTTCCTCTCCGCCGCTGCCCCCGTGATCCTTGGCATGGATGACCCCCTTCTTTCTGCCTAAGAGGCGGAGCGCCCTAAGCAGATAGTCGGATTCCAGCTCCGGTTTCAGGATGTAATCAAACACGCCATATTTAAATGCACTTTTGACGTATTCAAAATCCTGGTATCCGCTCAGAATGATCGTGGACACCTCCGGATACTTTAGATTTACGGCGCGCAGAAGCTCCAGCCCGTTCATCCGCGGCATCATGATGTCGCAGATCATCATGTGGGGCAGACTCTGTTCCAGAAACTCCAGCGCCTCCTCCCCGTTCGTCACTTCCCCGATGATCTCGAATTCATCGCTCTCCTGTTCGATGATGTAGCGCAGCGCCTTTCTGACCAGCAGCTCGTCCTCCACGATCAGAATTTTACATTTATCACACTCGTATCCCATTTCCCGTATTCCTCCCTGTACTTTCCCATAATGGTTACCCGCACGTACTGCGCAGGAGTCACCGCGGCATTCAAACACCCGCATTTTGCGGAAATATCCCTGCTTTCTAGTATAACTCCTGTAAGTATTTACAAACAACCACGGTTCTTGTACAGAATTTGTTAAAATTATATTCTGGGGATTGTAATATTTATCAGATGATTGTATAATAAAAACAATATGTAAATACTTACATTTTCCAAGGAGGTGATGTTTTGAATATCTACGATGTTTCAGAACGGGCTAACGTTTCCATCGCAACCGTTTCCCGTGTCATCAATGGAAATCCCAATGTCAGTGAGAAGACGCGGAACCGGGTTCTGGCGGTGATGGATGAACTTGGCTACACGCCTAATGTCTTTGCCAGAAGCTTAGGGCTTAACACCATGCGCACCATCGGCATCATGTGCGCGGATTCCTCTGATCCCTGGCTGGCCGGCGCCATCTACTATCTGGAGCAGGAGCTGCGCCGCAACGGATACGATTCCCTCCTCTGCTGCAGCGGCTACTTGCCTGAGACGAAAAAGAAGTATTTGGAGCTGCTGCTCTCCAAGCGGGTGGATGCCGTCATTCTGGCCGGTTCCCACTACGTGGAGGCCAGGCAGAAGGATAATGCCTATCTCATAGAGGCCTCAAAGGAGCTTCCCATCATGCTGGTCAACGGCTGTCTCGACGGCAAACAGATCTACAGCACGGTATGCGACGACCGGACCGCGGTCTATGAATCGGTCACCAGGCTGATCCGGTCCGGCCGTACTTCCGTCCTCTATCTGTACGCCGGCAGTTCCTACAGCAATCTGCAGAAGCTGGCCGGCTATCACGATGCCTGCGCGGCAGCCGGCTTGAATATCCGCGACGATCTGGTACGCATCTGTCCCAAGGATTTAGACGGCACGGAAGAACTCCTGCGTTCTCTCGCCTCCGCCGGTTTGAAATTCGACGCAGTCTTCGCCGCCGAGGATATCATGGCGGTGGGCGCTGTCAAATATGCAAATAAGACCGGAATCAAAATTCCGGAAGAAATGAATATTATCGGGTATAATAACTCTATTCTGTCCCGCTGCACCGATCCGGAGCTGACGACCGTCGACAACAAGGTGGAATCGCTCTGCACCACCACGGTCACTACGCTGATGAAGGTCCTGGGCGGCGGAAACGTTCCGGTGAAAACCACCATCTCGGCAGAGCTGATCAAACGAGGCACTACTGATTTTTGAGGTACTACTGATTTTTAATGAATGCAACAAGATTTCCCCGCCTCTGCAGGTGATGGGATTCATTGTATAAAGAAGCAAAAAGGAGGATTTTATCATGAAACAGTTTATGGACAAAGAATTTTTACTGTCTACGGATGCGGCCAGGGACCTCTTCCACAACTATGCAGAAAAAATGCCTGTCGTGGATTACCACTGCCACATCAATCCGCAGGAAATTTACGAAGACCGTAAGTTTGACAACATCACTCAGGTATGGCTGGGAGGTGACCATTATAAGTGGCGTCAGATGCGTTCTAACGGCGTAGAAGAACAATACATCACCGGAGATGCTAACGACCGTGAGAAATTCCAGAAATGGGCGGAGACTCTGCCGAAGCTGATCGGCAACCCGCTGTACCACTGGAGCCATCTGGAGCTTCAGAGATATTTCGGCTTCACAGGATATTTAAACGGCGACACCGCAGAGGAAGTGTGGAACTTATGCAATGAAAAGCTCAGCCAGGATTCCATGAGCGTCCGCAATCTGATCCGTCAGTCCAACGTGACCCTGATCTGTACCACCGATGATCCGGCCGATACGCTGGAGTGGCATCAGAAACTGGCCGCGGATGATTCCTTTGAAGTGAAGGTGCTTCCGGCCTGGAGACCGGACAAGGCCATGAACATTGAGAAAGTGGATTTTGCCGCTTACATGGCGAAGCTTTCAAAGGCCGCAGGCATCGAAATCACCGATTTTGCCTCCTTAAAGCTGGCGCTTAAGAACCGTATGGAATTCTTCGCCTCCAGAGGATGCAGCGTATCCGACCACGCGCTGGAATACGTGATGTACGTTCCGGCCGATCCGGTTGAACTGGATACCATTTTCGCAAAGGGACTGGCCGGCGGACCGGTTACCCGCGAGGATGAATTAAAGTATAAGACTGCATTCATGCTCTTCGTGGCAAAAGAATACAATCGCATGGGTTGGGTCATGCAGCTTCACTATGGCTGCAAGCGCGACAACAACGCGATGATGTATGCAAACCTCGGACCGGACACCGGCTTCGACTGCATCAACAACTACGCTCCATCCGCTCAGATGGCCGATTTCTTAAATGCGCTCAGTGCAACAGACGAGATCCCGAAGACGATCATCTACTCCTTAAACCCGAATGACAACGCCTCCATCGGCACCATCATCGGCTGCTTCCAGAGCCAGTTCCCGGGCAAGATCCAGCAGGGTTCCGCCTGGTGGTTCAACGACCACAAGACAGGCATGACCGAGCAGATGACTTCTTTGGCAAACTTAGGCTGCCTCGGCAACTTCATCGGCATGCTGACAGACTCCAGAAGCTTCTTATCCTACACAAGACATGAGTATTTCAGAAGAATTCTCTGCGAACTTGTGGGCGGCTGGGTAGAAAACGGAGAGTATCCGGACGATCAGAAGGCTTTGAAGGAGATTATCGAAGGTATTTCTTATAATAATACGGTGAAGTATTTCGGATTTGATTTATAAATTCAGAGCATGAAGCTTAGAGCATGTTTGAAAAAGGAAGCTTACGCGTTGGCAGACAGTGTCTGCGGTGCGTAAGCTTCCTTTTTTATGTTTTACGTTTTATGTATGGATTCATTACGAAATTGCCTGAAGCTCCCTCACACGACTCATCTGCCTCTGCAGCAATCCGGTTCCGCGTTCATACATCTCCATGGTCTCATAGCGTCTGTATTCACATTCCAGAGTCTGGAGAACCGCCATATAGATATCATACCACAGCGCCCGGCGTTCCTCGGTTTCTGTAAGCGTCTCTTTCCCATATCCAGCCATAAATTCTCTGTTGCTGCCGAATGTCCGGAATCCCACTTCCAGCAGCGGATCGCCCCACAGGCTTCTCTCCCAGTCGATGATTCCAGTCACGTGTTCTCCGTCTGTGAAGATGTTTCCGGCCCAGATATCCCAGTGCACCAGGCGGGGTTCTGTCACCTCTTCGAAAAACCGGCGGTCTTTTTCCAGACGCTCCCGGATCTCGCTGACGGGCAGCTTCAAATCAACCGCTCTCGTCTCCGCGTCACAGAGGCCCATATCCATCATCCTTTTAAAAACGGGATACCACGCATCCCCCTGGCATTCCGTCTGTCCCGGAAGGCCGAAACGGGAGCAGGTAATCTCATTGATTCTGCGGTTTATCGCACCGGTCTCCCTCATGAGCGCATGTACGGTTTCCTCCGACAGCTCCTGACTCTGTGAATAGAGACTGTTTCCCCTCCGTTTCTCCATAAAGAAGTAGAAGGACGAACAGATACTCCTGCTGTCATCATAACCATATATCTCGGGAACCGGAATGAGCGGGTCTGCCGCCGCCCTCTTCATGGCTTCCACCTCGGCAAACATGATATTTTTTTCGTAGGCCATCACGGGGATGCCTTCTGGGGGCGCCACTTTTAAGATTACACGTCTTCCGCTCTCAAATATCACTTCGTATGCCACATTGAAGTAGCCTTCCGTCAACTCCTCATATTCCTTCAGAGGATCATCTGGGAAATACTTCTCTGCCATCTTCCGAATCGTCTCTCTGCTCTGTTTATTCTTTGTCAGGCTCTCCAAATCCCATTTTCCTCCCTGAAATCTCCCATGAAACAAGGAACTCTGCAATCAGATCGATGCAGCCTTCCACATCCTTTTCATCAGCCATCTCGGCCGGATGGTGCATGTAGCGGAGCGGAATCGACACCAGCACAGTGGGAATTCCTTCTCCGGCAAAATGAATCTTGTCCGCGTCGGTATAGCTCAGTCTGCTGGCTGCCTCCGTCTGCACTTTCACTCCAATTCTGGAAGCGCATTCCCTCATCTTACGGTTCAGCCGTTTGGAGACGATGGGGCTGTTGCAGAGTACCGGACCCCCGCCTAAGGTTACCTCGCCGGAATCTGCGGCGTTCATGCCGATACAGTCGCTGGTATACGTCACGTCCACCACCACAGCCAGATCCGGTTTAACGCGGCAGGCCGTCCAGTACGCGCCGTTCTTCGTGGTCTCTTCCCCCACGGTAGCCGCGCTGTACACGCCGCAGTCGCATCCGCGCTTCCGGGCCTTTTTGAAGGCCTCCATAATAATAAATACGCCGAGCCTGTCATCCAGCGCCCGGCTTAAGAAACGGCCTCCCGCCGCCTTGCAGAATCCGGTGTCCAGCACAACGGGCGCGCCGGGTTCCACCAGTTCATACGCTTCTTCCTTCGAATCCACGCCGATATCGATCAGAAAATCCGATGTCTTCAGGCCGCCTTCCTTTTTAAAGAAATCACGGTACGATTCCACAACACCGTATACCGGTCCCCGCTCTGTCATCACCTTGACACGGTGGCCCGGATAGGTGGCCGGAACGATCCCGCCGCGGTCGATCACCTGGAGACGTCCCTGCTCGTTTACCGTCGTCACCATGAGGCCGATCTCGTCCAAATGGGCCGTCATCAGGATCCTGAAATCCCGGTCCGGACCCAGCACGCATACGGTATCCCCAATATCGTCGGTCCTCACCTCGTCGGCCAGTGGTTCCATATATTTTCTGATGACGGCCTGTCCCTCTTCCTCATAGCCGGATACCGTCACCGCATCTAAAAGCTCTTCCAAAAATACTTCGTCTGTCATCTCTATTCTGTCCTTCCCAGTCTTTTTACACTTTCTCTGATCACCAGCTTCGCGGGGATAAGTGTCTGAATGGAGATCTCTCTGCCGGTCAGAATTCGCTCCGCCAGGACTAAAACCGCCTGTTCGCCCATAAAATCCATGTACAGGTGGACGGTAGTCAGCGGAGGCACCAGATACTTTGCTGCGGGGATATCGTTGTATCCCACCACGCTGATATCCTCGGGAATTGCAAGTCCATCTTCGTGAACCGCCTTGTAACAGCCGATGGCAAGGGAATCGTTGGCCACAAACACCGCCGTCGGCCGGTCCGGAAGCTCCAGCAGCTCCTTCATCATCTGATATCCATACTTGGGCGTGTAGCCGCCGATCTTTACATACTCCTCGTGAAACAGGCCCTCCTGCTTCATGAAGCGCTGATAGGCGTAAGTCCGGTTGTCCACCACCTCCGCGCCATCCGAGTCCGTCTCGTATCCGCCGATAAAGGCAATCTTTTCATGGCCCTGATCCATCAGGTATTTCATCACCTTCAGAACAGACCGCTCGATATCGTGGATAACGGAATCGAATTTCTCCGTATCGGGTACCGCGTCCGCGAAGACCGTAGGCTTCTGATACGACTCGATCCGTTCCATCATGGACTGACTGAACGTCCCCAGGCAGATGATTCCGTCCAGGACCGATAAGTCCTCTTTCGTATCGCTGCTGTTAATCCGGTACTTCTTGTATCCCTCTTCCGCCAGCTTCTTCTCAATAGCCACACGGACAGAGAGATAATACGTATCCTCCAGCTCCTCTTCCAGAGAATAGGAATAAAGGACGCCGATTTTCAGCTTCCTCTTTCTCTTTTTCTTATCCTTTACCTGGTAATCCAGCTGTTCCGCAACCTCGAAAATCCGTTTTCTCGTCTCATCCTGCACATTCAGTGTCTCATCGTAATTCAGGACTCTGGAAACCGTGGCGATGGAAACTCCCGCTTTCTCCGCAATATCCTTGATCGTAGCCATAACGTTATTCCCCTCTTATCCCCCATAAAAGTCAAAGATCACGGCAGGCCAATGTCTTACAACGTGTTCCTGCCGTGATACTAGTGCCGCCGGACCTAGTGCCGTTTCTGAAGACCTCACTAAGTGTTTTTAGTATACCTCGAAGATTTACGAATTGCAAGCCTCCAAAAGCTCTTCAAAGGATTTCAAATGGTACGCCGCAAGCTCGCAGTCCGATGCGTCGCCGATCCCGGCGCCATCCATGCCTCCGGCCTTGGCGGCCATGAGACCGGCTCTGGCGTCCTCCACCACGAGGCAGTCTTCCGGCTTCTCATGGATCAGCTTCGCGGCCAGCAGAAAGACTTCCGGGTCCGGTTTGGAATGGGTGATCTGATTGCCGTCCGAAACGGCGTCGAAGTAACCGTCAAGTCCCAGCTGTCCCAGGATGAAGCAGGCATTTCTGCTGGAAGAACCGATAGCCAGCTTTAGGCCTCTCTTTCTCAGTTCATCCATGGTCGCCTTCACCTCCGGCGCCAGATCCGCCGGTGACATGTTCTTAAGCAGTTCTTTGTAGATTTCGTTCTTTTCCGCCGTATAGCGTTCCTTCTCTTCTTCGCTCATGGCGCCGTCATATCTCTCGAGAATGATCTCAAAGCTTTCCATACGGCTCACTCCGCGCAGACGGTTGTTGATGGTCTCGTCAAAGTAGATTCCCAGCTGATCGGCTACCTGTTTCCACGCCTGATAGTGGTATTTGTCTGTATGGCAGATCACGCCGTCCAGATCGAAGATAATTCCGCGGTATTTCATAATTACACCCCCACATTTTCTTTCTTTGGTTCTGTTTTTTCCAGCTCTTCCTTCTTCTCTCCGGAGTAGTTGGATAAGATCACGGCCGCCAGAATCAGTACACAGCCGCCAATCATCCGCATCGTCACATTTTCATGGAGCAGGATTACGGAAAACAGGGTGCCGAATACGGATTCCATGGAGAGAATGATGGCCGCCTTCGTCTCATCCACATACTTCTGACAGTTTGTCTGAAGAAGGTACGTAAGCGCGGTACTCACTGCCCCCAAGTATAACACACTGAGCCAGCCTGTGGAAGTAGCATGTACAGAAAATTCTCCCTGCGCCGCCAGAAATACGGCAGACAGAAGAAATGCCGTTGCCATCTGTACTGTATTTAAAACCTTAACCCGGTATTTCGGTGCAAACTCGCCCGTCAAAAAGATCTGGAACGCAAAGCCCACGGCGCCCACCAGAGTCAGCGCGTCGCCGGCTCCCAGGGAGAGATTCCCGTTCAAAGACAGAATTCCCACTCCCACAATGGCCATGACGGCTCCCACGATTCCATTCATCCCTACCGTCTTCTTATAGACCAGGAAGGCGATAAACGGCACCATCACTACATTTGTGGCCGTTAAAAACGCGTTTTTCGACGGTGTCGTGTACTGGAGACCCACGATCTGCAGGGCAAATCCGGCAAACAGAGCGCATCCCATGAAGAATCCGGCCCGAATCTCTTCTTTTTTAATGTCTTTCATGCCGGGCAGAGAGATTCCGCCCAGGATTACGGTTCCCAGGAAGAACCGGAAGGTCATAATCTGGAACGGGGTCAGGCTCTCCAGCGCCATATCGCTGGCTACGAAGCCGCCGCCCCAGATCACGGTCACGAGGATCAGTCCGAATATTGCCAGATATTTCTTCATGACCGTCCTCCTGCTGCCGGGCCGGAGCCTTCCAGAACCATCGCCTCACCATTTATGCGAACCGACACCGGACCGCCCTCCAGTACTGTCACCGTCACGCTGTTGTCCGGCAGGACAGTAATCTCCATCTTGGATCCTCTGTGGTGCAGCTTAAAGGACAGGCCTTCCCACTCCTTCGGCATATGCGGACGGATATCCACGACGCCGTCTTCCGAAAATGACACGCCTGCAAAACCGAACACCACGGTCTGCCACACACCGCCTGCGTTGGCCGCGTGGATGCCTTCCCTCGTGTTCTTCTGTAAATCGGTCAGATCGATGAACGCCGCCCTCCTCAAATAGCGGTAGGCCTTCGTCTCATCGCCCACATGGAGTCCCATGACAGAATAGATGCTGGGGCTTAAGGAGGAGCCGTGAAGCGTCCGTTTTTCATAATACGTATAGTTCTTTCGCTTCGTCTCCTCGTCGAATTCTTCCCCGAGAAGATGGAGAAGCATTACCACATCCGCCTGTTTGATGATCTGGGTCTGCGTCTTTGGGACAGTCCTCAGAATCTCCGGGCGAATAGGCCAGTCGTTCTCATCGTAGGCCTCTATCGTCACTTCCTTCAGATCGAAGTATCCCTCGAACTGCTCCAGCAGGCCATTTTCCATACCCTTTGGAAGGTACATTTTCTCCCTGACGTGAGACCAGCTCTCCAGTTCCTCGTCCCGGATATTCAGGCGGGCCTTCAGCTCCTCATAGAGCCCCGTCCCGTCTTCCTTCCATTCCGTTAAAAGCTCCAGGACATAGCCTAAATTCCACCTTGCCAGGTAGTTGGTGTATAGATTGTTATCCACGGGTTCATGCCATTCGTCCGGCCCCGTGACGCGGCGGATCTCGTAGCGGTCCATCTTCCGGTTGTATTCGCACCGGCTGGCCCAGAATCGGGCTGTCTCGATCAGGATCTCCGCGCCTTTTTCACGCAGGAAACACCGGTCTCCGGTTATCTTCACGTAGTTGTAGATTCCATAGGCCACAGCGGCGGTCACATGGTGCTCGTAAACCGCCACGTAGCACCGGTAGCAGGTGCCGTCCGGTTCGATGGTCCAGTCCGGGCACTGCTCCGTGCCGTCGTCCGCCGATTCCCAGGGATACTGGGCCCCGCGGTAGCCATTCTTTGCCGCATTGGCTCTTGCCGCATCCAGAAGGCGGTACCGGTAATTTTCCAGATTCCTGGCCGTGTCCGGGAACACGCAGGCAAAGAACGGCAGCATGAACAGCTCCGTATCCCAGAACGCATGGCCTCCGTATTCCTCGCCGCTCAAAAGCTTGGCTCCCACGTTGACCCTGTCGTCGTGCTCGCTGCCCGTGCTCATCAGATGGAAGAGGGTAAAACGAACGGCGCGGTCCAGATCAAAATCGCCCCGGATCTCGATGTTGGCCTCATCCCACATGCGGGCGTACACCTCGATGTGGCGTCTCATCTCCGTCTCGAAGCCGTCGGCGGCAAAGCCTTTAATCTCGTCTCTTACACGGCAGTGAAGCTCATAATCCGGGACTTCGCGTTCCGTATAGACGGAGGCGTATTTTACCACCTCCACAGCCTTTCCCTCTTCCGCGTCAAAATCCTGAAATTCTACGGCGGTTTCGCCAAACGCCCCGAAGCTCCGGTTCTTCATCACGGGTCTGCCCCCGGCGTAGGCCTCCATAAGGCTTCCGGTTCCCACGCAGAGCTTCCGGTCTCTCGTCGTCACCTCCACATAGGCGCCTTTGTCGGTAAGCGGGCAGTTTGTGAGCAGCCTGGTATGCTTCACCTTAAAGCGAGGCGCATCGCAGAAGTTTATGACGGAGCCATCGATGATATTTTCCACCTCGATGATCCCGCTGTAGTTTAACGGTGTCACGAAGAGGCGGATTCCCATTCGGTGGACGTTAGCCCGGCTTACCATCCGGATTCCCTCCACCTCGGTCCTCCTCCCCTTCTTATCTTCCAGGACAAACCGTTTGGCCAGCAGCGCGTGCTTCATATCCAGAGCCCTGGAAAATTCCAGGACTCTGCACGTCTCAATGCCGATCAGCTCCTTCTCCACATAGAGCTTTATCCCCAGCCAGTCCGGTAAATTGGCCAGTTCTCTCATGAAGGTCTCCGATTTATCAAAAACGCCGTTAATATAGGTACAGGGAATACTCTTTGCCGCCCGTTCCTCGTAGGCGCCTCTCGTTCCCAGATATCCATTGGAAAGGCAGAAAAGGCTTTCGTATTTTAAATTCTCCTCCGGATCGTAATGATCCTCGAGGATCATCCACGAGTCATCGCTTAAGTAATTCCTTATGTGTTCTGAAAATCGCTCTCTTATCACGTCTTTTCCACGCTTCCTTCCTTTAATCCAGATATTTTATTTTCGACTGTGCTACATCTTCCGCCGCATCGACTGCCCGCATGGTAAAGCTCAGGGCAAAATCCTGGCGTTTCACCTTATACGCCTCTTCCTGTTCCTGGCCGCAGCTGTTGCTTCCCAGACCGGAATGGAGGTAGTCCATATGGATGATCACATCCTCCGCCTTCTTGATCTGCCACGGATACTTTGCTTCTTCCAGGCTCTCCTCCGTGTAATTGTGGATATTCAGCCCCAGAGGCTGATCCGCCGTCACCAGAAGACTGCGTTCCCCGTCGCCAAGCGAGTACCAGGAGACCTCTTCCCGATGGCCGTTTTCCTGCGGATATACGTAATTGGTGGACATGCCGTCCACATCGGAACGGTAGACTCCCATAAATGCCGCTTCCCTGCTGTCCGCATAATTCTCCTGGAAGCCAAGGCCGTACCACGCGGCCTTCTGAAGGTCCTTTGACGCCTTCATCCGGATACCGATGCGGGGCAGAAATCCCGGCTCCGCTTTCCCGCGCTGAATCTGCTTTCCTTCCAGGCGGCAGGTCACAGCGCCGTCTCCGTACACCGTATAGTGATAGTCGCACAAAAATCCCCACGACTGGTTTAAGCAGCCAAAATACGTACCGATCGTCACATCGACACGGTTCTCATGCTCTTCTGTCCTGAAATACTCCATCTGCTCATCCGGAAGCTGTATGAAGTATTTGTTCATCCAGTCATCCTTCTTATACATATCGTTGTCTATGGTAGCCCGGTAAACCGTCACCTCAGGCCCCGCCGTCACGTATGGCTTTCCAGCCACCGTCCAGCGCTCCAGTCGGCCGTAGATCTTATGGAACACCACCTCCGACGATTCGCCCTTTACTTTAAAGAAGATCCCGTCATCCTCCGTCACAAGGCGGCCGCCCGCCTCATGGAGCACGGCTGTCTCCAGATGCTCCTTAAGCAGAAACTGCCCGCGGGATACTTCGTGGCCCTTTCCGGCGTAGGGGGCGTCTTCCTTCAGACAGACCGACACATTTAAGTAGTAATCCGTATTGCTCTCCGGCATAAACGGCCGGTATGGAATTTCCAGACGGCAGACCTCTCCCGGCCCGGCATTCAGATCTTCGATCACGCCCTCTTCCTGTACGGTCTCATCACAGGAAATCCACCATTTCGCGCAGAGATGGGACAGGCTGCTAAAATCATACCAGTTTTTTAAAAGAATCTCGCGCCCGCTGCCCGTCTTCTTCCGGATTTCCACCGGGGCAATCACCTGCCGGTACTCGGCAAGCGCCGGCGACGGCGTGCGGTCCGGCATCAGAAGGCCGTCGATACAGAAATTCCCGTTGTTGGGGAAATCTCCGTAGCTGCCGCCGTACCGGTAATATTCGTGGCCTTCCTCATCCTTTGTGAGGAATCCGTGGTCGTACCATTCCCAGATAAAACCGCCCTGCAGCCGTTTGTATTTGCGGAACAGGTCCTGGTAGGCCTTTAGACAGCCGGCTCCGTTTCCCATGGAATGGCCGTATTCGCACATGACATGGGGTTTTTGATTCCCCTTTTCGCCGCGGCCGATCTCTTCCAGCTTATCCAGCCAGGTGTACATGGTGGAGTAGACGTCCGCCGCCTCCGCCTCGAAATCACCCTCGTAGTGGACCAGTCTGGACGGATCCATCGTCCGCACCGCTTCCGCGCTCTTCACGAAATTACAGCCGAAGGCGGATTCATTGCCGAGGGACCACATGATGATGGAGGGATGGTTGAAATCCCGTCTTACCATGCGGACGGCACGGTCCACGTAGGCAGTCTCCCACGCAGGATCATCGGAGATCCAGGTATAGTTTTCCACCCATTCGAAACCGTGGCACTCCAGATCCGCCTCGTCGATCACATAGAGGCCGTATTCATCACACAGATCGTACAGGCAGTCGGCAGCCGGATAATGGGAACACCGGAGCGCGTTGATATTGTGCTGTTTCATCAGAATCACATCGTTTTTCATCTGCTCATACGTGACGGCGCGCCCCTCGGTCGGACTGTAGTCGTGGTGGTTGACACCATTTAACAGAATGGCGGTTCCATTGACGGTAAAATTACCGTCTTTGATCTCTATGGTGCGGAAGCCGGTCCGGACCGTGATCTCATGGTCCTCAAACCGGATTCTGATCCGGTACAGGTAAGGGGTCTCCGCAGTCCACGGATGCACCGTTCCGGCTTCGGCTGTGATTCTTATCTCCTTCTGGTCTCCGGAGGAGGTAAAATTCCCCTCTGCCACCAGAAGTTCCCCGTCAAGCAGGCTCCAGGTTCCGCTTCCGGCTCCCTTTACCGTCAGGTCGATGGCGGCCCGGCCGCATTCGCAGGCCGTGTCCAGAACCGCCGTCACGCGGCAGTCCAGGACCGCCTTCCTGGGCTCATTAATCAGTTCCACATCCCTGTAAATTCCGGAAAACCACCACATATCCTGGTCCTCCAGATACGTTCCGTCCGACCACTTGTATACACGGACTGTGACGTCATTTTCTCCCGGTTTCACCAGAGAGGTGACATCAAACTCTGCGGGCAGACGGCTCACCTTGCTGTAACCGGCGTGGACGCCATTAACCCATATGTCACAGGCGCTGTCCACCCCGTGGAATTTGAGAATCGTATCTCCCGCAAGCCAGGCGTCGTCCAGAACAAAGCTTCTCTTATAGATGCCTGTAGGATTCTTCGACGGTATGTATGGGGGATTGACCGGGAATAAGTACAGGACATCCGTATAGTGCATATGATCGTATCCCCGCATCTGCCATACAGAGGGGACATCGATGGTATCCCAGCCCGCCCCGCTTCCCGGCTCTTCAAATCCAGCCGGAGAGAATTCCGGCGCTTCCAGATACAGAAATCTCCAGTCGCCGTTTAAGCTCACATGTCTGGCAGAATCCTCATAAAATGAGGTTCTGGCTCCGCGTCTTCCGATTCCTGTGATTGTCTCATCTTCCCATCGTTTCTTTTTACGTCTTTCCATAGTTGTCTCCTATTATTTAATCGCTCCGCTCGTTCCCTCCACGATGTGTTTCTGTGCAAAGAGGAACACAATGATCGGGGGCAGAATCATGATGACTGTGATACAGAGCATCGGTATGATCTTTGTGCTGTGAACTCCCTTAAAGGATGCCAGCCCGAGAGCCAGGGTGAATTTACTCCTGTCCTGTAAGAAAATGAGTGGCCCAAGGTAGTCGTTCCACACGGTGATCATGTTCAAAACGCCGACTAAGATTAACTGCGGCTTCATGATCGGCATAAAAATCCGCCAGTAAATCTGGAATGCATTGGCGCCGTCAATTCTGGCCGCCTCCTCAAAGTCCTTCGGCACGCCCATCAGGAACTGCCTCATCAGGAAAATATAGTAGGCAGAACCGAACCAGGCCGGTACGATCAGCGGTTTTAAGGTATTGATCCATCCAAATATCTTGAATTCCATATACTGCGGGATCATCGTCACATCCCAGGGGATCATCATGGTGGACAGCAGAATCATGAACAGGACATTTTTGCCTTTGAAATTATATCTTGCAAAGCCATAGGCCACCAGCGAACAGGAGATAATCTGTCCCGCCGTGGTTCCGACCGTTACCACAATGGAATTCCAAAGGTAACGTCCGAAGGGCTGTGCGTTCCATGCGTTTAAGTAGTTTTCCACCAGCCATTTCTTCGGGAACATCTTAGGCGGATAGGCGATGGCTTCCGCTTCCGTCTTAAATGTGGTAAACAGCATATAGACGAACGGTGACAGGAAATAGAGGGCCATAATGGTCAAAAGCACGTAGATGATGATCTTTGATTTTTTCGACATACTCATAATTACTTCCTGCCTTTCTTGGTCTTCTTCTTGGAATTCTTGGCCTCGGTCTCATAGAATACCCATGCAGAGGAGGACTTGAATACGAGGGCTGTCAGGAACAGGATAATGACAAACATCACCCATGCGTTGGCACTTGCGTATCCCAGCTTGTGGTGCTTGAACGCGTTGTTGTAGGTAAACATCCCGTAGAAATATGTAGATTTTAACGGTCCGCCGTTTGTGAGCAGCATGACGAGGGTCAGCTGCTGGAATGAGCTGATTAACGATGTAATCAAGTTAAACAGAATCGTCGGCGTGATAATCGGCAGTGTGATGGAAAAGAACTGTCTCGCCGGGCTGGCGCCGTCCAGGGAAGCAGCCTCATATAAATCGATGGGAATGCTCTTGATATCCGTATAGAATATCAGCATCATGGTCCCCACGCCGAACGCGCTCGCCAGAATAACGGCCAGAAGCGCCCAGGAAGGATCCACCAGCCAGTTGGGGCCTTCGATTCCCAGCAGGGAGAGCAGATAGTTTAACACGCCGTAGTTGCCGTTTAAAATCCATCCCCAGATGATGGAGATGGCAACGCCGGATACGACTGCGGGGATATAGAAAATGGTTCTGTAAATTTTGACACCCTTTACCGGCTGCGTGATCAGCATGGCCAGGAACAGGGCGATAATCATGTTAAGGGGTACGAAGATTGCGGCATATTTTAATGTGATGACCAGAGATTTGTAAAACTGTTTATCCTTTGTAAACATTTCCACATAATTCCCCAGTCCCCGGAACGTCGGCGTCGATGTGATCGGCCAGTCAAAGAAGCTCATCACCAGCGACAGTATTAAGGGGCCTGCTGTAAAGACGATGAACCCGATGATCCACGGCAGGATGAACAGATAGGGAGTTGCCTTTCTAAGGAAACTTTTCTTCTCCATGATTTACCTCCATTTAAGTTCCCCGCACAGGGTTGGCCTGCTGCGGGGAATGTCTGCAGTTTACTGCATCTCGGATACCGCCTCATTCAGTACGGCAGCCGGATCTTCCATGGTACTCGGGTTATAGACACGCTCAAAGGTCAGATCCAGGGTGTCCTTAAGCTCGGACCAGTTGTCTACAATAAAGCTTGCAGGTGTGTAGCCGCTGCTCTGCTCCAGCATGGAGTAAAATGGAGCGTTGGCCGGATCGTCCAGGATCTTCTCGGACTCTACGACAGACTTTAAAGCCGGAAGCTCATAGCCGATTCTCGCCTTGTTCATCTCCTCGCCTGTCCAGTATTTCACAAACTCCCAGGCGGCGTCTTTGTTCTTGGAATCCTTGGAAATCGATACGCCTGAGGAGCTTAAGATGCTGACAGAATCATGGCCCGCTCCCGCAAATGCCGGAATATCGACGATACCGTAGTTTAAGCCGTCCTCATTAAGGGAGGCAATCGACCATGCGCCGTAGATATACATGGCTGTCTGGCCGCTTCTGAACTCGTCTGTACCGTTCTTCTCCGTAGCCACCCCATATCCGTCCTTTTCCATGTTCTGGAACATGGCGACAGCGTCAACTGCCTTGTCGGAGTTTAAATTTCCATCGAGGTTTCCGTCCTTATCCACAAACGCGGTTCCGTTGCTCCATAAATACATCTCATAATCGTACGGATCCGGCTTCATCTGGAAGGAAAAGCCCTTCACGCCGTCCACCTTCTCGGTGATCGTCTTCGCTGCCGCCATCAGATCGTCCCATGTCCAGTCATTGGTCGGTTCAGCGACTCCCGCCTGTGCGAAAATATCCTTATTATAAAACAGCGCGTGTGTGGTAAAGCCTACCGGAATGCCATAGACCGAATCTCCCTTGGAGTTATATGGCCATAACGCGTCGTAGTAGTTGTCCTTATAATCTGCGCCCTCTTTTTCTATGTAGGAATCCAGCGGTTCCAGGCCTTCATAGTAGGACGGGTAATCCCACATGTAGAGCACGTCCGGCGTATCTCCCGATCCCATGCCGGCACTAATCTTTGTATCATACTCACTTCCGTAAGCTTCCAGCGAGACCTCGATGTCGTCATGGCTGGCGTTAAACTGGTCTACCAGCGCCTGCTGCTTATCCAGATCCTCTGCATTGTCCCACGATGCAAAACGGATCTTTACCTTGCCGCCGTTTGCCTGGCTGTCAGCCTTTGCCCCACACCCGCTCAGTACTGTCACAGCCGCCACAGAAAGAGCCGCAATCACCGCAATTGTCTTTTTCATATAATTATTTCCTCCTTAACTTTTGGTAAATACATCGTAACACACATTAGTAAAATATTCAATGTTTTACTAAGTAAAAATCACATTTTCAATATTATGCATGATTTTACTGCCTCATTTTTGTGCATTTGTCATAATAAAATTGATTATTTTTTAACTAAACGTGCCTACAATTATATTTTCCGCTTTTAATCTAGTAAAATTTTACCGTTTTTATCACAATAATATTATTTTTTTACTGCCGCACTCCCCGTTGAAGATTTTCAAATCATTGGATTCGGCAACGAGCGGTCGTTAATTATGCTGATTAACAAGCTGCAGCCTTTCTCCACCGGTTGAATGTATCATGGAATTCTGACAGGAATTGGGCGTGGTTTCAGAAGAAGTAAAAATAAAATTACCACGGAAGAGGATTTAAGATATGATGTAAGAAGAAAAAGCCGGCTCCCGTCTGCCATAAAAATGACCGTGAGCAGCGGACACTCCCATTCTGTGTCCGGCACTCCCGGTCATTTTTATGTATATTCGGGTAACGAAACGTTTCGGTGGGCCGTAAGCGGTAATCCTAAGACGGCCTCACATATCATCAGAATCTCTGATTACCTTATTTCAATCCACATTCTGAGTCCAGAATACAAAACCCAGAATAACATAGCAGCTATGCTACCATTTTAAATCTTCCTCTCGAGTATCTGTACCTCATATCCATTAAGCTTCCCTGCCTCTTCGCCATAGACCAGCCGATAGGAGGAATCCACGGAGTAAGTCCTCTCCCGGTCTGTATGATTCATAGCAAAGATCCATCTGCGATCAGCTTTTTCTCTGGCGGCAAGCTCTACACCTTCATCCGCATTTCCCAACGCTGCGATCCCCGCTGCATCTGTCATATACCGGACCAGGGCCGCCATGAACGCCTCGTCAGGCTCCGTTCCGATGTAGTAACAGCAGCCCTGTCCGTATTCATTCTTAGTAACGCAAGGCTCTCCCGCATAAAATTCACTGCCATAGACTGCAAGGACCTCCGCTCCCTCCTTCACGGTTATGATGTCACACCAGTTTCGGGCTGTGTGGCTTTCATTTTGAAATACCGCCGATACTCTTGCATCTCTTAAGCAGTCATAATCCAATACCTCCGAGCCCGTAAGCTCAGACAGCCGTCCCGGAAGCTCCCGGTCAGTCATACAGATATTGGTCTCATCCTTCACTCCGGTTCGCATGGTAAGGACTAAATGGCCGCCGTTTTTCACATAACGGAAGTAACGTTCCTCCAGTTCGGAATTCATCAGATACTGAAGCGGCGCGACAAGCAGCTTATATTTACCGAAATCCCCGTCATCCGGCACGAAATCCACCGGAATCTGTCTGTCGTAAAATGCCCTGTAGTACTCCTGAATCTGCTCAGTATAAGACATATTGGGATTCTGCGGCTGAATCTGAAGGGCGTAATTCTGCCGGAACGAATATACGATGCCGACTTCCGGAGCGGGCATGGAGCCCTCCATCTTTTCCATCAATGGAGCTGCCTTCCGTATCATCTCCTTCAGCTCATAATATCTGCGGCCGGGATTACCGCTGTGAGGCAGAATTCCGTGCCAGTACTGCTCCGTCCCCATTGCGCAGACTCTCCAGCGGAAATACACCACCGCATCGGCTCCGTGAGCCACCGACTGGAGGGACCACAGGGAAAGCTGCCCCGGCGCCGGCGCACGCCCCATCACTTCCCAGCCGGTGATTCCTGACTGCTGCTCCATGATCCAGAAGTTTTTATTTTTGTAGCTTCTTACCACATCCAGGGTGGAGGCCAGGATATCGCCGCGTCCATGGGACTCATCGGCAAAAAATCCGCCGGGATACTGGTCATGACTGACAAAATCCAGTTCCTTTCCCAAATCATAGTAGTCCACCTTATCAGCAAAGCCCATATAATTGTGGGTAATAAAATGGTTCGGGCAGTGTTTGCGGATAATATCGGTCTGCTCCTTCATGAAATCCACAATCAAGTCAGAACAGAAGCATTTCCAGTCCAGCATAGCGGATGGGTTTTCACCTGTCACTGTAATCCTCGGTGTAAATACTTCCGAAAATTCATTGTACTCCTGGCTCCAGAAGGCATTGCCCCAGGCTTCATTCAAGCGGTCCACAGTACCGTATTTCTTTTCGAGCCATCCCTGGAAGTTCTTCCGGCAGCTTTCGCACATACACAAATCATGATGGCTGTTTCCCAGCTCATTGTCCGGCTGCCATCCGATGACATTCGGATTATCTTTATAATGAACGGCCATAGCAGTCACAATTTTCCGCACAAACCCGCGGTATACGGCATTGGACTGGCAGTCATGGTGACGCCCCCCAAAGCCTCTTACCCGCCCCTCCCGGTCCACCGGAAGAATCTCAGGATAGCGGTTTGCCATCCAGGCAGGCGGAGCAGCCGTAGGCGTTCCCACAATCGTCCTGATTCCGCAGCGGCCCAGCAGGTCGATGGCATCGTCCAGCCATGCAAAGTCATACTTTCCTTCCTGCGGTTCCAGCTTGTGCCAGGAAAATTCAGCCATTCGGACTACCGTAAGCCCCATCTCCTTCATCAGCTCAGCATCGGTCTCCCACCGATCTCTCTGCCAGTGTTCCGGGTAATAATCAACTCCAAAATGAATGCCCATAGTATTTAGTCTCCTTTATGTATCATTATTTCTTTATAGTTTTTTTACAGAATTTCCCTCGCTCAAATACGGTTTGAAGGAGTTAAAATAGTTTACTTTGCGCCCCTCAATCATATCCAGCAGGGTACTGACGCAGCATTCTGCCTGCTCTCCGATGTTTAAAGACACAGAAGATAGAAACGGTGTCACATACTTCCTGTTTTCGATCCCGTCGATGCCGAGAATCGATATATCTTCAGGAACCCTGATGTTCAGTTGTTCAAAACGCCTCAGCATTCCCAGAGCGAACTCATCATTAAAGCAGAAGATGGCAGTCGCCCCACAGTTTCGTTCAAGGAACCGGTCAGCACCGCTCATTCCCTCCTCGAAAAAATTTTCTCTGGCAAAAGCCGGTCTCGTGTTTCCGGCATTGTCGATTATGTAATCCCTAAATTGTTTTCCATAGACCGCCTTCATCTGATTACCGAAGGCCACATGCCTCGGATGTAAACGGCTGTCATGAAAGAAATCATATAAAGTAGCAAAGGCAATTTTTTTATGCCCCATCTCTTTTAAGTAAGCAAGTCCAAGCTCTACCGCATCGTACGTATCCACATCCACATAGGGAATCCGTTTTAAATTCTTAACCGGGACTCCGTAGGAGGCAGTGACAATCGGCATATAAAACGGTTCTCCCAATAGTGCCTGCACCTCCTCCGCCACACTGTCGTTCTCCACAATCATTCCATCCATCAGCATGGTTTTTACCCGTTCCACACTGAAATTAGAAAAGTAGAACAATGTGTACCCGCGATCCATGGCATAATCGGACATTTTATTAAAAAGCTCTGTATAAAAGGAATTGTAGATATCCGAACCGAAAAAACACAACTGATAAGTCTGCCTGTTTTTCAGGGAGTTACTCAGGGGATTCGGCCTGTAGCCCAATTCCTCCACTGCTTTATAGATCGCTTCCTTCTTATCCTTTGCAACATATCCTCTGCCGTTCATTGCTCTGGAAACTGCACTGACCGATACGCCGGCCCTCTTCGCTACATCTTCTCTCGTAATCACCGGATCATTTCCTCCTTACTTTTTATTTTAATGAGTCCGCCATTTATTTCAATAATTTCTTATGTGCACAGATGAGTCATAGTGTATATTGTACTATTTTTTATGACTCACGTGAAGCATATTTTCTGTAGAAAAAAACAGACAGAGTCTGCGCCTAAGCGCATTCTCTGCCTGCTGTGAGCTGGAATTTCATAACATAGCTGCCGCTTCCAACCTCCATTCTCTCCTCTCCGGCTTCCATAACAGCCCTTGTTCCCACGGGAACCGTCACTGCGAGTTCTCCCTGATTTCCGTCCAGATGCCATTGGCACTCGATCCGCCCATACCGTGACTGGTAAGCGCCTTTCGCCCAAACCAGTCCATAGGAAAAGTCCGGTTTGATCAGAAATTCTTCATATCCCGGTTTTACCCGTTTGATTCCCAACAGATTGCGGTACATCCAGTCTCCGACGCAGCCGAACGCATAGTGGTTAAAGGAGTTATCCGTGGGAGTTCCGTCCTCCAGAACTGCATTCCATGTTTCCCAGATTGTGGTGGCGCCGCTGTTGATTTCGTAAAGCCAGGATGGGCATCGTTCCTGATAGAGCAGGCGGCGCGCAATATCCTGATACCCGTATTCTGTCAGCACGTCCAGTAAATGTTCAATAGAAAGGAAACCGGTGTCAAGCCTGTCATCATTCGCTGCAATCATCTCTGCCAGGCGGGCCGCCATGTTCTTAAGCTTCTCTCCCTCCGCCATCTTCATCGCCAGGGCCAGCACATAGACGCCCTGTACCGCGCCCCCGATCGTTCCGTCCCCGTTTACATACTCATCGGAAAATGCCTTTCTGATCTTTTCATTCAGTATCTGATAATGGTTCTGCTGCTCTGTTTTCCCCAGCACGGCACAGACGCGGCTCATGACGTCCGTGGAGTATGCATACATGGCGGTCGCCACATACTCTTTCGTCGTGTACGCCGAGCGGAACATGTCGGTCTCACCCCGGTCATTTTTACAGCTTGGATAACACCAGTCTCCGAAATGAAATCCCGTGTTCCATAAGTATTTCTGCCGTTCTCTCCGTTCTTCCGTCACCAGGCCTTGAAGCTCCGGCATGTGGGAGGACGCATCCGCCTCGACGTACTGCATCCATTTGACCATCATCTCAAAGCTTTCTTCCAGAATTTCCCGGTCCCCATAACACGAATACAGCACCCACGGCACAATGACGGCTGCATCGCCCCATCCGGCCGATGTCTCTGTCCCAAAGGCTTCCTTCTGCATCGCGCTGTAGGCGATGGGATACGGGACGATAATGGGAATTAATCCGTCGGAGAACTGTTCCTTTTCCATGTTCTTCAGCCATTTTCTCAGGAACTGCTTCACATTCTGATTGTAAGCCGCCGTTTTGGCATAGACCAGGATATCGCCCGTCCATCCGGCCCGCTCCCGCTGGGGGCAGTCTGTCGGGATCGAAAGCATATTTCCTCTCTGACTCCAGCGGATATTGGACTGAAGCTGGTTCAGCCTTGTATCGGAGCAAAGGAACTCTCCCGTCTCCTCCAAATCACTGCCAAGAACCACCGCCTTTATCTTTTCCGGGCTCAGAATTCCCGGATATCCCGTTACCTTTACGTAGCGGAAGCCATGAAAGGTAAATTCCGGTTCAAAGATCTCGGTTCCCTTTCCGGAACAGATGAAATAGTCGGTCTGGTCACGGTTGTATCCGGATACATTGTTCGTAAAGTTTCCCTGTTTATCCAGGACCTCGCTGTGCTCCAGCCTGATTGTGTCTCCCTCGCTTCCCTCTGCCTCGATTCTCACCACACCGACCATCACCTGTCCGAAATCGACTATGGTCTCCCCTTTTGGCGAGAGAAGAATCTCCTTCGCCTCCATTACGTCTGTGCAGCGCACCGGTTCCGCCGAAATCCCCTGCAGCACATCGAAGGAACCGTTTTTCACTGCCGCGCGCTCCCATGCGCTGTCGTCAAACTCCGGAGACGCAAATTCGTTCCTGTCCATTCTTCCGTCCTGTTTTTCACCGATCAGAAGATCCGAATAGAGATATGCGGACTGATGATACCGGAACTCCGTATCAGAGCTCACGGTCTCCCGCTGCCCGTCTCCGTAGTCGATATCCAGCTGAAGCAAAAGGGCCAGTTCGGTTCCGTAGTTATTGCCGTAACCGAGTATTCCGTATTTTCCACGGTACCATCCGTCTGCCAGCACGGCCGTTATCACATTTTCTCCGGCCTTCAGCAGTCCGCCGACCTCATACGTCTGGTATTCAAGATAGCTGTCATAGGCCGTAAAACCCGGATTCAGCCTGGTGTCCGTCACGTCCGTTCCATTAATCTGCACCCGGTACAGCCCATGCGCAGTGACAGACAGGAAGGAGGTCTGCGGCGCCTGCTGTCCGCATCGGAATACCTTCCGGTAAATGTGGCAGGGATTTAATTTCCGATCCGGGATAAATGCATTCTTCTCCCCCGAGACCATGGCCAGAAATGCCGCTGTCATCTCCTTTTTGTCGGCCATTTTAACGGTCTCATCCAGATCCTTCTCCTGACATCCGATCCACTGCGCAAGCCATTCCCCGCGCTTTAAGCCCATTGTAAATGATGCAGTCCCGCTGACTGCATTTTCCCCCCTGTTATCCCAGGCCAACACATGCCACGCATAGCGCTTTCCCGACTGCAGCTTTTCCTCCGGAGAAAAACAGCAGGACTGGCTGGCAGTCTCCACGACTCCGGTATCCCAGATAATGCTCCCGTCTTCCGCATCGTTTACAATCAGACGGCAGGACTGCTGCCGCACATTCTGGTTCTGTGACTGAAGAATCCAGGAAAATTCCAGTTTTCCCCACTTTAACCCTAATGGATTATTCAGGCCGCTGCATCTTAGTTTTGTTATTTTCATTCGATTGAACCTCTCTTTCTCTTTAATTCCGTACGGACCACATCCAGCTTTTCCGCATTCAGCGGATACAGCTTCAACAGTGCGATGGTGACAGCAAACGCGGCAATCGGGTAAAGATAACGGACCACGTTGATTCCCGTGACTGTCGCGGAGGACTGCACCTCTCTGGCCGCGTCAAATCCGCTGGCGGTGAGCATGAAACCGATCAGCCCGCTGTTTATGGCTGTTGCCAGTTTAATTACAAAGGAATTGATGGAGAACAGTACGCCGTCCGCGCGGTATCCTTTTTCGTATTCCGTATGATCCGCCACATCCGAGACCATCACAGTCATCACCACGGCCGGTGCAAAGGAACAGCCGTTGCTGATAAATGACAGGAGTAAAAGCAGCGGAATATTAGCCGCCCCAAACAGAAACATCATGATATTTGCAGCCACCGCAATTCCCAGTGCGGCCACAATAAAGCGCTCCTTCGAGACTCGTTTCAAAGCGCCCGGTATCACCAGTGTACTGACCGTCATAGCCGAGGTCAGCGCCAGCATATAAATGGAGATCAGCTCTGTCCTGCCGATTACATACATCACATAGTACGCGCCTACAGAAGTCGATACCATCATGCCCATGCTGAAAAACAGATTCATCCCCTGCAGTATGTAGAGCGGTTTATTTTTCTTTAACGCAGACAGCAGACGGCTTACCGACAGCGTTTCCTGCTCAGCGACCGCCACTTCCTTCGTGCTGGCAAACGCAATCCACGCACCCGCTATGGATATTACGCCTAAGATCGCCAGAAAAGCCGGGTATCCTTTCTTCAGATTCTGTACCTCCGCGCCTCCGCCTAAATACTGAATCATCGGATAGGCGAAGGTGCTCCCAAGCAAAATAGCAATTGTTGTGAAGAAGCGCCCCGATGTTGCCAGTGCGTTGCGGTCCCTCGGGCTGTCACTGAGAGACGGCACCATTCCCAGCATGGGCACATCATAACAGGTAAACAGCGTGTTGGTCAGCGTATAGGTAACCGCCGCCCAGATTAACTTTCCGGTGTAGGAAAAGCTGACCGGAGTAAAGGTCAGTACCGCGCATACTGCCAGCGGGATCGGTACAAACAGCAGATAGGGACGAAACTTTCCCCATCTGGTTTTCGTCTTGTCAGCAACGATCCCCATCATCGGATCATTGATGGCATCCCAGATCTTTGTTACCATCATAATGGTTCCCCCTGCCGCTGCCGAAATCCCCAGTACATTCGTGTAAAATACAAGCAGGTACGAGCTGATTACGATATTTGCCAGGTCCTTCCCCAATGCTCCCACTCCATATCCCCATATCTTTCTTCTGTTCACTGAAACTACCTCCTGTTTTTGTTTGTTATCAAGCTGACGTCATGGTTCTATTATAAGGCCCCTTAATTTGATAAAATATATTAATTTTTAATAATATAGTTATTGATACTTAATATTTGTGTTATAATGGCCATGGAGGTAAAATTCTATGAAATGTGAAATTCTGGAAGCCCTGACGAATTATACGAGAAAGACCATGACAGAGGCAGAGTACCGGCGTTATACTGCCAGAAAGGAGCTTCTTGCGGAAGAGGTCTTTGAAGAAAAAAACGACATCTTTATCAATCTTCATCTGTCCCGCGCCAACATGGGGAAACAGCTGCACGGTCACGATTTTTTCGAATTAAACTATGTGTTAAGCGGGGAATGCACGCAGACGCTGGGGTCTGGTGAACAGATTCTGCTAAAGGAAGGGAGTCTCTGCATACTGAATCCCAATGCCAGACATTCCCTGAATATAGAAAATGACTCCAATATCGTCCTGAACATTTTAATCAAAAAGTCGCTGTTCAATTCTACGTTCTGGAGTCTGATTGAGCAGCACGAGCATATAGGCCCGTTCTTTTTAAGTTACTTCCTGTCACAGGATAAATCCTCTAACTTTCTGATCTTCAACTCCAGTCTGACGCCCGATCTTGTGGAGCTGACGGACCGGATCTGTGGGGAATATCTCAATAAACCGTTATATTATAAGGTAACGCTGCGCTGTCTTCTGGTGGTATTCTTCACGGAGATCATCCGCTACAGCACCATACAGATCAACACCCATACATTTACAAGCAAGGTATCGGTCCAGATTACCGCGCTTTTTCAGTATTTAAGCCTGAATTACGCCACGGCAACGCTTGTATCGACCGCGGAATACTTCCATTACCATCCCAACTACTTATCGGCCTTCGTCAAAAAGCACACCGGCAAAAACTTCAAGACGCTTTTAAATGATATCAAACTGTCGCAGGCCAACTATTACCTGTTGAATACCAACATGTCCATTCAGAGCATTTCCGATGAGCTGGGGTTTTCACAGCTTTGCAATTTCTATGATTTTATCAAAAAAGCATACGGAACGACGCCGGCCAAATACCGGCAGAACGCCCTGAAATAGCGAAAGCAAAAAACAAAAAGTGAAAAGAAAGAGCCTGCAGCCTCCGTATAACCGGCGGCTGCGGGCTCTCCTGTCTCTTTTCCAATCTAAATCAGCATCCCTTCCGTCCTCACATTCTTTAAATACTGACTCGGAGTGATGGAAGTGACCTTCTTGAACATTCTGCAAAAGTAATTGCTGTCGTTATAGCCTACCAGATAGGCGACCTCGGTGATGCTCCGGTTTCCCTGGCTTAAATAATACTGAGCCAGCTTGATCCGGTGGAAATTAATAAACTCCGTAACCGAAAATCCCGTTTCGCTCTTAAATTTCCGGGACAGGGAGGAGACGTTCAGAAAGAACAGCTCCGCCAGCTGGTTCACTGTGAGTTCAGAGGGCAGATGCTCCAGAATATAGGTGGTAATCTCCTGCACCTTGGCGCTGTATTGGGCCGTGGAGCAGTCCCGGACCGCCAGACAGTAATCGCTGAACATCATGGGCGTCACCTTCTTCTGGAGAAATTCCACGGAGGAAGAGCCTTCGATCAGCAGGCCATATTTATAGGAAATGCTCCCTACGATAAAGGCAGACACGCCTCCTCTCCTTGCCGCAATGCGGCACAGCGTATTCAGTGATATCATGGAATTCTTAACAGACCGCAGAAAATCATCAGGATACCGGTGATAGACATCATCCATATTAAGGGGCGCTCCGTCCCCATCGCTGGATTGAAAGATGTGCAGGCATTCTTTTAAATTGCCCTGGCTGATGTAGCTCAGCATCTGATCCTCCCCCTGATACCGCCGCTCAATCGTTCTGGAATACACCTCTGAATTCTCAAATTCCGCCTGGCGGGAGTAAACATATTCGGGAATCATGTCCCTTGAACTCTCCATATCGTGTCCTCCTCACAAAATCTGTCTTAATTCTACTAAATCCCGCAGAAAAATGCAAGATATGTGCTATTATCAGCCACCCGTATCCTAGTAAAACAAGTCCTGAAACTATAAAATATAAGAAAAGCGACGTCACTTATCAACTTATCACAAGGGGGAACTTAAATGGAACCAACGAAAAACCTGGAAGAAATCCAGTACAACCGCGCCAAATTCTGGCAGATTGCTTTTTTTGCAATGAACAATACAGCCACCAATGTCATCATCATGGCCATGTCTCTGATCTCCTATTACGCCACAGGCATTGTGGGACTCGGAGTTGTGCTGGTATCCAATGTTTTGACAGCCATGCGTATCTTCGACGGCTTCACCGATCCGCTGATCGGATTCCTGATCGACAAAACCAATGGTAAATTCGGCAAATTCCGTCCGTACATGCTGGGCGGCAATGTGCTGATGGCCTTCATTATGTATCTCGTATTTCACTACACGCATTTACTGACGCAGGCGCTGAAGCTTCCGGTCTTTATCGTCCTTTATGCCATCTATATTCTGGGCTACACGGCACAGACTGCCTGTACAAAGTCAGGCCAGGTATGTCTGACTAACGACCCGAAGCAGCGGCCTCTGTTCGGACTGATTGACGGCGTGCTGACTACCCTTTTAATGGCTGGCTTTAACATCTATCTTCCGACGTATCTCGTTCCCAAATACGGAAATTTTACGCTGGAGTTGTTTAACGAACTGGTTCTCACAGCAATTGGCCTCTCCTTCTGCCTTACCCTGCTGGCAGTCATCGGCATCTGGAAGAAAGACAGAAAAGAATTCTTCGGTATCGGTGATAAAGGCGTTAAGACAAAATTCAAGGATTACTGGCCCATCATCAAAGAAAACCGCGCCATACAGATGCTGGTAATCGCCGCCTCTACCGACAAGATCGGTATGAACGTCAGCGGCAATGCCACAGTAGTCCTGATCATATTTGCACTGATCGTCGGGAATTACGGAGTCTCCGGACAGATTTCCGCCATGACCATCCTGCCCGCCATCCTGTTCATCTTCTTTGGAACCGGAATTGCAAGAAAAATCGGCCTCAAGCGGACACTGGTGAACTTCACCTGGGGTTCCATTTTCCTCAAGATTCCGCTGATTCTGCTCTTCGTCTTCGGCGTGCCCACGCGGATCATGCAGGGTTTTAACCTTGAGACTGTAGTTTTCATTATCTGTTACATCCTGGGCTACGCTACCATGCAGGTGACGAACTCTACGATCATTCCTATGATCGCCGACTGTGCCGATTACGAAACGTACCGGACCGGCCGTTTTGTTCCCGGTATGATGGGAACCGTGTTCAGTTTTGTGGACAAGCTGATTTCCTCCTTTGCAACCAGCATCGTAGGACTGTGTGTCGCCCTGGTAGGCTTTAAGGACGCACTGCCGACGGTTACCGATTCCCTGTCCACCGGGCTGTTCTGGGTCGGCATCCTGCTGTACTTCGGAATCCCCATGCTGGGTTGGATCGCCACGTTGATTTCCATGAAATTCTATCCTCTGGACGATAAAAAGATGGTGGAAATCCAGAGCGAGATCGCAAGAATTAAAGCAGAAGCCTGATAAAAAAAAAGAACGCTGTGCTGTCCCTTTCCTCGGACAGCACAGCGTTTTTCTTCTATCAGCCTTCATACAGATTCGCAGCCTTCTTTACCAGCCTTTCCAGAAGCTTCTGCATATTTTTGATCACCGGGTGATCTCCCAGGCTGTATTCCTCCGCCACTGGTTTCATCTTAGGAAATGCCAGCCAGGTGCTTCCCGCTTCATCTTCCCATACCGCGATCTTCAGAGGAAGCTCCAGCGCGATGCTCTGGTCCGCCTGCATAAGTCCGGTTCCAACCTTCGGCGCTCCGAACACGAGAACCGTTGTCGGTCTCAGTTCCAATCCGGCCTCCGCCGCGTTCCCTGCATGATCGAATTTGGCAAACACCGGGATATCCAGTGCGTTTAACTGCTTCTCCAGCCTGTTTACCGTCTCATCTGCCGAGAACTGGCCTTCCATCAGGAACAGCCGCGTATCATCGTAATTGGTGGACAAAAGATCTCCGAAGGCGCCGGCGATCTTTCTTCCCAGATTCGTGAAATCCACGCCCTCCTTGTTTGCCATCAGGGTGACGCACACCAGCTCCTCCGGATGGGTAAAGCGGCTTAAGAAAGAAGAAAATCCGGGTACGGAGCCTTTGATGTCCATCAGGCCTCTGTGATGGTAGAACTGCCATCCGGCACTGCCCGGAACGGTCCGTCCATCGGGAAGCGTCCATGACGCGTAGACAACCGCCCTGTCTTCCGGCTTTTTGATCAGGACACCGCCAGCAAGACCGATATCCCAGAAGGAGATGTCCTGCGCCGACGCCCACACGTCCCCAAAACCGCGGAGGGCGGAGGAATGCATCTGCGGAAACGCACTTCCGTCGCTCTGGTAGCTGACAGCCGTCTCCGCCGGATCAATATACCGGCCGTCGGTCTTGAATATCTGGTGAACGTATTCACTCAAGGATAAATCCTCCTGATGAAATGCTGAGAGACCATCTGAAAACGATGTATGCTTAAGCCCAAGGAGTTCAAACTGATTCTTCCTGACGAATTCCTGGTACGCCATATTGCTCACTCTCTCGACCACTTCGGTCAGAAGGAGGAAATTCGTTGCACTCTGAGCCACCTCTGTTCCGGGTTCAAACAGAAGAGGCAGATCTGCCGTCAGACCGATCAGTTCTTCAAACGACCACTCTCTCGTAAGGCTGAATCCCTCCTGCTTCCTGTAATCCGCAAGCCCCGAAGCGTGATGAAGCAATTGACGAACCGTAATGCTCTTCCACTGTTCCGGGAGTGAATCAATATACGCTGCGGCAGGCGCGTCCAATTCCACGCTTCCGTCCTCGTACAGCTGCATGACCGCCACCGCCGCATATCCCTGGGAAATAGGGCCTGCCGGCCAAAGTGTATTCACCGATGCGAGACGCTTCTGTCCGGCATCTGAAAATCCGTATCCCACAACCCGTGGAATATAGGGCGCCTGAACAATCGCCAGGGTCAGTCCCGGGATCTCCTGTTCCTCCATAAACTCCCATACCATCTCATCCACGGTTCTTCCAAGATACGATACATCCGCGCTGCCCCTCATCTTCATCTCTGTGTGTTCTCTTGTGTTCATACTGAATACTCCTTTCGTTTTGGACCGGTCGCCTCTCGTTTCACGCGCTGACAATCCCGCCAGCTTTCTATGGTGAGCTCTGTGGCCGTATACTTAGACTTGTTTTGCTGTTGCTGGTGTGTTGCTGGTGTGTTGCTGCTGCGATTATTGCTGCGATTACTGCTGCGATTACTGCTGTTGTTACTGCTGCGATTACTGCTACGATTACTGCTGTTGTTACTGCTGCGATTACTGCTGCGATTACTGCTGCGATTACTGCTGCGATTACTTCTGCGATTACTTCTGCGATTACTTCTGCGATTACTTCTGCGATTACTTCTGCGAT